>Ga0116110_1001584_pt1 | contig 12059 bp, 11 predicted proteins | sample June2015DPH_8_50_FD_89719 | JGI IMG/M metagenome (GOLD analysis project Ga0116110, IMG submission 89719) | Peatland microbial communities from SPRUCE experiment site at the Marcell Experimental Forest, Minnesota, USA - June2015DPH_8_40 | ecosystem: Environmental > Terrestrial > Soil > Wetlands >...
GCCGCACGGCTGGCTCAACGTTTACATCGGCACGGCCAACACCATCGTGCTCATCACCTCCAGCATCACCACGGTCATGGCCTGGGTGTCGTGCAAGCTGCGGCAATACGGGCGGTTCAAATTCTTCCACGCCCTGACCATCCTGCTGGCGATGACGTTCGTGTGCATCAAGTCGTATGAATATCACGACAAGTTCACGCACTACGAAATCACCCTGGCCAACGGCAAATTCGCCGACGGCCATCTGGTCGAAAGATCAAAGGATTTTGACCTCGCCAAAAAGACCGGCAGTGTGACCATTCACGGCTACGAGGTGGAGCACGAGGTGGAGTTGATGGACATGCAGCGGCCCGAAGCCAGGCACATCCAGCGCGAGGAACTCACCATCCCCGCCACGGACATCAAGAAGATGGAACGCTACGGTCCGTGGCATCACACTTATCTGGCCATCTACTTCACGCTAACGGGGTTGCACGCATTCCACGTGATTTGCGGCGCGGTGGTGATTGGTTTTCTTTGGGGGCCGGGCAGCCGGATGTGGAAAACCGACCCGGAACGTTTCACCAACCGCATCGAGGTGTCCGGCCTGTTCTGGCACTTTGTAGATTTAATTTGGATTTTCCTGTTCCCTGTCTTATATTTGCTTTGATAATGAATAACAGTATGACAATGAATGATGGTCGGTCTCCGGAACCGGCGCATTCCGTGCGCGGGTACATCTTTGTTTTCATCGCCCTGCTGGCGGGGACGTTTCTGACGGTGTGGGCGTCGTTCATCCAATTTGGCAGCCGGGAAATCAACATCGCGGTGGCGCTGACGATTGCCAGCGTGAAGGCCTTCCTGGTGGCGGCTTACTTCATGCATCTCATTTCCGAGCGGAAAATGATTTACTGTGTCATGGGCTTCACCGCGTTGTTCTTCGCTGGCTTGATGGGTTTGACCATCTGGTCCACGTCGCCGGACAGCTTGGTCCATATTCAACATGTCCCTTAAAGCGTTCCATATCGTCTTCATCACCCTCTCCAGTGCGCTGGCACTGGGCTGCGGCGTGTGGCTGCTGGTCAGCGGCCTTTCCGCCGGCGGGATGAAAAAGGACGTGTTCTTCGGTATCAGTTCGCTGATTGGCGCGGTCGCGCTGATTTTTTATGGCCGGTATTTTCTGAAAAAACTCAAAAACGTGAGCTATCTATGAAATCGTTTCAAAAACTTTTGAAGGCAATTCTCGCCGCTGCCGTTGGCGCGATTGCCATCGCGCCGTCGTCGTTGCTGGCCTGTGCGGCTTGCACCGGTAGAACCGATTCGCCGCTGGCGGTGGGCATGAACTGGGGCATCGTCACCCTGCTCGGTTTTGTTCTTACCGTGTTGAGTTGTTTCGTCATTTTCTTCGTTCACGTCGCGCGCCGGACCCCGCCGGACGACGGTGAGGCGAATTCCCCTGGGCCGACCGGGTGATTCATATGAAACAATGGTTCGGTGAAAAAATTCTGGGACTGCCGCCGCTGGCCTCGACCAATGGCCAGGGCGTTGATGACCTCATCATTTACGTTCACTGTCTGATGATTGCGCTGTTTCTCGGCTGGATTATTTATTTCTTCTACGTGCTCCGCCGTTTTCGCAGTTCGCGCAATCCCAAGGCCGATTACGTGGGCGTCAAAAGTCATGCCTCGAATTATCTCGAACTCGCCGTTGCCGGCATCGAGGCCGTGCTGTTGATTTTTGTGGCCGTGCCGCTGTGGGCGCGACAGGTGGCTCATTTCCCGTCGCCGGGCGAATCCACTGTCATCCAGGTCGTCGCGCAGCAATTTGCGTGGAACGTCCGTTACGCCGGTCCCGACGGCGTGTTCGGCAAACAGGACATGAAGTTCGTCACGCTGGACAATGTGTTCGGCATGGATCCGGCCGACCCGAACAGCAAGGATGACATCCAGTTGATCAATGAAATTCATGTGCCCGTCAACAAGCCGGTCATCATTTACCTCGGCTCCAAGGACGTGGTTCATTCGCTGAAAATCATCGCCATGCGTGTTTGCCAGGACGCGATTCCCGGCCTGCGCGTTCCGGTCTGGTTCACGCCCACGACCATCGGCAAATACCAGATCAACTGCGCGCAACTTTGCGGCAACGGCCACGCCAGCATGTCCGGTGGCTATCTGACCGTCGAAAGCCAGGCGGACTTCGACAAATGGATTAAGTCCAAGAGCGGTGCGACCACGAGCTTTGAATAACCTGCTTTGGATTCAATAAGGAATCCATGAAACCATGAACCGGCTTCTCTCCTGCATTCCTGGTTTCCTTATTCAATACACGAGGACGAGCACCGCCGCCTGTTGTGCCGACTGCACTGCGATCCCAATATCGTAGCCCGAGGTAACGAGGCTCATTATTTTCGATATACGATTTACGCGTTGTGCGAGAATTATAGAAGGATGCATAAATCGTAAATCACGTATCGTAAATTTGGTCAGAGCCTCCTTACGTCGGCTGCTACAATGATTTTGGCAACGGCATTTCGATAGGCACATCTGCGGCCTTGGCTTGCGGCGGCTTCTTTTTGAGCGCATAATTTCAAACTGACATGGCTGATGTTCCTCAACAATTGCCGCGAACGCTCTGGATTGGCATCGTCCTGCTCCTCGTCGTGCTTTGCATGGCGTATGCGCTTTCGCTGATGGAATTGCATCGCGCTCATCAACGCGCGTTGCCCGTGCTCGGCCCGGTCGCCGACTTCACGCTCATGAATCAGGACGGCCGGGCCACGACGCTCGCCGACTTGAGCAACCACGTCTGGATCGCCGACATCATTTTCACACGCTGCGCCGGGCCCTGCCCCATCATGTCGCAACAAATGAAGTCGCTCCAGGACGCCCTGCCGCAAACGAGCCGGGCCAGGCTGGTGACGCTGACGACCGACCCTGATTTTGACACGCCGCCGGTGATGAAAAATTACGGTGAACGTTTTGGCGCGGACTTCAACCGCTGGATGTTTCTGACCGGCTCCAAGGCTGAAATCGCCGGTCTGGCGGGTGACAGCTTGAAATTAAGCGCCGTCCCGGTGAAACCGGAGGACCGCAAGAACGACGCCGACCTGTTCATTCACAGCACGATTTTTGTTGTGGTGGACCAGCACGCGCGACTGCGCGGAATTTTTGAAACCCAGGGCGAAGGCGTGAATTGGACGAACGTCCAGCCGCGCCTCATCACCACCGTGCGCCAACTCGAACATGAGAAATGACTGCAATGCGCATCCGTGATCTGCGTTGGAGCGCCGGCCTCCGGCCCGGCGTTTTGGAGATGGTCATTTGCGTCGAGCCGGGCCGGAGGCCGGCGTTCCAATATTTTGTGAGTTCCCATCTGGCAAAGGCATCATGACCGTCCACGATTTGCCCGCCGTCAACGCCTCGCTCAACGGATTGAGCGCGGTTTTCCTGACCGCCGGATACATTTTCATCCGGCGCAAAAACCAGACCGCGCACCGCAACTGCATGATGGCGGCGTTCGTTACTTCAATTGTTTTTTTGATTTGCTACCTCACCTATCACCTCAACGTCCAGACCATCACCCACTTTCGGAATCCCGCGTGGTTTCGCCCGGTTTACCTGGTGATTCTGCTCACGCACACCGTGCTGGCCATTGTCATTGTGCCGCTGATTTTGGTGACGCTGTCCCGCGCCTGGCGGAAACGCTTTGACCCGCACAAAAAAATCGCCCGCTGGACGTGGCCGTTGTGGATGTATGTTTCCGTGACCGGCGTGGTGGTTTATCTGCTGCTCTACCGGATTTTTCCGCAGCGCTAACCCGAACATTTCACACTTCGTTTGGCATCTCATTAGCACCGCGGCTTCAGCCCGGTGCAGAACGGTACGGAACAACGTCGAACCGTTTCAACGGTTTACCATGCTGCGCCAAAGCCGTTGAAACGGCTTCGTCTTCACTCTCGCCGGGAATCACCGGGCTGAAGCCGCGGCGCTAATGAGACGAGCCATTCAGGGTATGAAATATCCAACGACGGCAACATCATTGCCGCCCTGCTGCGTAGAGGCTTGTCTTGCCCTGGCGTTTGAGCGACAAAGGACTCATGTCGTCCGTCGCCAGCGTCCTGATTCACGCCAGCCAGTTTCCGGAAAAGGTCCGGCGCGATTTGCTCGAATCGTTGCACGCGCGGCAGGTGAACCACAAGTTTCACTACGATAGCGTCAAGCAGACCCGAAAATGGCTCGCGCTGCACCAGGCGTATTCGCCCTCGCGCCATGACGCGGATTGTCGGGCTATATACGAAAAAGGTTTCAAAGCTGCCATCGCGCAAATCAAGGCGAAGCGCGTTCACGTCATCGGCCTCGGCTGCGGCGGTGGACAAAAAGACACGCGCTTGCTGAAATTGTTGAAAAAGGCCGGTCGGGAAATTTTTTACACGCCGTGCGACGTGAGTGCGGCGATGGTTTTGACCGCCCGCCGTACGGCGCTGGCGGTTTTGCCGGAGAAAAATTGTTTCCCCTTCGTCTGTGATTTGGCGACAGCGGATGATTTGCCGGACATCCTCGTCACCCGTCACCCGTCACTCGTCACCTTCTTTGGCATGATTCCCAACTTCGAGCCGCAAATTATCCTGCCGAAGCTCGCGGCGCTGGTTCGTCCAAAGGATTTTCTGCTGTTCAGCGCCAATCTCGCGCCCGGGAATAATTACGCCGCCGGCATGAAAAAAATACTGCCGCAGTACGACAACTCGCTCACGCGCGACTGGTTGATGACGTTCCTGCTCGATCTCGGTGTTGGCCGCAACGACGGCAGGTTGCGTTTCAAAATTGAAACTTGTAGGAGCCGACGTGAGGAGGCTCAAACTTCCCGGTCAATTTCTGCGAAGAAAAATCAGAGACTCCTCACGTCGTCTCCTACGATAAAGGAGGTCGAATTGAAACGCATCGTGGCCGATTTTTATTTCACGCGGGTGCGGCGGATTGTAGCGGATGGTGAACGGTTTGATTTTCACGCTGGCGACTCCATTCAGCTTTTCTTTTCGTATCGCTACACACCGGAACTCGTCCACAAAGTTCTTGCCCGTTTCGGCCTGGAAGTCTGCAACCAGTGGATCGCAAAATCTGAAGAGGAAGGCGTTTTTCTTTGCCATTTGGGAGGGCGAGTCTCCTGACGAGCCGTAACTCGTGCAAAATCGGAGAAATCAGGGCTCATGGGGACATTCGCCCTCCCGCCAGGGATTAAAAAGCCTTCAGCGTATCCAGCACCGCCCTGATAGGGGGGACTTCGTGGGTGCGGAACAAATCGGTCTTGCCCAGTGCGGCCAGCACGGCAAAAAACGGCTCGGCACAACGGACCTCGTCGCGGAAAAATTCAAACGCGTGCGGCAGCGCGTGACAAATCGGGAAGCCAAGCGTGCGCAACCGGAACGTGTTCAGGAAAATGTTCATCTGATGCCGCACGCGCACCGCGCTGTCCTGCAAATTGCGGTAGTAAAAGCCGAGGCCGGGATCGAGAATGATTTTTTCCACGCCGTTGCGCTGTGCGATCTCAATCTGCCGGGTAAAATATCCGCGCATCATTTCAACCGGGTCGGCACTAAAATCGAAATCACTCACTTCACGGACGTTTTTGCCCTGTACATAACAAATAATTACCGCCGCGTTGTGATCCGCGACCAGGCGGAACAATTCATCACCGTGGTCGGTGCCGGTAAGATTCAAAATGTTCGCGCCCGCCTCAAGGCACGCGCGCGTGACGGCAGGCTGGTAGGTTTCCACCGAAACCAAGATGCCGGCCCGCTGCAACTCTTTGATGACGGGAATCAGTTTGCTGTTTTGCGCCGCGTCGTCCACGCGCGCAGCGGGCGCCAGCGTGGATTCCGCGCCCACGTCCACGATGTCCGCGCCTTGCGCGGTCAAAACCCTGCCGCGTTGGACTGCCGCTTCCGCCGTCAGGCAGACGCTTTCGCGATACCAGGAATCGGGCGAAAGGTTGATGACGCCCATGATGGCGGGCTGGGAATTGAAGGCGAACGGTTTGCCGCCGATGGGAAATTCCTTCACGCGCGCGGATGCCGCGGCCCGGTTTTTCTCCAGAAGTTCCGCAAGATGTTCCAGCTTCAGCATGACGGAGCAAATCGTATATCTGAAATCGCAAATCGTAAAGGGAATGGCGCGCCCGCCGCGAGTCGAACGCGGGACCCTCTGCTTGGAAGGCTGGGTCGGTTCCCACAAGAGCCTGTGTTTGCAGTGTTTTTATCACGTTTCCCCAGGAGAGTTAATCCCCGCGGATCCGTGCGGACTCGTGCGGAGGCTATGGGCTGGCATAAAACTGGCATAAAGAGCCAGCTTCAATACGGGTGTGAATTTGCCACCGCAATGCGATGCATTACGCCTTTGCGAAACAACCTTGATATAAATTTCATTCATTTGAAGATTGCGAATCACTAATTCTTCCGTTGACACGGAAATCATCCAGCCATAGATTTGGCGCGTGCAGGAGGTAAAAGGCAAATTTCTTCACTCTGGGCAATGTGCAGGCCGCGTGTGCATGCTGAATTCGGTTGCCCGATTGTTCTTGAGGGTTTCCTGCGCCGCGCGGCTGCGGGCGATGCTGGTGCTATTGGCGTTGCCTGCGGTGGTGCAAGCCCAATTCAATTACACGAACAATGCCGGCACGGCCACCATCACCGGTTACACCGGCCCTGGCGGGGCGGTGAGCGTCCCCGGCACCATCAATGGCCTCACGGTCACCAGCGTCGGGGATTTTGCGTTTGCCGCCAGCAGCACCCTCACCAGCATCACCATTCCCGGCAGCGTCACCAACATCGGCAACTATGCGTTCTTTTCTTCCTTCGCCCTGACCGGCATCACGATACCCAACAGCGTCACCAGCATCGGCAGCAATGCCTTTTATTACTGCCTCGGCCTCACCAACGTCACGATACCCAACAGCGTTACCAGCCTGGGAATCTATGCCTTCAATTATTGCGGCGGCCTGACCGCCGTCACCCTCAGCACCAACCTCACCAGCATCGGCGACGGCACCTTCTTTCAGAGCAAGCTGGCCAATATTACCATTCCCAACAGTGTCAAATACATCGGCAGCAATGCGTTTTCTTTCACCGCGCTGACCAATGTCGCCCTGCCCGCCAGTGTCACCAATATTTCCAGCACCGCGTTTTATTACTGCAACCTGGCCGCGATCACGGTGAGTGCAAACAACCCCGCCTATACCAATGTGGCCGGGGCTTTGTTGAACAAGAACCAGACCGCGCTGATTCTGTATCCTCCGGCCATGGCCGGAGGGAGCTACATCATCCCCGGCACGGTGACCAACATCGGGGATTATGCGTTCGATGTCTGTCCCAGCCTGACCAACGTCACCATTCCCAACGGCGTCATCAGCATTGGCAACACCGCCTTCGGCAACGACGCCCTGCTGACCAGCGTCAGCATCCCGAACAGCGTCATCAGCATCGGGCCGGATGCATTTTTTGCCTGCGCGGGTTTGACCAACGTCACGCTCGGCAGCAGCCTTGCCAGCATTGGCTCCCAGGCGTTCTACTACTGCTATCGGGTGCCGGGGTTCACGCTTCCCAACAGTCTCACCAGCATCGGCGACCAGGCGTTCGAAAACTGCTCAATGACCAACATCACCATTTCCGCCAGCGTCACCAACCTGGGGCTCACCCCATTCGCCGGCTGCACCGGCCTGACCAACATCGCGGTGAATCCAGCCAATCCCGTTTATACGAATGTGGCGGGAGTTGTGTTCAACAAGAGCCAGACTGCGATCGTTCAATATCCGCCGGGCCGGGCCGGAGCCTACACCATCCCCAGCACAGTCACCAACATCGGGGCCTATGCATTCGAACTTTGCCCTTACCTGACCAGCGTCACGATTCCCAACAGTGTCACCAGCCTGGGGCCTAATTCTTTTGCTTACTGCGGCGCTCTGGCCAGCGCCTCCATCGGCAGCGGGGTCACCGACATCGGGGCGGGTGCCTTTGCGAATTGTGGCGACCTGACCACCGTCACCATGAGCGGCCCCGTCACCACCATCGAAGGCGGCGCGTTTTCAACCTGCACCAATCTCAGCAACTTTGTGCTGCCCAGCACGGTCACCAACATCGGGACCTTCGCATTTTCTCTTTGCTATCGCCTGACCAGCATCTCCATTCCCAGTGGCATGGTCATTTGGGATGACGCCTTCGCCAATTCCGGCCTGACCAACGTCACGATTGCCAGCGGCGTTACCAGCATCGGCACCGGCACGTTCGGCGGCTGTGTCAACCTGACCAGCATCACCATTCCCAACACCGTCACCTTCATTGGAAACTATGCCTTCAGTGGCGGTGCTTCTTATGCTCCCGGCTGCTCGCTGCGAAACCTCACCATTCCCAACAGCGTCACCGAGATTGGAAACTATGCGTTCATTTACTGCCTTTATCTGACCAACGCCGTCATCGGCAGCGGTGTCACCAATATAGATACGAGCGCCTTCGCTGACGACCCCGCCCTGGCCAGTGTCACCATCGGCACCAACGTCATCACGATTGCGAACGGTGCGTTCGCCAATTGCACCAGCCTGACCAATGCCACGATTCCCAAGAGCGCCACGAACCTCGGCACCCAGTTGTTCGGCGGCGACACCGCCCTGACGGCGATCACGGTGAATCCGAACAACCCCGCCTACACCAACGTCGCCGGCGTTTTGTTCAACAAGAAACAGACCGTGCTCGTTGAATACCCGTCGGGCAAGCCTGGCCCATACGCGATACCCGGCAGCGTCACCAACCTTGCGGACTATTCTTTCTATGACTGCATCCTGACCGGCCTCACCATTCCGGCCAGCGTCACCAGCATCGGGAATTTTGCCTTCCAATACTGCGCCGGCCTGACCAACCTCACCATTCCCAACAGCGTCATCAGCATCGGCACCGAGGCCTTTGACGGCTGTGTCAACCTCGAGAGCGTCGTCATCGGCAGCGGCGTCACCAGCATCGGTGACTACGCGTTTGGCTCCGACACCAGCCTGACCAATGTCATCCTGGGCGCGGGCATTGCGAACCTTGGCAACAATGTGTTTGATACCTGCTCCAGCCTGACCGGACTTTATTTCGAGGGCAACGCTCCGAACATCGGTTTGGCCGTCCTGTCTGGGGATTCCAGTGCGACGGTCTATTATTTGCCGGGAACGACCGGCTGGGGCACGACGTTTGCCGCCCAGCCGACCGCATTGTGGACGCAACCGACCCCGTCGATCCTGAACGACGAGCCCGGCTTTGGCCTGCAGTCCAACCGGTTCGGTTTCACCATTTCCTGGGCGACCAACATCTCCGTGGTGGTGGAGGCCTGCACGAACCTGGCCAATCCCGTCTGGTCGCCGGTCGGAACCAACTCCCTCACCAATGGCACGTCCTATTTCAGCGATGCCAGGTGGACGAATTATCATGGCCGTTTCTACCGTCTCCGTGCGCCTTGAAATATTTGTTCTGCGAACCATTGGCAGAACGGGTTTCGCGACACTTATATTACGGAAAGCGAGTGGCGCGCCCGCCGCGAGTCGAACGCGGGACCCTCTGCTTAGAAGGCAGATGCTCTATCCAACTGAGCTACGGGCGCAGCCAGAAAGACATTACCGGCGGTTCGTGGCCCGCGCAAGCGCGGTTGTCCGGCCAACCGACGGCTTTCGCCGGTTGCAACGTTTGATTGAAAAGGGCGGCGGTTTTCCGCAAGCTGGCGGCGTGAAACTGACAAAACATTTGGTGTTGCTGTTAATGATGGCAGGCGTCTTTGCGGGTTGTGGCAAACCGTCCCAAGCGCCGCCCGATCCCAACGCCGTTGATCCGGTTCACGGCCATTTACTCCACGCGCAGTCGATACTGCCCACGGTCAATGTTTGGTTGGGCGACCAGGAATTAGTCACGGAAATTGCGCGCGCGCAGGTGCAAATCGCCACGGGTATGATGTTCCGCACAAATATGCCTGAAAACACGGCGATGATTTTCGTGTTTCCTGACGCCGAACCGCGCAGTTTCTATATGCGTAATTGTTTTGTGCCATTGTCTGCGGCTTACATTTCGCCGGAAGGCGTCATTCTCGAAATTATCAACATGAAACCGCACGACGAGACGGGAATTCCTTCGCAATCCGCCAACGTGCAATTCGTGCTCGAAGTGCCGCAAGGCTGGTTCGCGCGGCATAACATCAGCCCGGGTGCGGTCATCCGCACTGACAAAGGTTCGTTGCGGGAAACGTTTTTCCAGAAATAATCTTCGTGCCGATTTGGCCCGAAAGCTGAAGTCCGGCAGGCGGGACGCACTGTGCTGCGAGGCGCTTCGGTTTTCGGGTTCAGCCCGCAAAACGAGTTACGTCAAGTTTACCGTTTTGCCGGTGCGGACGGATTCGTAGATCGCCATCATGATTTTCACGTCGCGCAGGCCTTCTTCGCCGGGCACCCGGGTCGGCTGGTGGTTCATGATGCATTGCGCGAAGTCGTCCATCTCGGCGGCAAACTGGTAATATTCCCCAAGCGGATCCACCTCGGGAAATCTTATTTCCTTGCCGTCACTGCGGCGACCACGGTTGCCGTCGTAGTAAAAGCCCGGGTTCAATTCGAACCAGCCCTTGTCCGCGATGGCCGTGTAACGGCCGAAGAGTCTGGCATTGTAACTCGCACTGCAATAGGCGATCACGCCGCCGGGAAACTTTTCCTGCCAGATGATGGATTCATCCACCTCCTTAAATTTCTCCGGATCGGTCTTGGTTTCCATCGCGGAGACAAGAACGGGCTCTTCGCCGGTGATGAACCGGGTGGCCTGCAACGCATAAATGCCCACATCCATGAGGCAGCCGCCCCCGGACAAGGCCTTGTGAAACCGCCATGCGCTGGGGGGTTGGTCGAGGTGGATATCGAAACAGGCTTCAATAATCCTCAAATCGCCGAAAACCTTCTCCCGCGCGAGCCGGATGCACTCGAGATTGTGCGGCTCAAACCGGCAGCGGTAAGCGATGGCCAGCTGACGGCCGGCTTTTTTGCAGGCGTCAATCATTTGCCGGCATTTTTCAGACGACACTTCCATCGGTTTTTCGCAGAGCACGTGTTTGCCGGCATTGGCCGCCTTGATGGTATGTTCGGCGTGGAGCGCGTTGGGCGTGACGACATAAACAAAGTCAATGTCCGGGTTGTCAGCCATTTTCTCCATCGTGTCGTAATTGTAGATGCACCGGTCGGGAATGCTGTATTGCGCCTTCCACTTTTCGGCTTTGGCGGGCGTGCCGGTGACGATGCCGGCGAGGCGGCAGTATTTTGTCTTTTGCAACGCGGGCGCAATCTGGTAGGTGCTGAGGCTGCCGAGGCCGACCAGGGCAACGCCGAGCTTTTTGTCAGGCCCGGCCCGCGCGAACGTTGGGGAGCCAGGCGCCAACGAGCGGCACACTCGCGGCGGCGATGGCAGTGGTTTTGATGAAATCACGGCGGGTCTGGAATTTGGCGTTCATGCTTTCCAAGCTTATTGGCGGCAATGTTGACAGCGCAATCCCGGAATCGTTGGAAACAAACAGGACGCCGGGCGCGCAAAAGTGCTCGCCGTTCCGGTTGTCCGTTGGTTAGGCTGCTGGTGATGTCACGGACTCAATCCGAAAAACTTTTTGCCGAGGCATTGCAATATATTCCCGGCGGCGTCAACTCGCCCGTGCGCGCGTTCCGCGCCGTCGGCGGCCAGCCGTTCTTCGTCAACCGCGCCAAAGGCGCGCGCGTTTGGGACGTGGACGGCAACGAGTTGATTGATTATGTCCTCACCTGGGGGCCGGCCATCCTCGGCCATGCGCATCCCAAAGTCATTGCCGCCGTCAAGGCCGCCGCCGATCATGGCACGAGTTTCGGCATTCCGAACCCGTTTGAAGTCACGATGGCAAAACTCATCTGCGAATTGGTGCCCAGCGTGCAAAAGGTGCGGATGTGCAATTCGGGCACGGAAGCGTGCATGTCGGCAATTCGTCTGGCGCGTGGCTTCACGAAGCGCGACAAAATCATCAAGTTCGACGGGTGCTATCACGGCCACGCGGATTCACTGCTCGTCA
>Ga0116110_1001592_pt1 | contig 12027 bp, 11 predicted proteins | sample June2015DPH_8_50_FD_89719 | JGI IMG/M metagenome (GOLD analysis project Ga0116110, IMG submission 89719) | Peatland microbial communities from SPRUCE experiment site at the Marcell Experimental Forest, Minnesota, USA - June2015DPH_8_40 | ecosystem: Environmental > Terrestrial > Soil > Wetlands >...
GGCTGCGGCATCCCGCCGGAAATCCGGGACAAGATCTTCGAGCCTTTTTTCACCACCAAACCGCCGGGTAAAGGCACGGGGTTGGGACTGTCTATTGTCTACGGGGTCATTCAGCGCCATGGCGGCACTATCCAGGCAGAAAGTCTCCCGGGTTGCGGCACCACTTTCACCGTGACCCTTCCTTTGGAACTTAAAGACCCAGGACCTGGCCTGGAGTTGGAAGGGTGAGACGTAAAAGCAAGACCATGGGCTCGTGCGCAGGGCCGACCGCGGTTTGACAAGCGAACATTTTATAAGGGGTAAGGCATGGTGCAGCAGGATACCATCTTAGTGGTGGATGACGAAGAGGTGCTGCGCCACGGCTGCAAGCGGGTCTTAACCGACGAGGGCTTCCGGGTGATCACCGCCGTTGACGGGCGGGAGGCCTTGGAGCAATTAGCCACTGAGTCGGTGCAAGTGGTCCTCTGCGACCTGAAGATGCCGGTGATGGGAGCCCTGGAGGTCCTGGAGGAGGCCGGCGTCCGCTACCCCGAGATTCCGGTGGTCATCATGACCGGTCTGGGTACGGTGGCCGATGCGGTGGAATGCATGAAGAAGGGGGCCTACGACTTTGTCACCAAACCCTTCAGCATCGATCACCTCGCCCTGGTGGTGCGGCGTGCCCTGGAGAAGCACAAATTGCAGGAGCAGACCCGCCTCCTGCAAGAGGAGCAGGCCCGCAACCTAGACAACCTGGCCTTGGAGCAGAGCCGCATGCACGCCGTAGTCAACTGCATGGCCGACGGAGTGCTGGTAACCAACAAGGAAGCCGAGGTGGTCTTGCACAATACCTGGCTCCTGCAGCTCCTGAGTCTGTCGACCCCACCGCCCCAGCCTGGACCACTTGAGGCCTATATCGCCGATGGACCCTTCCGGGAAGCCATCCGAGACCTGCTGGCGGAGCCATCCGACCATCCCAGAAAGGCCGTCTCCCAGGAGCTGAACCTGGGCCGGGTGCAACTGCGAGCCCTGTCGGCGCCCTTTTGGGGGCCGGACCAGCAGGTGTTGGGGACGGTCACGGTTTTTCACGACGTCACCAGCTTCAAAGAACTGGACGAGATGAAGAACGACTTCGTGCGCATGGTCTCCCACGAGTTGCGGGCCCCCCTGGCGGCCATCAAACAACAACATGCGGTGATCCTGGACGGCCTGGCCGGGGAAACGAGCCCCAAGCAGGCGGAATTGCTTAACCGGGCCCAGGCCAAAATTCAGGGGCTGCTGGACCTCATCAACGACCTGCTGGACCTGGCCCGGATGGAGGCCGGCCGGGGACAGTTGGAGCAGGTGCCCTTGCAGTTGGGAGAGGTATTGCACGAGGTGGTGGAACTCCTGCGGGCCAGGGCGGAAGGGCAGCAGGTGAAGCTGCAACTGGAACTGCCGGCTGAGATGGAACCGATCCTGGCGGACCGGCGCAGCATGGAGGAGATCTTTACCAACCTGGTGAACAATGCGGTCAATTACTCCCCGGACGGCGGCCAGGTTACCATATCCGCAATCTCCCGCGGTGACTACCTGGAAGTGGCGGTTGCCGATACCGGGGTCGGCATCGAGCCCGAAGATCTCTCCCGAATCTTCGACAAATTTTATCGGGTCAAAAATCCCAAGACCCGGCAGGTGATCGGCACCGGCTTGGGATTGTCCCTGGTCCAATGCCTGGTGGAAGCCCACCTGGGCACGGTGGAAGTTGAGAGCGAAGTGGGCCGGGGCACGGTTTTCCGGGTTTTGCTGCCCACTGCCGGCAGGAAGGGTGAGGATGCGGGAGAGTGACGCCACCCGCCGGCAGGTGCTGGTGGTGGACGATGAAGAGGCCATTCGCACCGGTGTCGCCCAGGCATTGGCCGCGATGGGCCTCAAGGCGGCCGCCGCGGCGGGCGGGGCCGCGGCCCTGGAGATTTTGGCCCGTAGCCCTTACGCCGTTGTCCTCCTGGACATCAAGATGCCGGACCTGGACGGCATGGAGGTCCTGAAGCGCATCCGCCGGGACCATCCGGAGTCTGAGGTTATCATGATGACCGGCTTCCCCACTATTCAGGGGGCGGTGGAAGCCATCAAGCACGGAGCCCTCGATTACCTGGTGAAGCCCTTTCGCCTCGACGACCTGGAGGCGGTAGTGCAGAGGGCGCTCGATCACCAGGAGCAGCGCACCGCGACGGCGGCGCCTGCCGAGCCGGGAAACGGCCGGGAGGGCATGGAGTTCATCGTCGGGGATTCCCCGGCCCTGAAAAAGGTCTTCGCCAAGATCCACCGGGCGGCGCCCAGCGACAGCACCGTGATTCTTACCGGGGAGAGCGGCACCGGCAAGGAACTGGCGGCCCGGGCCATCCACCTCCTCAGCTCCCGGCGGGACCACGAGTTCGTCCCGGTGGACTGCTCTGCCCTGGTAGAGACCCTCCTGGAGTCTGAACTCTTCGGCCATGTCAAAGGCTCCTTTACCGGGGCCCATCAGAGCAAGCACGGCTTATTCGACCTGGCCAACCATGGCACCTTCTTCTTCGACGAGATCACCAATCTCAGCCTCAATATCCAGGCCAAGCTGCTGCGGGTGATCCAGGAGCGGGAGTTCATGCAGGTGGGCAGCCAGAAGCGCATCAAGCTGGACATCCGCATCATCGCCTCGTCCAACCGGGACCTGGAGGAAGCCATCAAAGGCGGCGTCTTCCGGGAAGACCTCTTCTACCGCCTCAGTGTCATTCCCATCCACCTGCCGCCCCTGCGGGAACGCTCCGAAGATATCCCCCTGCTGGCGGAGCATTTTCTGCGCAAGTACGCCCAAAAAGGCAACCGCGAGGTCACCGGGATTTCGCCTGCCGCCATGAAGATGCTGTGCAGCTATGCCTGGCCGGGCAACGTCCGGGAACTGGAGCACACCCTCGAACGCATCATCATCCTGGAAGATGGCGACATCATCGAGCCGGAGCATCTTCCCAGCTTCATATCCCAGCGCCAGGCGGAGTTCCAGGTCTTTACCGAGGAAGACCATACCCTGGAGGACATGGAAAAGCGCTACATTCAGTTCGTCCTGCAGCGCACCAAGGGGCGCCGCCAGGACGCCGCCCGCATCCTGGGAATCAACCGCAAGACCCTGAGCCTCAAGATCGAAAAATATAAGCTGCGGGTGAACTGGTAGCCAGTTGTCTGTTCCGCAATTGATTATCCATTGAAAGAAAATGACTGGTTTTTAACCCCCCGTTGGGAAAGGAGGGTAGGGGGGATTTAATAGCAAATATTTTACGGCGAGTTCGATGGAGGGCGGAGAAAAAGAGTGCTGGTGAAGATTATTGGGGAATAAATAGCCCACGAATGATGAGGCAGACCCGCCCCACTGCAGCAATCCCTTATGCAGCTAACTTATTTCTTTGATTGCTTTGAATACTTTTTCCAATGAATAGGCTTCTTTAATAAAAGCTTCACATTCTTTTGGTTGTTCACGATAGAAATGATATAAATTCCAAGAGATAGACCTTACGTCTAAGTACGCATTTTTTATTGCCGATTCGCCTAAAGGTGTTATCAACGCAATAATTATAAATAGCGTTAAGTTAATTATAATATAGATATATCCTATATAATAACTCACTGCTAATATAATAATTAATCCAATAATTAGCATATTTCTTGCTTTGTCGAGTGCTCCTTTACTCGACTTAATCTCATTCATTATATTTATTAGATAGTTGTCGGTATAAAATCTCCCGGTTATCGAGATTTCTTCTGGCGCTGCATTAAATACACCGTCGCTGTACATTGACTTTATAAGTTTATTCAGTTTAATGTCATCTTGCATTGTTTTCCGTATTAATTTATTCCGTTTATAAATATTTCCAACATTAATACCGATAAATATAACTATAATTGATAGAACAATTTCTATGGCTATATTCATCTTTATCTCCATTTAATATTATATGTTATGGATGCTGCATCTTTATATAATGGGTTTATAATTGGCGAATATTTTTCAAATAATAAAATTAACTTCGCCTCACTCTCCATAAAATCCTCTTTTCTCCGAATAAGTTTTATGTCTTATCCCATGAGTAAGTATGCTTTTCTATTTTATTAACTATTCCAATAAGCTGGTTAAGCCCCACCTTTTGCAACAATTCTGTTGGACTACTTGCTCCATAGAGCATTTCTAATGTTTTCGCTACCGCTAATTTATCTTTTGCTAAATCTAAATTGCCAACACCTGCATAATCAATTGAAAGGCCGATATGTGATGAGCCTACAAATTGGATATAGGCAATTAAATCCTTAGATGATAAAGTATGTGGGTTGAGGTCTTTAACTTTATAGAGCTTATTTACCTTATTGAATGCTTTAATGGCCCCTTGATAATCGCCCTCTTGTGTCAGTATCCAACCTTTGCCCAACCAATTTTGCGCCACGATATTGCGAATTTGTTTCCTTGAAAATATAAAGAGCACAACTATAATTCCGAGCAATACTATATAAATCATTTTATTGGCCTCGAAATTTCCTCTTATGCCGTTTTTATTTGTCCCCTGATGAAGCTGGAAGTAAGAATAAGATTTACACCGTGCCAACCGATTTTGCTCACTTTATCAAACCAAACATTCCCATCAGCAGTATGCCAAACATATTTTTTCGATAAGAAATGGTGTTCACTATATTTTCCCATTTGGGTGATTAAATAGTTTAGTGTGTGTTTAAATATAGAATTAATTCTACCTTTGTCGTCGCTCATTGTTTGAAGTGCTATTTTATATATTTTTCCCTCAGTTGCCCCTACAGTAGTATTCCAATCAAATCCAGCGAATAAAACATCTGGCCCAGAATATATTTTCTCATCTATTAGCATCCTTGGTGCTCCGGCTAATCCCATCCTATTGTATTCTTCATCGGTAAATTCCTGCAAATCGTTAGCCTCGTCAATGGGTTGTTTTAAAAATAAATCTTCTATTCCTGTAATCATAATAATCCTTTTTATAGACTGAGGTTTATATCGGGATATAATAATTGCAACAACCAAAAGAGGTAGTGCTACAAAGATATTATACCAATTAATACCTGCTGCCAACAAAGCGATTCCTGCATTAATGAGATAAGGAATGTAAAGTACACGCATTGATAATGCGACATTAAAGCCCAGAATAAGGCAAACAATTGCAATACCTGTCCACGTAAATACTGGCGTTACAACATTTTCAAAAGGTAATCTCCCTATCACTACTTGAGTGAGCATATCAAATACAAACCCAGCAGAATAAGAAGACCCTAATGCCACTATGAAAGCTGCCGCATTTCTCCATTTTGGATAATTATTGCAAACCCACCGGAGAAAAAACCAGAGAATGAAAACCGCAGCAATTTGTACTGCAATGTTTTCCAGCATGATAATCATAGGGATACGCCTTAGTTAGTTCTCCACGGCGGATAGTTATAGAAGCAGGAGTATTGAACCAACTACCCAACCTATCCCAAGCCCAACTGCCCAAGACCAACCTACATGCCTCTCCAAATCCCCGGGGCATTTCCCCTCATATTTTGCTTGTAAACGGTCGTCTATTGGCCCCGCCATGGGGCCAAATAAAAAGCACAATAGGCCAAATGGGATAGCTAACCAGGCCGTGGCTTGACTCTGGAACAAACTGTAAATGCCTTTGGCAGAAAGTACCGCTATAATCTGTGACCCAATGAGTGATAGTGCTTGAAAAATATCAGCTACCCTGTAACCAACTTTATCCGTAGGGTTATGCGTAAGATTAAAGATAGGCATTAGAAATTTGCTTATCAACAAATTGCCCAAAAGTGTAACGATGGGCCAGGCAATTACCGATAAAATAAATGGAATTATCATCGTTTCTCCCTTGCTCTACCATATGTTTCCGCTTTGGCATAAAGGATAATTCATGTTAGCTCAGGAATGAAATGGTGTTCCTGATGTCGCAATAATATTTACAACTCTAAATAGCCAATGCTTAGATAAAGTCAAATTAGCTGTTGATGTTTCCCAAATACATAAATTCTTTTTGCTTTCCGATGGTTTTCCGTATAAATCTAAAAAGTAATTGTACGCTTTTTCATTGATATTACTTGCCTTACCTGATAAAGCTATCTTATAAATTTTATTATTGGTAACCCCGAGCATGCAATCCCATGTCTCCCCCAAAAAATCTACTTGGTTTGTCTTGAATAATTTTTCGTCAGGGAACATCTTAACGAATTGGCCTAAGCCCAATAAATTGGACATGTCTTGCTTCCAAGCACTTACAGTTTGGATGTCTTGGTCAAGCCGAAAGCCTTTCAATTCCAACATAAATTTCCCCTTTGAATAATTAATCTTGAAATCCCCCTAAGTCCCCCTTTTTCAAAGGCGATTATATACTTGACAAACGCATAACCCTGATGTACAGTACATATAAATCAACCTTTCAAGGGAAACCAAGCCATGTCAGAATTTGACGAAGCCAGATTCCACGATGATGATGCGGCCCGCAAACATTTAGAATCTATTCGCTGGCCTAATGGCCCGATTTGCCCACATTGCGGAGCTTCAGGCCGTATCTTCCCTATCGAATCGAAAACCAAGAGCAATGGTAAGCGCAAGGGCGCACGCCCCGGTTTGCTTTTCTGCGGCGATTGCCGTGAACAGTTTACCGTGACAGTGGGAACGGTTTTTGAGGATAGCAAGGTTCCGCTCCATAAATGGGTTCTTGCTACACATCTGCTTTGCTCAAGCAAAAAGGGCATGTCCAGCCACCAGTTGCATCGAATCTTGGGGGTGTCCTATAAAACCGCTTGGTTTATGACACACAGAATCAGGAAAGCTATGGAACCCAATTACTTCAGTGCCAAGATGCTTGGCGGGCAAGGTCCGGTTGAGGCCGATGAAACCTTTATAGGCACAAAGCCCGGAGCAAAGAAACGCAAGGGATACGGGCACAAAAACGCTGTCCTTTCCCTGGTGGAGCGCGGGGGTGAGGTCCGCTCCTTCCATGTCCCCGGCGTGAGCGCCAAGACCTTGAAGCCCTATCTCAAATACCATGTTGACCCCGATGCTCACCTTATGACCGATGATGCGGGGCAATACAGGATTCTCGGTCCTGAATTTGAGCAGCATGATGTGGTGGCTCATAGCAACGATGAATATGTCCGCGGCGAAGCCCATACCAACACAGTTGAGGGCTTTTTCAGTATCCTTAAGCGTGGCCTGATCGGGACTTATCAGCATGTCAGCGTTCAGCATCTTCAAAGGTACGTTACCGAGTTTGATTTTCGTTATAATCACCGCGCTAAACTTGGGTACGATGATTCAGACCGCACAACAGAAGCCCTCAAGGGCATTACCGGCAAACGCCTAACCTATCGGCGGACTAACTAACAATGAGCAAATATACGCAGACGATAAGCCTTGGCTGAAAAAAAGGAAATAATTCCATGAACGACCTATTCCATAGTGCAAAACTCCGTCTTTCGCGGGGTAATTATCACATTACCGACTTTAATGAAAGGATACGTTCCTTTTTGCAAAAACCCTGCACTATTATCCGTGAGGATAATCTCAACGGAATTCATGAATCTCAAAAAATTACGATAAAACTTACTGAATCTATTCCTGATAATTTTGCTACAATCGCCGCCGATGCTATTGATAATTTGAGGTCCGCTCTCGACCACGCTTGGTATGCATTTTCTGATGCTTCTAATGCTCTTTCGGCTGATAAGAGAGCCTATTTCCCTATCCCCGACAATATCCGCGGGCTGGAGAATTTTATCAGCACCAAAGGTGCGAGATATCCCAAGGATATTATCACGCTCTTGCGAGAGATCGAGCCATACAAAGGACCAAACGGTTATATTTGGGCACTGAACTGGATATGCGTTAAAAATAAGCATCGGCTGATTGCCCCAATCGCCACGATTGCTAATGTTGAAATGATTCACACCTTTTCTTATGGGACCGCAAAACAAATTGATAGGCCAAGATTTGACAGCAGTAAAAATGAGATCATATTTTATACCCCTAAAGGTGATACAACGGTCAAATATAATGTAGGTATCACCTTCGATATAGCTTTCCACGAAGCTGCAATTCAGCACCCTGGCTCTGCGAGTAATATTCTTAAAATTTTTACGGACATCGTTAATGATGTCATCAATGGTCTCGAGAGAATTGCAAGAAGCCTCGGATACATTTGACGAAAAATTGTCTGTCTCTATTTTATGCGCCTGTTGCATAACCATAACCTTTGGAGGATACCTCTTTGCCTAAAAAGCCCGTCAAGTCCCAGGAGCAGAAGCCACCAAACGAAAACGATGTCTTGCGCCGGATGCTAACCACTCCGCCAGAGGTTCAAAAGAAAATATCTAAATCAAAAAAAGCTGAGAAATAACTTTCATGCTAATTTTGAGAAGATCAATCTGGATAATCATTCTCACTTGCTTATGTGTGATTGTGGCAAATGCACAATCAAATCGGCCAATTCCAAGTCCAAGGATAAAAGGTAATCCACCACAAATACATCCCTCCGATAACCAACAAAAAGCCGAATCCGATAAGCGAGGAACCGAACAATCGCCTCTCGTTGTCAAAACAATTAATCCCCCCAATAGTGAGACAGAGGCCAAGCAAGAGAGAGAACAACGAAATGAGCAGTCGTCTCAAAATAGGTGGCTCGTTAAGTTTACTGGTGGCCTTTTCATTGCCACCATACTCCTTTTTGGTGTCGCAATCTGGCAGGGCTGGCATTTGAAAAGAAGTGTTGATTCTCTCCAAACTACCCAAAGAGCCTATGTTTCTATTAAAGAATTGATTCATACTGTTAAACCTGCTGAGGGCTTTGGTGAAATAATAATAGTACTCGAAAATACTGGTGAGACTCCTGTTAGGAAAATGATTTGCAATTTTAATCATCGCTGTTTCCCTGAAGATATCCCAAGTGGTTTTGATTACCCCGATACAGACCCACCAGTTTATGGTACTATAGGGCGCAAAACGACACTTGATGCTCGTGTCCGTATGCCATTCACAGCGTTTGAAGATGCTCGGACTAAAAAACAACGGTTTTATATATATGGGTGGATTGATTATTATGATGTTTTCCCCAACACCCCAAGGCACAGGGCTGAATTTTGTTATGAAGTTATGATTAGTAAAGATCGGAAGTTTATTTACAAAATTTATGGTACTTATAATGGCTACGATGATGAATGCAGTCGCAAGCCATCGCCATATGTACCCCCAACGTGATTTATCTCGGGGGCAGGTCATGGCCTCCCCCATTGGAAAAGCGATCCCCATGCGGCCTGCGTTTGCTTAGTATATAATCGCCTTTTCAAAGGGGGACTTAACCATGCAAAATCCAGCGTTCTAGTCCTGATATTATGTCCAGCTAATTATGAAACACTCCGATAGATCCCGCCTTCAGGGCTTCTTTTGCAACTGGGCGGCCACCGATTGAATGGCCCGGGCCACTGCCTCCGGGTCACCCAGGTAATAGTGGCGAATCGGGGTCAGGTCGTCGTTGAGTTCATAAACCAGGGGAATACCGGTGGGAATGTTGAGACCGACGATCTCTGCTTCCGAGACCCCGTCGAGATATTTCACCAGGGCCCGCAGGCTGTTGCCATGGGCGGCAATCAGCACCTGCCGCCCCGCGGCCACCGCCGGCGCCACGGTTTCCTGCCAGTAGGGCAAAAAGCGAGCCACCACGTCCTTCAGGCATTCGGTGAGGGGAATCTCCTCCGGCCGCAGGCCCGCATAGCGGGGGTCGCGACCGGGATAATGGGGATCGTCCAGGCTCAGGGGCGGCGGCGGCACATCATAGCTGCGCCGCCAGATCTTCACCTGCTCCATCCCGTGCCGGGCCGCGGTCTCCGCCTTGTTCAAGCCCTGCAAGGCGCCATAGTGGCGCTCGTTGAGGCGCCAGCTATGCTCAACCGGAATCCACATCAGGTCCATCTCCTCCAGGGTGAGCCACAGGGTCTTGATGGCCCGTTTCAACATGGAGGTGAAGGCCACCTCAAAGGTGTACCCCTCCTGGGCCAGGGTGCGGCCCGCCTGGACCGCCTCCTGCAACCCCCGTTCTGAGAGGCCCACATCGATCCAGCCGGTGAACCGGTTTTCCTGGTTCCAGATACTTTCGCCATGGCGCAACAACACGATCTTTTTCATGTTCCCCTCTCCTGTCCGTTTCCGGGACGGGCAGCCGCGGCCCGCTGATCATCTTGGTAGGGGCGGACCCAGGTGTCCGCCCCGTTTGAGGGCGCACACGGGGGTGCGCCCCTACAATACCATCCCCTAACCTCCGCCCAGGCAAATTAACCGGGCCTTTCTATCATAAAAGTTACCACGGCTTTTCTCAAGTCCTAAGGCCCCTGGACAGATGGCGGCGCCTGAAATTTTCCGGTAAATAACCGCAGGAGGTTAAAGGGCTTCCAGGGGAATTGCATCCACTGGGGAAACATGGTAGGTGATAATCGAGGGGCGTTTTCAGGTGCAAGGCGGCCGCCTGAACCAGGATCGGGTCGGCTCAATTTTCCGGAGTTTTAAGAACGCCCCTGGTCATGACTGGTGAGCCCTGCCGTCCTCTGGAGGAGCCCTCAAATGGAGTCGTCCCTGGTGCATGTCAACCTGGAGTTGTTGCTCACCTGCGCCTCCTTCCTCATCCTGCTCAGCTATTACGTGCGGCTGATCAACCGGGTGCGGCGCCGCCCCTTGACCACCTCCATCGGGGTCATCAACCACCTGCAGGGCCATTGGGTGGAGTCCGTCATGGCGGACAAGCGGGACATTCTGGCGGTCCAGACACTGCGCAACCTGGTGATGGCCTCGAGTTTTCTGGCCTCCACCGCCATCCTCATCTGCCTGGGGGTCATGAGCGTCGCCGCCAGCCCGGAGAAGATGGCGGAAATCACCCCCAGCCTCCAGGAACTGGTTCGGGAGCACCGGGTCCTGTGGCTGTTCAAACTGATGACGATCGTGGTCGATTTCTTCTTCATCTTCTTTAACTTTACCATGGCCATCCGCTCCTTCAACCAGGTCAATTTCATGATAAATGTCCCACCTTCGCTGGCCCACAAGATCACCCCGTGTTATGTTGCGGGTATCCTCAGTCATGCCAGCCTCCATTACACTGCCGGCATGCGGGGTTACTATATCGGGGTTCTCCTGGTTTTGTGGCTCTTCGGGCCTATCTGGATGCTGCTGGGCACCCTCATCCTGATCGTGGTCCTGTACCGCCTCGATTACACCCTAGCGGCTCCCTCCGGAGATCACCCGGATTCCTGGAGCGCACCCGGCCACCAGCCCTGAGGAAGCCCATGCCGTTATCTTCATGACTCAGGTTCGCACCCCTGAATTCAGTACCCAGGCGGGACGCCAATGCTACCCGGACCCGGTAGCCTAGGCCTCCGGCCTGTGGAATCATTTATCTTCTCCGCTTCCACTAATTCATGGCGGGAAACTCGAATTGATAATTTTCACATTATTAAATTAACACTATCTGCCAGTTTTATTTGATCCTCTTTTCTTTATTTATCTGATGGATAAATTATGAGCAGCCAACTTGCCTTATTATTTATAAGAAAGGTTTTGTTATTAAATATAAGATCATTGTTTGGCAATGTATAATTAACTTTTCATATCTGTAATCAAATTTGTTACAATATTTGTCTAATATCTTTTGCACGCCTTCTCCCCTGCCGCCCGGCGCCCCATTTATTGTTTTTTTTCTTTACATCTTATGAGGGTCTGGTTTAATCTTTCTTAATCTCGGTTTTGGGAAGGGACACATATTATGAAGATTCACGAATATCAGGCCAAAGAATTGCTCAGGAAATTCCAGGTGCCGGTACCCGAAGGAGCGGTGGCCGGGACCGCCGCCCAGGCCCGCCAGGTGGCCGAAAACCTGCCGGGCGGCCCTTTTGTGGTCAAGGCCCAGATCCACGCCGGCGGCCGCGGCAAGGGCGGCGGCATCAAGACCGCCCTAAATGACCAGGAGGTCGAGCTAATGTCCGGCCAGA
>Ga0116110_1001598_pt1 | contig 11994 bp, 13 predicted proteins | sample June2015DPH_8_50_FD_89719 | JGI IMG/M metagenome (GOLD analysis project Ga0116110, IMG submission 89719) | Peatland microbial communities from SPRUCE experiment site at the Marcell Experimental Forest, Minnesota, USA - June2015DPH_8_40 | ecosystem: Environmental > Terrestrial > Soil > Wetlands >...
GGACGGCGTACGCAAGCCCTATCGCGAGCACCGCCAGGCCGAATTCAATCCAGAAGAACATACCGAGTAGAGGGCAACCGAAGTTCCAAAGTCACGAGCGCTGGCCTACACCCTTGTGGACAGAGGCGACGGCTGAAGCTGTCTTAAGGCATCTTCAACGGCCTCGCCCACGTAATGAATCAGCTCACCCGTCAACTCGGCGAACATCGGCAGCGACAGAATGGTTTTGGCTGCGCCCTCGGTGACCGGGAAAGCGCCCTGCGGATATTCGAGATCGGTGCAAGCCTTCAGAAGGTGGATGGGAACGGGGTAGTGGATGCCCGTATTGACACCTCGGCTGCTGAGCGCCGTCTGAAGCTGGTCGCGTCCCTCAGACCGCACGACATAGAGGTGGTAAATGTGCTCCACCTCCTCCGCCGTTCCCGGCAGACCGAGATCATGCCCCGCCAGGAGGCGGCTATAGGCATCGGCATGGGCGCGACGGGCTGCGTTCCAGCGGTCCAGATGCCTGAGCTTCACGCGCAGTATCGCCGCCTGGATCGTGTCAAGCCGCGAGTTCGTCCCATAGTTATCATGATAGTACTTGATGCGCTGGCCGTAGTTACGCAATTGCCGAAGTTTCTCCGCGACCGCACTGTCATTGGTCACCACCATGCCGCCGTCCCCGTAAGCTCCCAGGTTCTTGCCCGGGTAAAAGCTGAAGCCCGCGGCGTGGCCGAAGCCGCCTGCGCGCTTGCCTTTGTAGCGCGCCCCGTGGGCTTGGGCGGCGTCTTCAATCAGCAAGAGGTTGTGACGCTGAGCGATCGCGCCGATTCGGTCCATGTCCGCAGGCTGGCCGTAGAGATGTACCGGAATCACCGCGCGGGTGCGTGGAGTGATTGCAGCCGAAAAGGCGGCGGGGTCCATATTGTATGTTACGGGATCGACGTCGACCAGAATTGGCCGAGCGCCCACAGCCTTGATGGCAAGCACGGTCGCGACAAAGGTGTTGGCCGTGGTGATCACCTCATCACCGGCGCCGATCCCATAAGCTCGCAACGCCAACTCGAGGGCCGCCAAGCCAGAGCCCACACCGACTGCGTGCTTCACACCGATGAAATCAGCAAACTCAGATTCAAATGCCGCAACTTCCTCCCCTAAAATGAAATCAGTGCGCTGCACCACACCGGTTATCGCACTATCAATTTCGTTGGCGATGGTCCGGTATTGAGCCTTGAGATCGACAAAGGGAACTCGCAGGGATGAGGTCATTTCTTTACTCCAAGCCAAAGGTAGAAGATGGGCCGCAAGATGCTCCACCAGCCGGTAATCGGCTTCATCTTTGTGTAGCCCTGTTCGTGGGGCGGATAGGTTTTCGAGACGGGAACTTCCAGATGCCGGTAACCAAGTTTTATGGTCTTGTACAGAAGGTACGGTTCAAGCTCGTATTTATCCAGCCAGTCCTGATGCCAGTTGATACGTGGATCGCGAAGGATGCTGGTGCGAATGGCCCGGAAGCCATTGGTCGATTCGGTGACCCGCTTGCCGACCGCGAGCGAGAATAGCAGGGGATGCACAAAACGAGTAGCGAGAATCCGATAAAAGGGTGTGTTCCCGTAACTTCCTCCCGGCATGAATCGTGAACCCTGGACAAAGTCCGCCTCTCCCTTCAGGATCGGATCCAGCAGGCGGGGGAGTTCAAGAGGATCGTCTTTGTCGTTTCCCGCCTGGATCGCCAGGATGTCGTACTCGTGATCGAGGGCGTATTGGAAAACCGTTTTCATCGACACGCCAACCCCTCGATTCTGTTCGTTGCGTAACCGGGTTGCTCCATTTAGGTCGTAAGCGTTCAAGGATCCGTCGGTTGAGCCGTCATCCATGACCAGCAGGTCGTATTCGCGTTGCGGTGGATGGCGGCTTATCGTGCGCCGGATCTTTTCGCCTTCGTTAAAGGCAAATGTCGCCGCAATCACCCTCCTGCCACTCTTAGCCAATCCGTCGGACCTATTCGAATACAGCAGTGCGTTGCGAGGCTTGCCAGACATGGAAGGCATTTTCATTTCCAAGCAGCGGGTGAACCGGGCGCATCACCGTCAGACGAACAAGGTAATTCAGCGACTCTTTCTGTTCAAGAAAGGATTGTCACGTATCACGCGGGCGGGGACGCCAGCAGCGAGCACTCCCTCGGGGATGTCCGTTGATACAAGAGAAGCCGCCGAGACTATCGAGTCCTTTCCAATGGACTTTCCGGGCAAGACGTTCACGCCGACGCCCAATCTGGCGCGGTCGCCGATAGTTGGACCCTCGATGATAAGTTCCTTTCCGAGCAGCATGTTGTTCTCGTTGGTTGTACCTACCAAGACCGAAATGAAACAGTCCTCCCCTATCCGGCACTTGCCCGTGATGTGAGATTGGTCCATGATCCTAGTTTTCTTCCCCACATGGACATCGTAGTTGAGAATCACCCCACGTCCTAGAACCACGAAATCCTCTATGACGCACTCTTCCCGCACCGAACATAAATCCGACACCAGCACGTGCTCGCCAATAGTGGTCCCTGCATAAAGGACGGCGCAAGCTCCGATGACCGAATAGCTCCCGATTTGGATTGGGGCCAGATCGGATTTCAGGGGTCGGGCGAGATTGCCAGCGCTTTGTGGTTGTCGTCCTATCACCGTGTTGTCATAAATGGTTACCTCGCGACCGATCTTGGTTCCGGGGTAAATTACGACGTTGTGTCCAATCCGGCTTCCCTCGCCAACGCTGGCGTCGGCCATGATGGTGACGTGGTAGCCGATATCGACTCCAGTGGAGAGTTGAACTGAGGGATCAATGTGGCAGGATGGATCCGTGGTCTTGTGCATTACTGCCTCCCTTGGTCAGGGTTTGGGTTCGGAAATAGCGGCCAAGTGGCGCACGAGATTTCGGAACACTTTCAAGTTCTTTTCCTGAACCTCTGCGTCGGGAATTTCAATTCCAAACCCTCTCTGTATTTCGATAATCAAGGACATGAATTCAAGTGAGTCGATGTTCATCGGACGCGTGGACTCCTGGGCGCCGTCCTCGATCCGGTACGTAAGGTTGATATCCTTTATCATCGATTCCAGGCGGTGCGCCACATCTGCTTCTAGTTCTGTCATATCACTAATCTCCTCTTGTATGACGTCGTACGCCACGAGACGCTAAGAGTCGTTCCAGTCCTCCTTGGCGGACCATCGCAGAACGGCAGTCGCCCACGAGAGGCCGACGCCGAACCCGCAGAGTACGACGATATCTCCCGCGCGGACCCTTCCTTGAATCACCGCCTGCTTTAGAGCAATCGGGATGGAAGCGGAGACAGTGTTTCCGGTCTCTTTCAGACAGATCGTGGTTCTATCTGGTGTTAGCCCCATCCTGCGGAAAAGGAACTCCAACATGAACTTGTTGGCCTGGTGGAAGACGAAGAGCTTCACCTCGTCGGGATCTACAGAAGCCGCAGCGAGGGCAGCTTTAACAGACGCGGGAACCTCGCGGTCCATAAACTCAAAGATGTCGCGCCCATGCATATGGATCTGCTCAAGCGACCTGGTGTCACCGAGGGCATCTTTAACCATTTCTCGAGTTCGCTCACTGGGCGGCATCCGTGAACCACCTGCAGGGACGATCAGGCGATCGAACCCGGAGCCATCTGTGCCAAAATGGAAGCCAAGAAACCCCGCGCCTTGTCCTGGTGTTGGGCGTAAAAGGGTTGCGGCTGCGCCGTCCCCAAACAGGCCGCACACCGTCTTGTCCTTATACGATACCAGCTTCGAATAAGTCTCGGACATGATCAACAAGAGGTTTTGGCAGATTCCACTGGCAATCAGGCCGGCGCCAACTGCGAGGCTATAAGGGTAGCCTGAGCATCCCTGGTTTATGTCGAGCGCCAAACAATCCTTTCGTATCCCGAGCCGATTCTGGACGACGCAAGCTGTGGCCGGTAGCTTATAATCAGGATTCTGCGTACACAGTATGATCCCGTCGATGTCGCTACGAGCAAACTCCACTGACTGAAGAAGCCGTTCTGATGCGGCCACCGCGAGATCGGACACTGCCTCGTCTTCGGCAGCAACATGCAGACAACTGATTCCCAGTTTTTCCTCCATTACCTGCCGATTAAGACCCGACACCGCCGAGATGTGTTCACTCGTTAGAACTTTTGCGGGAAGAAAGTACTCAATGTCGAAGATCCCGATGGGAATAGCGTTATGAAGACCGATCGCCATGAGGCGCCTTTCTAGTTTAGTCCCGACAGCGGGTTCTGATTCAGCTTCCATCGCAAGGCCGACTCACGCGCGAATTAAAGGACCTCTTTGGGCGCGCCGTTCTCTCGAATCGAAGCCTCGACGGCAATCAAAGCGCGTGTGATCTGGGTGCCGATGAGCGCATCGGAAAGTGGCTTGTGGTTGCCCAAGATCGAGCCCACGAAGTCGTTGCACTGTTCCTTAAGCGGTTCGCGGGGTTCGATTCTCGGGCTTACGATGTCGCCATCGCGGACCGTTAGCTTGAACTCTCCGAACGTCTCGGGCGCGGGATCGCCAACTGACACACCCTTTTCAAAGATCCTCACCTGCTCGAGCGTCCGCAGGTCATCGAATACGACCCGCCGGCGGCTGCCGACGGCGACCACCTCCCGGACTTTATTGGGATCGGCCCAACTTACGTGAATATTGGCAAGTACACCGTCCGGATAACCGAGGGTGATGAAACTGACATCTTCACGCCCGTTCTGAAGTATTCTCGACCCTACCGCGCTTGCCCAGCACGGTTGCCGATCGAGCAGGTAATTGAAAATACACAAATCGTGGGGCGCAAGATCCCAAACGGCATTCACATCCTGACGAATGGGACCGAGATTAGTCCGAGTGGAATGCAGATAGTACGTCTGGCCGAACTCTGAGGACTCAATACACTCCTTCATCTTGCGTATTCCAGCGTTGTAGAGGAACGTGTACCCGACCATTAACACCTTTCCGTTCTGTTCTGCCAATTCGCCAAGCTCCTCGCAGTGACTCACGTTCAACGCCATCGGTTTTTCAAGTAAAACATGCCGGCCACTCTCCAGAAAGACTCGGGCCAGCTCATGGTGTGTGCTCGGCGGCGTGGCAACAATCACCGCCTCGATGGACTTGTCGTCTAAGACTTCCCGAATGTCGGTGTGCGCCAGAGCGCGCGAATGGCGCAACTTGGCCCGTCGGAGTTTTACCGGGTCCTTCTCGCAGATCGCGACCAACTCCGTGTCGGAGAGTTCGCCGAAGACGCGCGCGTAGTTTGGTCCCCAATAGCCGTAACCCACAAGGGCCACCCGCAGTACGGTTGCCATGGCGTTTCATCCCTTAGCCGGAATTTCCATTCTGCACTCTAAATCCGGAAACATCATCCCTGGAATATTCTGGTTTTGCAAGCTGGAATTGAGTTTTAGCCAAGCACATAACGTGATCTCAATTCCAGTCCCCTTCCCATCTGCGCCGCTGTAATTCATAAATTCTCTGGTTGATGTCATTTATGGTTCAGGTTCGGGAGATCGCCTGACGAGCGTTACAAGCTCGCTCCCCTAGAGGCAACAAGCACGTCCCACGACACCGTAACCCCTCGAGGACCTCCGCTCGGCATCAGGGGGTTCGTGGACAATGGGCGCCCTTCAGACTTACTAGAAAGAGATCGCGGTCCTTGTACCCGGTTACTTCCCGCTCCAGCAGCCGCAGTTCAGCGCCGTCGTCCTTGAGCTTGTCGAGCAGCCAGTCTTCCGGATATCCCGGCGTGGCGATGACCAGGAAGCAGCCGTGCCGCACGACGAACTCGCGGTAAGGCTCTACCCTGGCTCGGATCGGTAACCACTGCCGCAGAACCGGGAAGGTCTCGAAAATCGTGGCGTGCGCGTAGCGCGTGGCCGCCTCGCGGTCCGTGAGGTAGTGCAGCCGTGAGACGAACCCCGCGGGTTCCCGGTGGTCCATTTCCATGAACGTCAGTCCGCTGGCGGCGACAAACGGCAGATCCGGGAGGATCTCGCGGTAAGCTGTGGAGAGCCTCTCCGGCTTTTCCCCAAGAATGTGGTGGACCGCGCAGAAATTCCCTAGCAGAAGCACTGCAGCTAATACGCCCGCCCAAGGCGCGCGATTGCTCTTGTAAGCTATCAGGAAAGTCAGCAGGAGACTCACGCCCAAGGCTGAGACAATGCCGTACCGCGGCCAAAAAGCCACCTTGGCCCGCATCAGGGCGAGCACGATCGGTACATGTACGAGTAGAGTCCCCGCCACGAACGCCATCTCGTCAGGAGTCGCCAGTTCCCGAATAGTCACTCCACCCGGCTGCCGGGGAAGAAACAACAGCACAATCAGAAGCAATACCAAGACCGGGCCAAACGGTGTCCAGTATGCGTCCGCCAAGCTCCGCCAAGACGCCTGAAACGCCGGCGGAAAGATGATCGACTTCACATTGCGGATCAACGGCAGATAAAGCGCCACAGCAGGTAGCGGAAGCATTAGCGCGATCCAACTCCATCGATCGGCCCTCCTTGCCCGTACATCGTGAACCACCTGCCCCAGGATGAACGCGCCTATCGACGCTCCTGCGAAGCAATGGCTGAGCAACATTCCCGCCAAGCTCGCCGAGAGCCCCCCATGTGCCCAACTCATCTTGCCCTTGCCGACAGCCTTCAGCCAGCAGGCCATCGCGATGCTGAAAAACGCCAGAAGGAGCGCATAGGAGCGGGCTTCCGCAGCGTAATACACAAATCCCGTTGACCAGAGAAAGCCCACTGCCGTCAACCCGTAGACGGTCCCCAGCCGTTTCCTTACCACCGCAAATAAGACTAGGCTCGCGCACAGGAATCCTGCGACGGAAGGGATTCGCACCGCCAGCGGCGAGTCTCCGAACAGCGCGATCGACCCGCGCACCAGCAAATACTCGAGCGGGGGATTCGCTTCCGTGTGAATCAGGCGGGCATAAGCCTGGTGGAGATCCGGCGCGGTCGCCTCGTAATACGTGAAGAGCTCGTCGAACCACAGCGGCCGCGTGGCGAGAGGAATCACCGCTGCCAGGAACGCCGCCAGCCACAACGGGAGCACTAACGCCAGCCGCCGGTCCGTGAATCGCGCCAGCCGGTCTCCGGCACCAGTGAGGCTCATCCTTCCTCCCGCGCTATCCACGCGGCTCCGATCCGGCGCAAAACGCCCGCGCCTGTTTTTTGTGATCACTCATGATGCCGCTCATGATGAAGGCCGGGCGCTGTTTGACTTCCTCGAAGATGCGTCCTGTGCGGTCGTCGCTGCCGTTCCTGACGCCTCGCGATGGTCGTTAATTATGTTCCGTACAATGAAAGCCGGACGCTGCTTGACTTCCTCAAAGATGCGTCCCATGTACTCCGCCAGAATGCTCAGGCAGAATAGTTGGAGGCTTCCCAGGAACAGTATCGCTACCAGCAGTGTCATGAAACCGCGCGGCGCGTTCGGGAAGATGAAGTAAAACACAATGTAAAGAACGATCGCCCCGCCGGTCACGAGGGTGGCCACGAATGCCAAGAACGAGATCATTTCAAGAGGCTGGTAAGAAAAGGAAAATATCCCCCGCTTCGCCCACCGAACATTGTCCAGAAACGAGTTGGTCGATTGGCCGGCGAACCGCTCGGCGCGCGAGTACGCAACTCCCGTCTGGCGAAAGCCCACCCAGGCTCGTAGCCCGCGCAGGAAGCGATCGCGCTCGGGCATCAACAGCAACGCCTGCACGACGCGCCGGCTCATTATGGAGAAGTCGCCGGCGTCAAGCGGCATCTCCAGGTAAGAGAGGCGCCGGTAAAGCCGGTAGAAGGCCCTCCGCGCCGCTTCCATCAACCGGCCTTCGCGCCGGCGCTCCCGCACCCCGTAAACGACGTCGTAGCCCGCCGCCCATTCACGGACCAGGGCGGGAATCACCTCGGGAGGATCCTGCAAATCACCGTCCATCAAGATGACAGCCTCGCCGGTGCTCCGCTCCATGCCGCTGGTAAAAGCCATCTGCGATCCGAAGTTCCGGCTGTGCGAGATTACCGTGAGGCGGGGGTCTTGGGCTGCCAGTTCCGCCAGCAACTCCTCCGCATTATCGGGGCTATTATCGTTGACGTAAATGATCTCATAACTCGGCGTCACCGTCTTCAAGACCTCCGTGAGCCTGCGGTACATCTCGCGCACGCTGCCGGCGTCGCGATAGCAAGCCACCACCACGGATATCATCTTCCCGGTTAGCACCGTACCCGCTCCTTCAACGCCGCGTGAACGCGGCGCGCTATCTCTTCCGCCGTGAGGCCCTGCATTTGACGGAAGTACTCTTGGCTGCCGCACAGATGCGAGAACCTGTCTGCGGCGCCGTAACTGCGCAACAGACATTGAGTGCCGCTCGCCGCCAGCCATTCTCCCACGGCCGAGCCGAGTCCGCCAAGCAGGCTGTGCTCCTCAATCGTAAAGATCGCCCCGCATTCTTCGGCGCACCTGTGCAGCAGAGCTTCGTCGAGCGGCTTCACGGTGTGCATGCTGACCACCCGGCAACCGATGCCCTCACTATCCAAATGCCTGGCGGCGGCAACCGCCACCGGCAAGATTCCGCCGGTCGAAATCAGGGCGCAGTCAGTGCCGTTTCTCACCACGATGGCCCTACCGATAGAAAAAGGCACGGCGGCCTCATGCACATGCGGATCGCCCGCGCGCCCCAGCCGTAAATAAAGCGGACCAGTGTGGCTGCCGGTGGCAAGCGTGCCCAACTCAGCCTCCATCGGATCGCCCGGACACACCACGGTCATATTCGGCAAGCAACGCATCACGGCGATGTCCTCGAGTGAATGGTGTGTCGCGCCATTGGGGCCATAGCTGTATCCCCCGCCCACGCCTACCACTGTTACCGAAGTTTCCTGATAACAGATGTCGTTTCGAATCTGCTCCAGGCAGCGTAGGGTGGCGAATGGCACGATCGAGTACACGAACGGCCTCAATCCTCCCAGCGCCAGCCCTGCGGCGACGCCGATCATGTTGGCTTCCGCCACACCCGCGTTGTAAAAGCGCCCCGGGAACCGCGCCGCGAAGTCGTCAAAGATCTTGAAGCCGAGGTCTCCCGTCAGCAGCACCACTCGCTGGTCCCGTTCGGCCAGCGCCGTCAGGCCGCGGATAAAGGCATTTCTCATGAGCGTTGCCCTTCGATTTCGTCCAACGCTCGTTTCAGATCATTGTCGTTTGGCGTGCGGTAGTGCCATTCCAGGTCATTTTCCATGAACGATACGCCTTTACCCTTTACCGTGTGGGCAATGACCGCGGACGGCTGAGACGCTTCCAACGGCACTCGCGAAAGCGTCGCAACAATACTGTTCGCGGAGTGTCCATCGATCTCTACGCACGACCAGCCGAAGGCCCTCCACTTCTCCCCCAGCGGCTCCAGATAAGGACTCGTGGGGCCCATCGCGGAATACTTGTTGTAGTCCACGACCGCCACCAGATTGTCCAGCCCGCGCGCGCGGGCGAAGAGAGCTGCCTCCCAGACGCTGCCCTCCGCGCACTCGGCGTCACTGAGCACCACGAAAACACGATAGCTCTGCTCCCGGATCTTGGCCGCCAGAGCCAGACCGGCCCCCAACGGGAGGCCGTGACCCAGGGAGCCTGTGGCCACTTCGATACCGGGCACACAACGCGGCGCGGGGTGCTCGGCCAGCCGCCCTCCGTCGCGCGCATACTCCTCGAGTACGTCCTCGGGGAAGAACCCACGTTCGGCCAAGGCCGCGTAGAGTGCCATGCACCCATGCCCTTTGCTGAGGATGAAGCGGTCGCGCGCCTCGTCCTGCGGAGCGGCAGGATCAATGCGCAGAACGCTGAAGTACAAAGCTGCCATCACATCGGCGCAGGAGAGTGCCGAGGCCACATGCGGCGTCTTGCCGGCATGTGCCATGCGCACGATCTTCGCGCGGATGGCTCGTGCTCGCGTCTCGACCGAATCAGCTCCGCGCATGTTTCTCCGCCACCATCACGTACACTGCGCAGCCCAGTGCATTCACCACGGGCAGGCGTTCCACCAACGGCTCCAGCCGTTTCATCAGTCTCGCCAGGATGTCAGGGCAGAACATCGGCACAAAACCAGCAAACTGGCAGGATACTACCGTTCCCCCCACCGCTGAGATCCACCGGCCCATACGCCGGGGGGTGTACGATTTCTCGCCGTGCTCGATGTGATACTTCGATACTCGCTCGATCACCTTTAGCCCCAGGTTGTTCCCATTTGGCTCGAGTACAACCATACGCGAGGCCACCCGCAAGGCTTCCTTCAGCATGCCTTCCGGCCTGTCGTCGTGGTGCAAGACGCCTCCCAGTAATACCACATCAAAGCTATTGTCGCGGAAAGGAAGCCGATGGCCGTCGGCTACCAGGAATCGGACAGGACGCTCACCCAGTTTGCCTGCAGCCACGCGCACCGCCGCCTCGGCCGGGTCGAGGGCCACCAAGCCCCGCGGCCGCCCGATGTCCCAAATCCGGGCCGTATTGTACCCGTCGCCGCAGCCCAGATCCAGAACCAGGCGGCCAGCAAACTCCGCCGTCCCGGTAATCGCATCTATCAAGCGCTCGGTGGCCATGCGGCTGCTCAGCCGTGCACCGGTGGTATATACGTAGCCTGCGTTGGCGGCCACGTCGCGATTGAACACTTCCACGTTTTTACGATGCATCCGCGCTCACCCTCCCTCCCTGGCCAATATCCCCAGGTTGCCTGCTCTCATCGGCACGATCCACCGCCCGCATCGGGACTGCTTCACAACCGGCAACAATCGCGTTTTCAACCAAGCCGGCATCGGCGCCAGCTTACACCAGTACGCGAGCGGATACTCATTGCGCACCGGAAAAACCCTCACCACGGCGAAACCGTTCTGTCGGAAGAGCGTTGCCATCGTCTTCTGGTCATACAGGTAAGTGTGCTCGATATCGATAACCGGGCTGTACTCACCCAAGAGGCGGTTTGTCCAGGCCCCGACGTCGTGGTTGATGAACAGCGCGAGACCACCCGGCTCCAGAAGCACTCGGCACGCTTGCAGCACTTCGTTCGGCCCGGTCAGGTGATCCAAGACCTGGAAACCGCAAATGAGGCTGAACCAGCCCGGCGGGTACAGCCCCGCTTGAAACATCTCATTCTTGATGCGGTCCCGCACTGCGTGGGACGCCGCCTCAACCGCGTGGCGGCTGGGTTCGACCCCGAAAACTTCCTCGAATCCGAATTCGCGCGCCTTCTCCAGGAAGAATCCATTCCCACAGCCGATCTCCAACATCCTCGTTCTTCCCTTGCAGAGCGGCAGGCTCTCCGCGACGTAGCGAGCATAGGTCAGACGTGCGCAGGCGGATTCATCCTCATAATCGAAGGCACTCCCGCGATATAAGCGGGCGAGTTCTTCCTCTGGCAGGACCGGGTCCGAGCGAATCAGCCCGCACTTGCGGCATCGGACCATGCGGTAATGTACCCGGTCCGGCTGCCGCCGCGCCGAGAACCGGCCGTAGGTGGCTGCCTCCGCTCCTAATCGAGCGGGGTACAACTCGCAATCCCAGGCGTCGCTCTTGCAGATGGCGCATTGGGTGTGGATCATCGCGACCCGGCCGGATTGCTCCGAAACCATTCCGTGGTCCTCCCGATCCCCTCAGCCAAGCCGATCTTTGGCGCCCACTTCAACACCCGCCTTACCTTGCTCGGATCAGCCACCCAGGTATCTGTGTCCCAGATGCGTGCCGCCATGCTTCCCCAACGCACCTTAACTTTTGCCCCTGTCGCGCGCAGCACCGCATTCACTACATCTCGCAGCGTCGATTGCACGCCGGTCCCGATGTTGAAGGTCTCTCCGCATTGCAGGCTCAATTGCCCGAGCTGCAGGTAGGCTTCCAGAACGTCATCCACATGGATGAAGTCGCGCGCGGTGTCGGGCGAGACCATTTCCAGATCTTTCCCTTCCAGGCATCGCCGAATGACGGTGGGAATCAGTCGCGAGGGGGCTTCATACGGGCCATAAAC
>Ga0116110_1001601_pt1 | contig 11983 bp, 10 predicted proteins | sample June2015DPH_8_50_FD_89719 | JGI IMG/M metagenome (GOLD analysis project Ga0116110, IMG submission 89719) | Peatland microbial communities from SPRUCE experiment site at the Marcell Experimental Forest, Minnesota, USA - June2015DPH_8_40 | ecosystem: Environmental > Terrestrial > Soil > Wetlands >...
CCTTCTGACCAGAAACCTTGACCGGGCGCAATCCCCCCGGATTGAATGAGCTCTTTCACTTGATTGGCAATTTGACGGTAATATGGGACGAAGCTCCTGCGGTCCAAGCCAATAGGCGGAAAGGCAGTTCCGGGCATGTGGGTGGTTGAATTGGTGGTCAAGGTCTCTTCCTCGCTAGACATCTAGTTTTGTCTCTTGTTGGGTCACTATAATTCCGCTAAAATGAAAAGTCAATCCTTCGGCTCCCCGGGGCGGTTTTCAATAGCTGGGTATTCCGGACCGCACCACTTAAGAGCCTGAGGGAGAATTTCGAGGCGATGTGATTTTGCTCCCTCTTTGTGGGAAAAGAAAGTGCTTGTCCGTGAGATCGGAGGCTTGCGAGATTTCACGTCAACTTCGGTTCCTCGGGATGGCGGGTTAGTCGAGGTTATCAGCAGACTCCTGAAGCTCAAGATACGACGGATCCGAGAATCCCCGTGGCAACGATTATGCGAACCAATGAGAATTCTGCGGTCATCTCGAAACTAAAGAACGGACTAATCGTGTCGTGCCAGGCACCCCCGAATTCGCCTCTCAATCAGCCTGACATCATTGCCGCCATGGCCCGCGTTGCTGAACAGCAAGGGGCTGTGGCAGTAAGAATCAACGGCGTCGAGAACATCCGGGCGGTTCGTCGGCGGGTGAGCATCGCTCTGATCGGGCTTGAGAAGCGGCAGTTTGACGGAAGCCCCGTATACATTACGCCAACCTGGGAGTTGGTTCGCCACGTGTACCGCGCTGGCGCCGATATCGTCGCTCTTGACTGTACGGATCGGCCGCGGCCGGATGGGCAGTCGCTGGCAAAGATCATTCAGAACGCCAGAGGAAAGCTCGGTGCCCCAGTCATGGCGGATGTCGCCACAGTCGAGCAAGGACTCGCTGCTATCGCGCTGGGTGCGGACCTGGTGGCTACGACTCTTCATGGATATACGGGAGAGGCGCAAGCTTTCCGGGAGCCTGCGTTTACGCTCCTCGAGAGCCTCGTGCGGCAGGCGGAAGTCCCCGTGATCATGGAAGGCCGAGTCCACACGCCGGAACAGTTGCGCCGGGCCTTCGATTTGGGAGCTTTTGCAGTTGTTGTAGGAACGGCCATCACCAACCTCGAGTGGCTCGTGCAGAGATTCATCGAGGCGACTCTCATCGGGAAACAAGTGTCCTCGGCTTCAGGTATAGATTAATACGTGAGTTGCACACTCGATGCGACGCATTCTGCGGTCGCCCAAAGTCGTTCGGCTCTCTCGCCCGGCCATCGTCGCGCCGTTTGACGAGTCGCCTCCCAGGTGCCCTCGCACATTCGGGGCTGAATTGTTACACGGCATGTCGAGTCCAAAACAGGTGCAAACCTAATGAGTCTTTTCCTAGGCGTGGACGGGGGCCAAACGACAACCAAGGTCGCCCTAGCCGATGAATGGGGCCGGATTCTCTCCCAGGCAACGGGAGGTCCCAGCAACCATACTGAAGAACCGGGAGGTCCGGCGCGGCTCGAAAGGGTGATTCGAACCACCGTCAATAGGGCGCTGGCAGCCGCTGCTGCACCGCCACTCGAAACCGTGGAGTTCGCTGGTGCCTGCTTCGGGATGACAGGCGAGACAGAAATCAAGCTGCAGATTCTCTCCCGGTTTGTCAGAACTCCTGCGCTGAGAGTGGTCCACGATTCCGTGAATGCCCTGGCGGGCGCCACGGCCGGGGACCCCGGGATGATGGTCATTGGCGGTACCGGTTCAGTGGCACGCGGCGTGAATTCCCAAGGCAGAGAAATGCGCGTCAGTGGCTGGGGACACATGTTTGGCGACGAAGGCAGTGCCTACTGGATAGGTCGGGAGGCAGTGCGCGCTGCCGCGGCGGAATCTGACGGGTTCGGAGAAAAAACGCAGCTCACGACTGTGCTGCTGGAACGCCTCGGTGTGACGTCCTCGGTCGCGCTCATGGCGAACTATTATTCGGGGAGGTGGTCTCACGAGCACATGGCAGGCCTTTCAGTGTGGGTGGATGAAGTGGCGCAAGGAGGGGATCATGTTGCCCAGAATATCTTGCAGAACGCCGGCCGGTTGCTGGCTCAGTTTGCCTCGTTCATTCTGACTGCCCTCTTTCCATCGTCCTCCGCAACTGAGGTTCGCAGTGACTGGAGAGCTCCCATTGTTGCCTACATCGGAGGCGTATTCAAGAACGACTTTACGCTCCCGGCCTTTCGAGAAGCTGTCCTGGCGGAGCATCCCGGAGTTGAGATCCGTCCCCCGCTCCTTCCGCCAGTTCTCGGGTCATTGCTGCTGGCTTTCCGTTCTACGGGATCTGACGTTCCCCCATCCGTGAGGGATCTCTGGCCCGAAGCTCTGACCCGGTTGACAGACGCGGGCCTGGCCGCGAGTTCCCAGCGTTAAGTCGCCAGGACTGAGTGCCGTGACGGGGATTCTGGAAGTCGGCGGACTTCACCATCGTTACGAGCGACGAGCGGCTTGAAACCTTCCGCCGCCGTGGCATTCCCTAAATCCCTTGGCAGATTGGCCATCCAAAAGGAGCATAAGGACGATTGCGCATGGTCGCCGTTGACAGCCAGCTCAAACATGAAAGTGTCCTCAAACGTCCGGGAGACGGTTGTTGACATTTGCCCTTTAGAATTAAGAGAGAATCTACTTACCTGCTTGCGTTGGATCGAAGAAGGCATCATCCATCAGAAATAGGCCCAGTGCCATGTCGATAATGGCGTTGGTCCAGCCGGTCTCCAGGCAATAGGCGTTCCAACCCTGATCGGCGTTGGAACCGTAGTATTCCCACAGCGAGTAGTCAAACCCCCGCATCCAGCCACCGTCGATCATCGCATCGGGGCTTTCCACCTGGATGCGCACCAAGTAGTCGGCGGTGCGGACAAAATCCTGGAGATAGGCGCGATCACCGGTGGCTTTGTAGGCGATCCAGTAATTCATGGCCGCGAAGCTAGTGCAGTACAACTGATCGCTAATCTTCTCGTCGGCGTTATATGTTAAGCCCAAATCTCCACCCTCCACGCTATGGCCGACATTGCTACCCTCTTCCTGGATCGCTCCGCAGTGATCGGTGCGCGAGCGCAGGTAGTCTGCTTGGTCCCGCAGAGCCTTCTTGAAGATGGAATCAGGCGAATAGGCGCAAGCCAGTGCCAGCGGGAGCAGGAACCGGGCGGACTCGCAGGTCCTGCTGATGACATAGCGCGGAATCTTCGAGAACCCCTCGACCATCTTCCGCAGCATGGGCAGGGCCAGATCGAGATAGGACCGGTCGCCGGTTATGCCATAAGTGTAAAGCCATGCCGACAACACGCACCCGCCGAAGTGCGGGTGTTGGTCGGCCTGCTGCGTAAGTGAAACCGGCTGTGGGGCCTTCGCGTACTCCGGTACCCGCAGCAGTTCATCCGGCCCGAACGCCCGAGCTTGGGCCCGCGCCGAAAGCAAGCCGCGCTCCAGGAACATCCTGTTCTTCGTGTACCGGTAGGCTGCCAGTGCGCAGATGGTGGCCCAGGAAGTGTCGTCCTGAAACGCCGGCCCTCCCCGGCCCCGTGTGTTCCATAGTCCGTAGCCGGGATCACCCCTCTCCAGCCGCTGGAAATCCATGATCCGCGCCAGCATGTTCTCCGAGATGCGGCGGTGTTTCACGCTCGCGGCCAGCTTGCCGTAAATCCAGAACGCCAGCGCCGACTCGAACACGCAATCCGCGCGCTCGGGCGATTGCTGCTGCTCCGCCCCATACGCGATGCGCACACCCTCGGTGTCCGGACCAGATACCCACTCGGAAACGCCCAGGGTGCCGTCAGGCTTGAGAAGTGCACCGGAGCGTTCGTACCACAGCATGTTTCGTTCCAGCGCATGCGAGTAGGCAGTTGTGCGGTCTGTGACTCGGACCGGGAACTCGATCCTGCGTTTCTGGCTGGCACGGGAAACCTCCACGGCGAAGTCCAACGCTCCCGGCCCAGCAACCTTTTGCTCGGCCTCGTAACGCCCATTCCCGGAATCCATCAGGCCCACCCTCGCTGGTCGCGCAAGCTCGACCCGAACATTCGGCGTAGTTTCCACTACTACTCGAATGATCGCTCCCGGCAACGCCCAGACCCTCGGCTCCGTATAAGCCTGCACTGGAATGTAGCGCTCGAGCACTTCCCGGCGCTGTGGCTCGGGGAGCAACGCGGTCACCAATTGCCGCACAAACTTGCTCCAGTGTGCCAGGGGCGCGTACTGCCTTCGCCGGAATTCGGAAATGCTCGTGGTTGCCAAGGCGTAACGGCCGCGGGAACTTTCTCCCCACAGCAATCCGGTCCACGTGTCCTTGTGCTGAAACTTCGGGACGATCCTCTCGACTCCCGCCACGCGCCCGAATGCGAGCACCGGCTTCGAACCGTGTGGCTCCGCGAGCAGCGGCAAGCACAAGGAGTCTTGTTCGTCTAGAATGGTTCCGGCTGCGAGCGCGTCCGGCAAATCCAGCGGGTTTGCCACAAACAGCCGGGCAATCCCGGTCTTCTGCGGCGAGTCTCCGGCCCGAACCCCCGGAAAGTTCGATACGTACTCCGCAAAGACGCCTTTCCCCGCTTCCAGGAACTCATCCAGTTTCCTTATAAGCTGTTCCGGCAGCGCCGCAGGCTCAGGATAGGAGCTCGAGGCAATCCACAACGCCGCAAAGCGATCAGTCTGAATCCCGCTCGCCCTATCCGCGCTCGTTACTTCGTATGCCAAGCCCAGTTCCTGAAATACCCTGGCAATGTCCCATTGCCGATGCGCGTCGCCGACCGCCAGGCACACGCGCAGATTCTCCGTCGGTGATCCCTGTACCCACGCTGTTTGCGGTGGCGCCAGGGCCAGCCCCACGCCCAGACTTTCAGCCAGAAACTGCCTTCGGTTGCGTTTCACCATTGACACCCCCACAAGTCCAAGACTCTCTTGATTACGCGCAGAAGACTGCCCGCTGGCCTCCTGTTGAAGCCGAGAAAGCGCGGGCTAAGCAAGCCACTACTCGGCGGGACTGTGGCGTGAGCCACCGGCAGCGCTGAGCGTGTCTTTCACTAATCCGGAGTAGGCGAATTCCTTCACGGACATGCCTTCTAGCGCCATCGGTACCGTCCAGATGCTCAGGTTCGAATGATAGTCATCGCCACACACCGGCAACCCTGTTTCACCGCTCAACAAACAGCGTTGGTTCCAGGGGGGAACGCGTCTTAATAGCCATGACATGATAAAGACAGCGGGCAACTTCGAGTCCAGCATCTTTTCTTCCATGGTACATAAAGGTCATGCAGCACAGAGTCCTTCACCGACGAAAATGTTAAGGTCACCCTCTGGCATGACGCTGGAGTAAATGCAGGAAACCGCTCTGGTGTAGGTATTGGATCGGCGAAGCATTACAGATCGCCTCATGCGCTCTTGAGGTCGTGCATCAGCCCCTCTTCACTGAGGTCGAACGTGTCCGGGCCATATTCTGCCGAGTGGCTGAGGAAATATGGATTCGCACGCCAGCACGCTGGTCAGCGGCCCCCGATGAAAGCTGGCCCATCATATATAGCATGATGGCCTCAGCAAGACGAATCCTGGATGCAAGGACATCTGGCATAGCCTTCAAGGCAAGCAGGTTCTCATCCGGTATGGAAAACGTGACCTGACTCAAGCGTAATCAATACTCTTAGCCTACCACAATTCAATCGAGCCGTTCGATGTGACTCCCGAGCGATCGACGATGAGGCCGAACATAGCTTGCGGGATGTCCAAAGAAACGGAAAAGCGCAAGAGGAGCGCGAACCTTTATGCCCTGGACGGCGAGGTCAACCGTGGAGGGCTCGTGCTCCACCCTGAAGCTCTCGGAATCCACCACGAGCCTAATTGGAATTGTCGCCGGTGTCCGTTGTGACCGGCAGAGGTCAGTGTCGGGAGCGTTTCGCATGGATGGCTCCTTAGTCCTAGACGTTGCTGCTCGAATCTGGAGTGAGACTAAGACAATAGCCATCGGATGTCAAGCTAGGTGACCACACAGCTAGGTGACCACACAAGCGTCAGTTCTGGCTTTAAAGGGAGCCGATTTCATCAGTCTTTAAGGAGCCGGGCCTTCACGTCCTCACCGCCGCAAGCTCCACACCGATGCCGTGTATCGCCAAGTCTGCCGTCACAGCCAGCAGAAATGGCGCACCCGCAACCCCGATTATCCCCGCCAGTTCAGGCTGTCCCACCCTGAACCCGTCGAGCGCGATCGCCAAGGTCAGCGCCAGCGAGACCGCAGGCGCCACCTGCAGAAGCTTGTGAAGAACAAGTTAGCTTTCTCGCAAGCCCTGATTCTTCCAACAGTGCCATTCAGCCCGACATCCGCTGCGGGTTCTTGAAAAGAATATTCCTCTGGTCTTACCCGCTCGCCTGCCTCATAACGGACTTATGACGAAGGGGACTTCGCAACGGGCTTTCTATGGCCTGCCCAGGCCCGTGTATCTTTGACCCGTTGATTCCATGTTCGTGTCGGGATCAAGGTGGACCGCTCATGCACACAGATGAGCATGAGCCAAATGTGATGCAAGGAACTCTGCGTGACCAGCAACGCGAGAATACATAAGTAAACGGCAGGTATTGTGGAGATGAGTAGAGGACTTTCCAGCGGGCGAATTCCGTCTTGTCGCTTTGGGAGACAGTCTAGTCGCTCATATCTCGGAGTGCAGTGCTGCGGCCGGATTCACACGGCTGGCTCGCAGAGAGGGGACATAGGCGGCAAACAGAGAAATAGCGCAGAGCAACGAAACCACGAGTGCGAGCACGACAGGATCCCAGGCCTGAATGCCAAAAATCAAGCTGATGGTTACGCGACTGAGTGCCAGGGACAAGGGGATTCCGACCAGAGTCCCCCAGAGCGTGAGGCGCAACGCTTGCCTAACCACCATCGCTTGGACGTCCAGAGGAGTCGCTCCGAGGGCTGCCCGAATAGCCAATTCTCGGCTACGCTGTTGCACTGAATACCCCATCAGACCGTAAAGTCCCATGGCACTTAGAACTAGCGCGATACCAGCGAAGACGGTGAGGAAAGTCATGTAGAATTGCCTTCGCGCCGAAGACGCGGCGATCGCCTCATGCATGGTGCGCGGCCGCCCCATCGATTCACCACCGCTTAAGCTGACAATTTCTTGCTGAATCCTAACCACTGGGGAGGGCTGCACTCCATCAGTACGAATCGTCCAAATGATCGGCAGAACGCGATTATTGCGGGCGTTCATCCCGTCTGAAACCTGGGCAACGGGAACATACATCGAGGGTTCGCGGTCGAGGCCGGCATCTCGAACGTCGACCACCACCCCTACGATCTCCCGCGGCGTGTCTCCAGAGCCGGGTTCCAAACCCGCGCCAATGGAGATAAAGTCGCCGATTGGATTGGCATCTATCTCCTGCCAGAATTGCTTCATCATGGCCCGATTAATCAATGCAACCTTCGGCGAATTCTCGTCGTCTTCGTCAGTGAACATCCGGCCGCGCAACAATCTAATCTGAAACACCTGGAAGTACTGAGCCGACACACTACGCCAAGTGGCCGTTCCATCGTAACGCCCGAGCAGCGCATGGTCGTTTCTGAGAATGGTGAATGGCATCGGCAAGCCAGGCAAGAGGGGAAGGGCGCTGGTGGTGGCGATAGCTTCCACCCCTTGAACGGATTTGATCCGACGCTCAGCGAAACGGACCAGTTGCGCCACTTGACTTGTTTTCTCAAATCGCGGGTTGTCCAGGGACATGTCCAGGGTAAGAACGTTTTCTTCATCAAACCCCCGGCTCATTGCCCGTTTGGCGACAAAGGTCCGGATCAGCAGCCCCGCACCGACGAGCAATACCAGGCAAAATGACATCTCTACGATTATCAGTGCTGAACGCCCGCGGTTGCGCCGGAAGCCCATCCCCGACTGCGGACTGCTGTCCTTCATCAGGCCACAAATATCAGTGCGTGAGGCGTTTATTGCGGGGATCAGGGCGCACAGAACGCCGATGAGGACCGAGGCAAAAAGCGTAAACGAGAAAACTTTCCAATCGAGCGTTATCGCGGAACCGTTCGCGCCTATTCGCGGCAAATCACCCGGACTGATAGCGAGCACTTCGCGCACCCCAAGATGGCCAAGTACGAGGCCGCCTATGCCACCCATTGACGAAAGCAGCACGCTTTCCGCCAGTTGCTCAAATAGAATCTGTTTGCGTTCCGCACCCACTGCAATCCGGACGGCAGCTTCGCGTGTACGGCGGCTGGCTCTTGCCAGAAGTAAGGTCGCGGCGTTAGCGCAAGAAATCGCCAGCACAAAGCCGACGGCCCCCATTAGGAGGTAGAGTGCCGACCGCACCTCACCTACGACAGCATCACGCAGGGGAATCGCCGTAAACTGTTCCTCGAAAAGCGCGGGGGCTGCGAATTGTGAATACGGGGGAAATTTTCGCAGGAAGGCTTCGAACGTACCGCTCACTTCCCTTTGGGCGTCTATGAGAGAAGTGCCCCGCCGCAGTCGGGCAACCACACGTACCCTGCCAATGTGATCGACAGAGAGCGGATCAGCACAGAGAGGGAACCAGATATCGGCGGGGATTTCCACGTGGATGCCTGGCGCAAGCACACCGACGACGTTATACGGGACGTTATCAAGCCGTATTGGGTGACGAATGAGACTTGAATCCGAGCGTAAATAACGTCGCCATACACCGTCACTAATTACTACGACCTTCGGACCGGCAGGACTGTCCTCGCGACTCGAGAACGTCCGTCCAATCGCCAGTTTCGCCCCAAACACGTGGAAATAGTCTGCCGAAACTCGAGCGCCTTTCAACGTCCTGGGATAGGGGCCTTCCGTAGGTCTCACCTCACTGCCGCCAATGTCAAAAGCCGCCATTGACTCAAAGCGGGTGGTACTGCGCCAGAAGTTGTATTGCGGAATCGAAACTAATCTTTGTTCACCGACTTGGGATGTTGTGATTAACTGGACGAGGCGATCGGGGTCAGGGTAGGGGAGCGGTTCCAAAAGCACTTTATCGACCACGGAAAAGAGCGCGGACACGACCCCAATTCCAAGCGAGAGCATGGCGAAGGCAGTAACAGTGAAGCCCGGATTGCGCCAGAGTGTGAGTGCCGCGGACCGTAGTTGCATTGTAGTGCTACTATGCCAGGGAATCGTCATTCGACGCACAAGGCAAAGACAAACTCCCTACTCGATTCGCACGCGCGAATGGGCCGCCCATTCGGTCATGTCGGTCACAATAACCCGGTCGCCTGGAGAAAGCCCGCTCAAAACCTGTATGAGTGGGCCCGATTGATGGCCGTACTGAACAGTGACACGTCGTGCGTGTTCACCGTTGGGCTCGATCACATACAGTGTGGCTTCGCTGTTTGGATGCGAGTCTGCGGGGCGGGCAAAGAAGACGACATCTCGCAATTCGCTAACATCGATGAGTGCGCCCGCCTGGGCGCCGATAATGGCTTCAGCAGGAAGAGGCTCGCTGAGTTCAATCTCCGCGGTTACACGGCCTGCGGGGTTGCCATGGTCCACCCGGGTGATTTTTCCGCGCAGGACTTTCGGCGGTTTGACCTGCACTGAACATCCCTGTCCGGCGCGTATGGAGGCCGCGTCCTGCTGTTCGACAGTCACGGTAGCTCGCGGAGGGTCCGCAGAAGTGACGAAGCCGCTGGCGCTTATGCTCAGCGGCATAGTTCCTCGGCGAACTTCGTGTACAGAGATTGTCTCCTTTTTGATCGTCGGATCGGACGACTGAGCGAACGCGAGCCAGCCGGTGAACGTGACCGCGAGGACGCCCACGTACATCGTTATGCTTTTTCTTTTTCGCAACTCCATTCGAGCCTCCCCCGTCAAAGAGTTAGAGGTGAAGAACCCTACGGCAATAAGCATTTGCCGGTGCCGAAGGCGTAGCTTGGGTCGTAAAGCACAGTTCCCAATCCGTCTCTGTTGTACCTACGTGCATCCCTCACACCAAACGGAATTGCCTGTATCCTATTGAATTAGTGTGGTCTGCTTAGCATGACATGGACATTAGCTGTCCGCTTTCGGGACGGAGATGTGCGAAATTGGGACTATCAAGAACGAATCCAAAGGCGCTGTCCGAGTGCGTCGCCTGAGACTCGGTGCAAGCCATCCTCAATTCCTTCACATATTCTGGTCATGTGGGATTCGCCCTAGTCATCGCGGACTCGGACGTTACCCCAGCACCTTGCGCACACTCCCCTGACATCTGCAGTCGCATGGCAGTAAAGTCGGCAGATCGTGGAAAGGGATCTGAAACTCAAATGCCAAAACGCCATAGGGTCGGGCGAAGTCGCTCTATTCCTAAATCACCATAACCGGAAATCAACCCGTGAATGGTCCATTGGGCAGTCATTCTCCCGCGGGGTTCGAGGAAATAGATCCTGCCCATCCTGGGAAATGGGATGCCTGTGGGGTTTGCGTTGCCAGGCTTTTGTCGGCGAGTGCACACTGCCGGCACACACGTGCGGCGGGGAGCAGGTTTCAACGAGGTTGTGAAGGGGTGCCACTGATCCGGGAAGTCAGTAAGAGCAACTCCCGGATTTCCCAAGACATATGCATCGCCGACTAAGCGGGTTCTCGTCGAATTGCCGGAGCCTGATTCGACGAGCGCACGATTAGGTATTGGCCATCCTGGGAAGGCTCTGCAGGACACTCAGGCCAGAGAAGTCTGATCCTCGCCAGCCATCGACGAAGGGTCTGGCGGAAGCGCTTGTTGCGGGAGTACTTTACGGCTCCGAGTTGACCCTGCAATCCTTGGGGGCCAAACGGGGGAATCTGGGCATGACTCGTCTTCGAAGTCCAGCTCTTCCAGACAATCCACACGTAAAAGTCGAGAAGGCCAGGAGCATTTGCCAAGCTGGCAGCGACGCGCTTTTCAACCGGAATCGGATGTTGGTTGACCTCGTCATAGAAACCCTCGCTGAGGGCGATGGTGTTTTCCGGTTGGCCAGGTGATGGGGTGTGCTGGGAGCTAGGACGGTTGAACCACAGCTCCGAACGATCAAATTATGTGACGTATTCAGTTACGTGGTCGAGGCCTGCCAAGCCCTTCGAACAAAGGCAGGAGCACAGCAATTACTGCACATAATTGGCTAGGTTTCGGAGACTACGACTTCGCGTTCTGGTCGGACCATGCACTCCCAAATGGAGATTCGACCCTCTCTCCACAAATCCCAGCGATCAGCAATCACCACTGATGGCGAGCCCGGGCTCTCGGCCGTCGAAAATCGCCAGCCTTCAACCGACTGAACCAGCGAACGATGTCTCTGACCTGAGGACAATCGCGCGGGTCCGGTGAAACGAAGAATTATGTGGTGTCCAGCCAGCCCTCGCCTCATTTCTCACTTACAGTTGTGGACTGACCGTCACATAATTGCAGACGTAACATAATTCGATCGAATCCAGCTCTGGTTCAACACGGGCGAGGAACAAAATCCCTCGCCACTCCACAAGGTCGAGAACGAGATTGTATTGAGTGAGGCTTTCTACCGTGAAATCGACGAACATCGCATTCCGGTCGAACGTGAGGCCGTGGCGGCCTTAGCCCATGCACCTGGAGTCCTGGATTTCTACATGTGGCTGGTATGGAAGAGCTGGACGGTGAAAGGGCACCCCGCTCAGGTCCCGCTCGTGGCCCCCAATGGCCTCAGCGAGCAACTCGGAAGTGTCATATACACCCATTCGAGGTTCTTCCGCTTCAAGATTAGGTCTTGGCTCCGGCAGGTGAAGGCGTTGTGGCCGGAGTGCCCTGCCACGATCTCGCCCGACGGAGACTACATTGTGATCCAATCTCAGAACTCCTGACCTGGGTGAAATCAGGGTGAGCCGATTTTGAAGACGAGGGTTGAGACGCGTGCCGGGGAAGATCGTCTGCGTGGCATTGAGTTCCACCAGCAGGTGTTCGATGCCCTGATCGTGAGCCGCCTGCGTGAGATGGTGGAGTGAGACGGTCAA
>Ga0116110_1001603_pt1 | contig 11981 bp, 10 predicted proteins | sample June2015DPH_8_50_FD_89719 | JGI IMG/M metagenome (GOLD analysis project Ga0116110, IMG submission 89719) | Peatland microbial communities from SPRUCE experiment site at the Marcell Experimental Forest, Minnesota, USA - June2015DPH_8_40 | ecosystem: Environmental > Terrestrial > Soil > Wetlands >...
CGGTTCCGGGCATCGGCGCGGTGGTCAGCAGGCTGGACGGGCTGGTCCTCTCCGGTGGCGGCGACATCGATCCTGCGCGTTACGGCGCGCCGCGCGCCGAGGAGACTGGCCCGGTCAATGCCGACCGGGACGCAGCGGAGCTGGAGCTCTGCCATGCCGCCATGTCGCTCGGGCTGCCCGTGCTCGGCATCTGCCGCGGGCTGCAGGTGATCAACGTGGCCAGGGGCGGCACGCTGCATCAGCATCTGCCCGCGGTGGTCGGCCATGACGAGCACTCGCCGACGCCCGGCAGCCACGGCGTGCACGATGTCCGGGTGGCGGCCGGGACGCGCCTGGCCGGCGTACTCGGCCGGGCCGAGGGCACCGATCACCTGCCGGTTGGCGTGCCGACTCACCATCACCAGAGCATTGACCGGCTCGGCACCGGGCTGGCCGCGACGGCCTGGGCCACTGACGGCACCATCGAGGCCATCGAGGCCGGCCCGGCCGAGCACCCGTTCCTGGTGGGCGTGCAGTGGCACCCGGAGGCCGGCGACGACCCGAGCTTGTTCCGTGCCCTGGCCGCGGCCGCCAGCCAGTCTCGCACCGCCGGCGTGGCCAGCTAAGGACCGCTCGCTGGCCGCCTGCCCGTGCCGTCCGCCGCGCGGCCGGGCCGGCTCGTCATCCGCCGCCGCAACCTCCGCGCAGCAAGCGCCGTCTTCTCGGCACGGGCGACGGCGGCCTGCACTGGGTGACCGAGTACCGCGCCCCGACGGGGGCGGCGCTGTCCTCGGTGGATTTCGTCACCGCCAGCCGCGGCTGGGTGGTTGGCGGATCGACGATCCTCACGACCGCGGATGGCGGCGGCAGCTGGCAGCCGCTGCCCGAGCCGTGCCCGCTGGTGCGCACCGTGCACTTCATCAGCCCCGCGGTTGGCTTCGCGGTCGCGGGCGGAAGCCGGCCCCTCGCCGGCCTGCTTCCGGCACCCGCCGGCGCCATCCCCCCGGCCGGCGGCGTGCTGCTGACGACGGATGACGGAGGGCTGCGCTGGCACCGCCTGGCCGCCCCAGCCGGTGTCCAGAGCGTGTGCTTCACCGACCGGGAACGCGGCTGGCTCGGCGCGGGCGGGCGGATCTACAGCACGCTGAACGGCGGCCGCAGCTGGACGCTGGCGGTGCGCGGCCCCTACGGCACGGCCCGGTTCCCCGGCCTGGCCGAGGTGGAGTGCGCCGGACCCGGTGCCGCCTGGTGCTGAGCTGACCGGGCCGGGCAGCTACAGACCTTGAAGGGCCAGGGTTTGTGTCCTTTGCCAGTGAAGCTGGGGTGCTGCCATCGAGGTTGAGGCATCTGCAGGTCTTTGCCGGTGAACATGGGGCACGGCTACGGAGATGGCTGGCGACGGTTGGTCGTGCTCACCGGGTCTTCTGCGGGGTGATCGTGTCCCATGGACGCCGGGCAGGACGGCCTGGTTCATCGGGTCCGCGCACGCGTTAGGGGCGCCGGCGGCCACGGTCCCGCGCAGCGGGGGTTCGGCCGGGCTGGAGGCGCGAAGGCCGCCTGAGGCGCTATGGCTTGTGGCAGACCCAGAGGTTCTCGCATGGCCAGTGCCGTGCCCAGTCAGCCGGTTCGCAGGTCAGGTCGGGGCTCGGCTTTCCGGGATCGGGGCGGGGCTCGATGAGATCGTCGATGACCAGCCCGGCGCTGCGCAGCGTGCGGATCCAGTCGCCATAGCCAAGGGTGTAGCTGGTAGCGCCGTCCTCTCCGGTGGCGGCTGCGGGCCCGAAGTAGTCGTGGTGCAGGCTGGCGGTCACCCGGTCGCTGCTGTCGTCATAACAGGCGCGCAGCCATGGGCTGGTCACGGTGAAGACCAGCCGCCCGCGCTGGCGCAGCACCCGGGCCGCCTCGGGGACGGCCACGTCCGGCGGTGCCCAGCTCAGGCCGCCGTGGTCGCAGAAGACGAGGTCGAAGCTGCCCGTCGCGAACGGGAGCTGCTCGGCTGCGCCCTGGACCAGCGGGTAGGGGATAGCGCCCATCGCCCGCCGGGCGGCATCCAGCTGAGCGTCGGACAGGTCCAGGCCCACCAGCCGGCAGGCCTCGCGGGCCAAGGAGCGGGACCACTGGCCGGCCCCGCAGCCCAGTTCGAGGACCCGCAGGCCCGTGACATCGCCCAGGGCGCCGAGTTCGCTGTCCGGGATGGAGTAATTGCCCCACAGCCGGGCAGCCGCGCCGATCTGCGGGTCGCAGCGCTGCTGGTAGGCCGCGCTGGCCCGGTTCCAGGAGTTCCGGTTAGCGTTCACGCTGGCCACCGGTTCACCCAATCCCAGCGCCTGCGCCCAGGTCGAGGGATTTCCTGCGGGCCCCTCCGGCAATGGCAGACCGCCAAGAGCATCGCGCACAGACCGGCCGCTGAGCAGGGGAGGGCAGGCGTCTCCTGCTCGACGGTCCGCGGCTGCGCGGTTGGCCATCGCGGCATCATGCCACGGCCAGCCGCCGGGCCTGGTGGCGGTACCGTGCCTCATCAACCGCGCTGATCCGGCCAGGTTCCGATGGCAGCAACGACCGCTGGGCCGACCAGCGAGAATGATGCACCGCAGGACAGAGAACACCGCGCACACCTCGCCTCCGGTGTCAAGCGGCGGAAAGTCAGACGTCCGGGCCGGGTGCGCCGACGTTGCCTTCCACCCGGTGGCCAGCCACCTCCCATCCGGGCTGAACCCCAGCGCGCAGAAGCTAGGGCAAAGATGGGTGAGGACGGCCCGCTGGGCGGGGTGCGCCGGATCGGTGATATCCCCACAATCACAATCCCGTCGGCGCTCCCAGACGCCAGCAGCCGCCCGTCCGGGCTGAACGCCACCGCCACCACCGTCTTGCCGTGGCCGGTGATGGCAGCTATCTCGGCCGGGTGCTCCGGATCAATGGCATCCCACAAGATCACGATCCGGTCAGCGCCTCCAGAAGCCAGCAACTGCTCGTCCGGGCTGAACGCCACCGCCCATACCGCCTTGGCACGGCGGGCGAGCGTAGCGATCAGGCCGGGCGGCGGGGGCGGGGGAAAGGCCGTCGTGCGGCGTCCGCAGTCTACCGACTGCTCGGCCGGCGGTCACAGGCACGCCTGGCACGTATGTGACAGGCGAGATACCCGGCATGCAAGCCACGAATCAACGCGAGCGCACCCGGCCCCGGGCCAGCCACCGCGCCACCAGTCGCCGGGCAGCAACCCCCAGCAGGCCCCACGACAACACCAGCGCCAGCCCCCACGCCGCTTCCCTGGCCAGCCCCAGCCCCCAGAACAACCCTGTACCCAAGGCCAGGGCAACCAGGATCCCGACATCCGGGGGCATCTCGCTGCCTGCACGGCCGACGCTGCTACCAGGCCTGCCCGCCTTCCCCTGCGTCTTCTTCCCCCTGAACCCGGCCCTCACGAACGCTGCCAGCATCAGGGCGAACACCGCGAGGGCCGCTCCGGCGAATATCCAGTCCGGGGTGCTCTCATTAACGGACCCGCTCCAGCGGACATGAGCAGGATCCACGGGGTCATACACGACCCGGAGCCTCTCACCGACCCGCTCAGAGCCGCTTCCCTCCGCCGTCGCCCGCACCCTGGCCCCCCCGGGAGTCGGTGAAGGTCACCGTGACATCCGTCCATGTGCTGAGGCCACCAGAGGGCTCAATATTCTCGCTCTTCTGCTGGACATCCGTCACAACCGCCTCAGTAGCCACCCCCCGCAGACTCAAATCCGCGGAAACCTGCCCGTCGCGGTACCCGTACACGCTCAGGATCACCGCCAACAGCAGGACTATCCCAAGCGCACCGAATACATATAAGTACCCGGCAGCCCACTCCATCAGCGTCGAGCCCGGCTTCTCCACCCATCCCCTTCCAGCCACACCTTCCATCATCTACCTTGCCAAGCCGACAACCGGCATAGATCACAGCTCCGCCGCCAGCGTCGTGCACCGCATCGTGCACACGGAGGACGGCGGCCGCAGCTGGCAGGTCCAGTACACGCTGGCACCCTGACCAGGCCCGGCGATCTGCGCCTGGCCCGCCGCCCGGCCGCGCCCCGGCCGGTCGGCCCTCGATGCCCCAGTTGCCCGCCTCTCGGTAACCTTCCAGGCATGACGGACAAGACGGCGAAGAAGCCGGGCGACGCTCCCGCCGGCCCGGACGACGCAGCGGCAGCCGGGAAGCAGGCCGGGGCGACGGAAGCGGCCGCCGCGCCGCCGGAGCCGCAGGACGACCTGGTCACCACCCGCCATGTCATCACCGCCGACGGCACTGAGCTGCGGTACACGGCCCGGTCCGGGCGCATCGTGCTGCGGCAGGAGGGCCATACCGACGACGCCTTCGACGGCCTGCAGCCGAAGGCGGAGGTATTCGTGACCGCCTACACCGCCGACGACGCCGACCCGCGGACCCGGCCGGTGACCTTCGCCTTCAACGGCGGCCCTGGTTCCTCCAGCGTGTGGCTGCACCTCGGGCTGCTCGGCCCGCGCCGGGTGCTGATGGGGGACGCCGGGGCCCTGCTGCCGCCGCCCTACGACCTGGCCGATAACCAGCAGACCCTGCTGCGGCACTCCGACCTGGTGTTCATCGACCCGGTCTCGACCGGATTCTCGCGGGCGGTGAAGGGCGAGAAGCCCGGCGACTTTCACGGGTTCGGCGGCGACCTGGAGTCGGTCGGCGAGGTGATCAGGCTCTGGACCACCAGGGACGGCCGGTGGATGTCGCCCAAGTACCTGTGCGGCGAGTCCTACGGGACGCTGCGGGCGGCCGGCCTCGCGCGGCACCTGCAAGAGCGCTACGGCATGTATCTCAACGGCCTGATCCTGATCTCGTCCGTCCTCGATATCGGCACGATCGAGTTCGGCGGGGGCAACGACGATCCCTACGTCCTGTACCTGCCGACCTATGCGGCTATCGCGCACTATCACGGCAAGCACGGCGACCGGCCGCTGCGCGAGGTGCTCGACGAGGCGGAGGCCTATGCGGAGCGGGACTACCCCTGGGTGCTGGGCCGGGGAGCCCGCCTCAGCGCCGCCGAGCGGGCCGGGGCCGTGGCCAGGCTCGCCGCCCTGACCGGCCTGTCGCCGGATTACCTGGACCGGGTGAACCTGCGGCCCGAGCACGTCAGGTTCCTCACCGAGCTGCTCCGCGACCAGCGCCGGGTCGTCGGCCGCATCGACGGCCGGTTCACCGGCTGGGACGCCGACTACGGCCGCGAGCACTGGACCAGTGACCCGTCCATGGACGCCATCACCGGCCCCTACACCGCGGCGCTCAACCACTACGTGCGCGCCGAGCTCGGCTACGCGAGCGACCTGCCGTACGAGATCCTCACCAACCGGGTCCAGCCATGGTCCTACCGGGAATTCGAGGGCCAGCACGTGCACGTGCTGGACAAGCTCGCTGAGGCCATGCGGTCCAACCCGCACATGCGCGTGCACGTGGCCTGCGGTTACCACGACGCGGCAACGCCCTATTTCGCCGCCGAGCACACGTTCGCGCACCTCGCGATCCCGCCCGGGCTGGCCGGCAACATCGAGTTCAGCTACTACGAGGCCGGCCACATGACCTACCTGCACGAGCCGAGCAGGCTCGCCCAGTCCGCCGAGCTGGCCCGCTTCGTCGGCCCAGCCGGGCCGACAACCTAGACTCGCGAGCGTGAGTACCGCTCCGGCCGTCGAGATCACCGGCCTGGTCAAGCGTTACGGCTCCGTGACCGCTGTCAGCGGCCTGTCGCTGCGCGCGGAGCGAGCACAGGTGACGGCCATCATCGGCCCGAACGGCGCCGGGAAGACCACCACGATCGAGACCTGCGAGGGCTACCGGCGGCCGGACGGCGGCACCGTGCGGGTCCTCGGGCTCGACCCGGTGCGCGACGCCCGCGAGCTGCGACCGAAGGTCGGGGTCATGCTGCAGTCCGGCGGGGTGCCGACCACGGCCAGGGCAGCCGAGTACCTGCGGGTGATGGCCAGCTTCTACTCCCGCCCCATCGACCCGGACATGCTGCTGGACGCGCTGGGCCTGACCGGGTCCGCCCGGACTCCGTACAAGCGGCTCTCCGGCGGCCAGCAGCAGCGGCTGGCGCTCGCGGCCGCCGTCGTCGGACGCCCTGAGCTGATATTCCTCGATGAGCCGACGGCCGGGCTGGATCCGCAGGCCCGGCACGCGACCTGGCAGCTGATCCAGGGCCTGCGCACCTCGGGGGCGGCGGTCATCCTGGCCACGCACTACCTGGAGGAGGCCGAGAAGCTCGCCGACCAGGTCGCCATCATCGACGGCGGCCAGCTCGTCGTGGCGGGCAGCCCGGCCGAGCTCACCGGCACCTCCGGCCAGCTCAGGTTCCGCGCCGAGCCCGGCCTGGACACCGACGCGCTGGTCGCCGCCCTGCCGCCGGGCAGCGCCGCCAAGGAATCCCCGGCCGGCCATTACCTGGTCGACCTGCACCACCGGGTGGACCCGCAGCTGATTGCCGCGGTTACCGCCTGGTGCGCCGACCATGGCGTACTGGCCCAGAGCCTGCGGATCGAGAGCCGCACCCTGGAGGATGTCTTCCTGGAGCTGACCGGACGGGAGCTGCGGTCATGACCGACCTGGCCAGCGACTGGCCGCCGCCGGCTCCCGGCGCGGCTCCGCTGCCGAAGATGATCCTGGCGCAGGCGGGACTCGAGCTGCGGACGCTGATCCGCAACGGCGAGCAGCTGCTGCTGACCGTGATCATCCCCGTGCTGCTGCTCGTCGCCTTCGGGCACGAGAACCTGGTCAGCGTCGGATCGGGCAGCCGGATCGGCTTCGTGGTACCGGGAATCCTGGCCCTCGCCGTCCTGTCGACGGCCTTCACCAGCCAGGCCATCGCGACCGGCTTCGAGCGCCGGTACGGGGTGCTGAAGCGGCTCGGCGCCGCGCCGCTGTCGCGGGCCGGGCTGATCGCGGCGAAGACCCTGACCGTGCTGGTCGTCGAGTTCCTGCAGGCGGTGCTGATCATCGGCGTCGGCGCGGCGCTCGGCTGGCGGCCGCATGCCGGGGCCGGCGCGGTGGCCTGGGTGGTGCTGCTGTTCCTGGTCGGCACGGCTGCCTTCAGCGGCCTCGCGCTGCTGCTGGCGGGCACGCTGCGGGCCGAGGCGACCCTGGCCGCAGCGAACCTGCTCTACCTGATCATGCTCGGAATCGGCGGGATCCTGTTCCCGCTGACCAAGTTCCCGGCCGGCTGGCAGCAGGTGCTCCGGCTGCTGCCGCCGGGCGCGCTGTCAGACGGCCTGCGCTCGGTGCTCGCCCACGGCGGCGGCCTGCCGGGCCGGGACCTGCTGGTGCTGCTCGTGTGGGCGGTCGCGGCCATCGCCATCACGGCGCGCACCTTCCGCTGGGAGTAGGGCCGTTTCGCCCCGCCAGCCGCCCCGCCAGCCGCGCCGCCCGGCGCTCGCAGCGGCGCCGCCGTCGGCGCTCGTCGTCACCGGGATACTCTCCGTCCAGCTGGGTGCCGGCCTGGCTGACCGCCTCTTCGCCGTGGCCTCCCCGGCCGGGGTCACCGGCCTGCGGCTCTGGTGGTCGGCCCTGATCCTCGCGGCAGCCGGCGGCCGGGGCCTTGCCGCCGCGGTACGCGCCATGCTGGCCCGCCGGGCCTGGCGGGATGCGGCGGTGGTCGTGACCTTCGGCGTCGTGCTCGGCGTCATGAACTTCTCGATCTACCAGTCCTTTGCCCGGATCCCGCTCGGCGCGGCCGTGACGATCGAGTTCCTGGGCCCGCTGGCCGTGGCCGTCGCGTCCTCCCGGCGCCTCGTCGACCTGCTCTGGGTCTGCCTGGCGGCGGGCGGCGTCCTGCTGCTGACCCGTGGCGGCGCGCACCTGGGCGCCGCTGCGACCTCGGGCCGTGAGCTAGCGGGCATCGCCTTCGCGCTGGTTGCCGCGGCCTCCTGGGCGGCCTACATCCTGCTCAGCCGGTCGACCGGACGGCGCTTCGGCGGCTCATCCGGCCTGGTGATCGCGATGCTGGTCGCGGCGGCCGTGGTTACCCCGGCAGCGCTGGCCAGCGGGCGGCACCTGCTGCGGCCGGACGCGCTGGCTGCCGGCCTGGCCATCGGCCTGCTGTCGTCCGTGATCCCGTACCGGCTTGAGCTGGAGGCACTGCGCCGGGTGCCGGCCAGGGTCTTCGGCATCTGGATGAGCCTCGAGCCGGCCGTAGCCGCCCTGGTCGGGCTGGTCGTGCTCGGGCAGCACCTGTCCTGGGCGCAGTGGCTGGCCATCTGCTGCGTCACGGCGGCCTGCGCCGGTGCCGCCCGCGGCAGCCCGGCGGCGGAGCAGGATACGGCTGGCCAGGCGGCCGAGGCTGACCAGGCGGGCCTGGCGTCCGGCCGGGCCGGGGCAGGCTGGCCAGGCGGGCCGGAGCGGGCGGGCGGGCCGGAGCAGGCGGGCGGGGCGGGCGACGGCGTCGTCCCGCCGCCGGCCGGCTAGTGACGAGCGGCACATAGAACCCGCCAGCAGCGGGGCGCAGGGCTGCGGCTCTACGATGGACGGGTGCCCGCAGAGCTTGCCGGTCCCGACGCGGCCGCGCCGAATCGCCTTCCTGGCGCGGGGCTGCGCCGCTGGGCGAAAGTCACAGCCGATGCGATCTGGCGGCCCTCTCCCGCGGCGATGCGGGGGGTCGCGCTGGCCGGGCTGATCACCTCGATCGCCATCATCCTGTCCGGCGCCGCCGTCCGGCTCAGCCAGTCCGGCCTCGGCTGCCCCGACTGGCCAAGCTGCACGTCCACCAGCCTCGGCGCGGCCGGGGTGCACGGAGACCCGCTCATCCACCGCTGGGTCGAGTTCGGCAACCGGCTGGTGACTGTCGCGATCTTCGTCATCGCCGTGCTGATCTTCGTCACCGCCTGGCGGTTCAGCGCGCGCCAGCCGCGGCGGCGGCGCGACCTCGTCTGGCTGGCCGCGGCCCAGCCGGGCTTCATCGTCGCGCAGGCCGTGATCGGCGGCCTCGTCGTGCTCACCAATCTCAACCCGGCGCTGGTATCGGTGCACTTCCTGGCCTCCTCGGCCCTGGTGGCGGCGGCCGTGGGCCTGTACGTCCGCTGCCAGGAGGGCGCCGGCCCGGCCCGCCCGCTGGTCAGCCGCCTCGTGCGGGCGCTGGCCGGCGGGGTGGTTGGCGCGGTGGCGCTGATGCTGGCCGCGGGCACCGTGGTCACCGGCACCGGGCCGCTGGCCGGGGCCAGGTCCGTGCCCAGGTACAGCCTTCCGCTGGAAGGGGTCACCCAGCTGCATGCCGATATCGGCTGGCTGCTGGGCGGCCTGGCGATCGGGCTGGTCTTCGCGCTCCGGCTGTCGTCGGCACCGCAGCGCGCGATGCGGCTGGGCTGGGTGCTGCTCGCGCTGATCGGTACTCAGGGCGTGATCGGATACGCCCAGTACTTCAGCGGCCTGCCGGCCGGCCTGGTCTGGGTGCACGTGGCCGGCTCGACGGCCATCTGGGTCACCGCGCTGCTGCTGCCCTATGCGCTGCGCGAGCGGGTCCCGGACCTGGCCGAGGACGGCAGGCCGGTCGTGCCCCTGTCCGCGGACGTGTCCGCGCGATAACTTGCTGGCCATGCCGGCAGCGTGGGTCAGCGACACGGAAATCACGCACGCCGGCAGCGACCCGCATGCGTCCAGCCTCAGCCATCCTGACCGGGTGAACACGGCCGTGCTGCGGTTCCCGGCCTCGCTGGCGTAGCGCCAATCCGCATGTCCACCAGCGTTAACGGACGCGACAGGTTAGTACTGAAGGCTCGGGGATAGGGTCGGAGCCGTAAGAAATGTCGGCAACTCAGGGACTGAGGCAACGGTGAGTATCGACGCGCGCGATGAGCTGGACTGGTCGCAGACCGACGCCCGGGCAGTGGACCTGATCCGCGTGCTCGCCATGGACGCAGTGCAGAAGGCCGGCTCGGGTCATCCGGGCACCGCGATGAGCCTGGCACCGGCCGCTTACCTGCTGTTCCAGCGCATCCTGCGGCATGACCCCGCTGATGCGGCGTGGCAGGGCAGGGACAGGTTCGTGCTGTCCTGCGGTCACTCCAGCCTCACCCTCTACATCCAGCTCTACCTGTCCGGGTACGGGCTGACCCTCGATGACCTGAAAGCCCTCCGCACCTGGGAGAGCCTCACCCCCGGCCATCCGGAGCACTGGCTCACGCCGGGCGTGGAGTGCACCACGGGCCCGCTCGGCCAGGGCCTGGGAATGGCCGTGGGCATGGCCATGGCCGCCCGCCGCGAGCGGGGCCTGCTGGACCCGGACGCCGAGCCGGGCACGAGCCCGTTCGACCACCACATCTACGTCTTCTGCTCCGACGGCGACATCGAGGAGGGCATCACGCACGAGGCCTCCTCGCTGGCCGGGCATCAGGAGCTCGGCAACCTGATCGTGCTGTACGACGACAACAGCATCTCCATCGAGGACGACACCAACATCGCCAAGTCCGAGGACGTCTGCGCCCGGTACGAGGCCTACGGCTGGCATGTCCAGCGCGTCGACTGGCGCCAGCCCGACGGCTACGTCGAGGACGTCCAGGCGCTCGACCGGGCCTTCCAGGCGGCCAGGGAGCACACCGATGCGCCGTCGTTCATCTCGCTGCGGACGATCATCGGCTGGCCCGCGCCGCACAAGCAGAACACAGGTGCCGCGCACGGCTCGGCCCTCGGGGCCGACGAGGTCGCCGCGACGAAGGAGATCCTCGGCTTCGACCCCGCCGTGGACTTCCCGGTCGAGGACGAGGCCCTGGCCCGCGCCCGTGAGGTCGCCGAGCGCGGCAAGCAGCTGCGCGCGCGCTGGAACGAGCAGTTCGCCGCCTGGTCGGCGGCCAGCCCGGACCGCCGCAGGCTGCTGGACCGGCTGGCCGCCCGCCGGCTGCCGGACGGCTGGGCCGAGGTGCTGCCGGCCTTCGAGCCCAGCGCCAAGGGCATCGCCACCCGGGCGGCGTCCGGGAAGGTGCTGAACGCGCTCGCGCCCGTGCTGCCGGAGCTATGGGGCGGGTCGGCGGACCTGGCCGAAAGCAACATCACGACGATGGAGGGTGAGCCGTCCTTCGTCCCGGTCGAGCACCAGACCAAGATGTTCCCCGGCAACCCCTACGGCCGGATCCTGCACTTCGGCATCCGGGAGCACACCATGGGCGCGATCCTCAACGGGATCTCGCTGCACGGCCTGACCCGGCCCTACGGCGGCACCTTCATGGTCTTTAGTGACTACATGCGGCCCGCCGTCCGGCTGGCCGCGCTGATGAAGCAGCCGGTCACCTACGTATGGACGCACGACTCGATCGGGCTCGGCGAGGACGGCCCGACGCATCAGCCGGTCGAGCACCTGTGGGCGCTGCGGGCCATTCCCGGCCTGGACGTGGTACGGCCAGCCGACGGCAACGAGACGGCCGCCGCCTGGCAGGCGATCCTCGAGCACACCGACCGCCCGGCCGGGCTCTGCCTGACCCGCCAGGCCGTGCCGGTGTTCGACCGGTCCGTCCCGGACGGGCTGGCCAGCGCCGACCTCACCGCGCGCGGCGGCTACGTGCTCGCCGAGGCCCGCGGCGGGAGCCCGGACGTGATCCTGATCGGCACCGGAAGCGAGGTGCAGATTGCCCTGGCCGCGCGCGAGCAGCTGGAGGCGGAGGGGATCGCGGCCCGGGTGGTATCGATGCCGTGCGTGGAATGGTTCGAGTCTCAGCCGGAAGACTACCGCGACAGCGTGCTGCCACCGTCGGTGTCGGCCCGGGTTGCCGTCGAGGCCGGCATCGCGCAGTGTTGGCACAAGCTGGTCGGGGATACCGGAGAGATCGTTTCGATCGAGCACTACGGGGAATCCGCTGATGCCAAAACTTTGTTCCGCGAGTTCGGGTTCACCCCGGAAGCCGTCGTCGACGCCGCCGAACGAACACTAGACAACTAAGAGAGGGAAGTCCGATGACTCAGAATCCCAACCTCGCCGCGCTCAGTGCCGCGGGCGTATCCGTGTGGCTGGACGACTTGTCGCGACAGCGTC
>Ga0116110_1001622_pt1 | contig 11900 bp, 10 predicted proteins | sample June2015DPH_8_50_FD_89719 | JGI IMG/M metagenome (GOLD analysis project Ga0116110, IMG submission 89719) | Peatland microbial communities from SPRUCE experiment site at the Marcell Experimental Forest, Minnesota, USA - June2015DPH_8_40 | ecosystem: Environmental > Terrestrial > Soil > Wetlands >...
CAATACCTCGGTCGTTATGCCACGCAAAAGCTCGGCATCACCCTCCATGATTTGCTGGCCTTGGGCCGCCAAAATCCGGACGACGCGTCGGAGAGTTTCAACATGGCCTATCTGGCAATCCGCGGCAGTGGGTCAGTGAATGGCGTGAGTCGCTTGCATGGAAAAGTCAGCCGGCATCTTTTTGAGCCTCTTTTTCCCCACTGGCCAGCGGACGAAGTGCCCGTCGGCCATGTGACCAACGGAGTTCACATGCCGACCTGGGACTCGGCAGCCGCCGACGATCTTTGGACCAAAGCTTGTGGCAAAGATCGCTGGCTGGGGACGACGGAAATCTTGGAGCAGGACATTCGCCGCGTCTCCGACGACAGCCTTTGGCAATTTCGCATCGCCACCAGCAAGTCTCTGGTTGAATACGCTCGCGAACGCCTGGCCCGGCACTATGCCGCCGCCGGCGCATCGTCCGAGACGGTTGAAGAGGTGAAACATCTGTTTGATCCCAACGCATTGACACTGGGTTTTGCGCGGCGCTTTGCGACCTACAAAAGACCCAATCTGCTGCTGCACGATCCGGAGCGACTGCTGCGTTTGTTATCCAATCCTCAGCGCCCGGTGCAACTCATCCTTGCGGGCAAGGCCCATCCTGCGGACGCGGCGGGACAGGCCCTGATCCAGAAATGGATCCAGTTCATTCGCCGACCGGAGGTCCGTCCTCATGCGGTTTTCCTCAGCGACTACGACATGCACTTGACCGAGCGCCTGGTGCAGGGCGTGGATGTCTGGCTCAACACACCACGGCGGCCTTGGGAGGCGTGTGGCACAAGCGGCATGAAGGTGCTCGTCAATGGAGGCATCAATCTCTCGGAATTGGACGGCTGGTGGGCGGAAGCCTACGCGCCTGAAGTGGGGTGGGCGTTGGGGGATGGTCAGGAACACGGCGACGATCCGGCTTGGGACGCGGCAGAAGCCGAGGCGCTCTACGAACGGCTCGAACGCGAGGTGATCCCCGAGTTCTATACCCGCAACGAGAAAGGTGTTCCCACGGCCTGGGTCGCGCGGATGCGGGAAAGCATGGCGCGGCTGACCCCGCGCTTTTGCGCCAGCCGCACGGTGCGCGAATACACCGAGCAACACTACCTCCCGGCGGCTGCCGCATACCATTCGCGCGTGGCCAACAAAGGCGCAGTCGGCAGGCAAATGGTGGACTGGCGGCACAGTCTGGAACAGAAATGGGCTACGCTGCACTTCGGCGCAGTGAAGGTGGAGACTCGCGGCGGGCAACACATAATTGAGGTTCAAGTCGGTCTCCATGGCCTCGACCCCAAGGCGGTGAGGGTGGAGCTTTATGCCGACGGAATCAAAGGCAGCCCTCCTGTGCGGCAGGAAATGACCTGTCTTCACCCGTTGTCCGACGAATCAGGCAGCTACGTTTACAGCGCAACTGTAGCTGCGGCCCGCCCACCAGCGGACTATACGGCGCGAGTGATGCCGCGCTGCGACGGCGTTGCGATCCCACTGGAAGACGCACGAATCCTGTGGCAGCGATGATCTTGTTGGAGCCAATGCTATGAGAAATACGCAATCGCAACAACGGTATGAAATCGGCATGGTCGGTTTGGGGGTCATGGGGCGCAATCTCGTGCTGAACATGGCCGACCACGGCTTTTCGGTGGCGGGTTATGACAAGGACGCGGCCAAGGTCGAGGCCCTGCGCCAGGAATCAGAGAAAAGTGATGTACGCGGCGCGGCAGATATCAAGGAGTTCATCGGCTTGCTCCGCCGACCGCGCGCGGTCATGATGCTGGTGCCCGCCGGCGCTCCGGTGGATTCGGTCATCAACGATCTGCTCATGCACCTCCAGCCGGGCGATCTCATCATTGACGGCGGCAACTCCTACTTCAAAGACACCGACGTGCGCGCCCGCAACCTGACGGCGAAGGGCATCCAATTCCTCGGCGTGGGGGTGTCGGGTGGCGAAGAAGGTGCGCGTCACGGACCGAGCATCATGCCCGGCGGGCTGAAAGAGGCTTACGAGCGCGTCCGCCCGGTGCTGGAAGCTGTCGCGGCCAGGGTGAACAGCGATCCGTGCGTGACCTATCTCGGTCCCGGTTCGGCCGGTCACTTCGTGAAGATGGTCCACAACGGCATCGAGTACGCCGTGATGCAACTCATCGCTGAGACCTACGACCTGATGAAACGTGGCTTGGGCTTGAACGACGATGAAGTGCGTGAGGTCTATGCTTTATGGAACAAGGGCGAACTCAATGGCTATCTTGTGGAGATCACCAGCCATATTTTCTCCAAACCGGACGAGAAGACCGGCAAGCGATTGATCGACGAAATCCTCGACGTGGCCAAACAGAAAGGCACCGGCATGTGGACCTCACAAAGCGCGATGGAACTGCAAGTGCCGATCCCGACGATCGACCTGGCGGTTGCGATGCGGGACTTGTCCGTGTTCGCGAAGGAACGGGAGCAGGCCGGCGCGATTTATCAGCGATCCATGCGGCGCTTCAACACCGACCACGACACCTTCCTCACGCAATTGGGCCGCGCGCTTTATGCCGCGATGATCATCACCTATGCGCAGGGCCTGGCGCTTTTGGCGGTTGCTTCAGACAAATACGAGTATCACCTCGATCTTGAAGCCGTGGCGCGGATCTGGCGGGGCGGTTGCATCATCCGCGCCGCGTTGCTCAAAGACATCTGCGCGGCGTTTCGCGCGAGGCGCGATCTGCCGAATTTGCTGCTGGATCCCAACTTGTCGCGCAAGGTCATGGAGCATCAGGAAGATTTGCGCCAGGTGGTGTGCCAGGCGGCCGAGTCAGGGGTGCCGGCCCCGGGACTGATGGTTTCGTTGGGTTATCTCGACGCCTATCGCAGCGCCTGGCTGCCGGCCAATCTCATCCAGGCCCAGCGCGATTGTTTCGGCGCGCACACCTATGAACGGATCGATGCCAAGGGCACGTTTCACACGGAATGGGAGAAGGAATGAGAATCATGAAATCGAATGACCAGCTCGAACCGACTGTGTTCGTCATTTTTGGCGGAGCCGGTGACTTGACCTGGCGGAAACTTGTGCCGGCCTTGTTTGACCTCTCCCAGGACCGAAGCATGCCCGCTGATTTTTCGGTCATCGCGGTGGATCGCGTTGACATGAGCGACGAAAAGCTGCGCCGGCGTCTCCACGACGGCGTCAAGAAATTCTCACGCCAGGGAATGGTGAAAACCGGCGAATGGAGCGAGTTCGCGAGGCATATCCACTACCAGCAGGGCGATTTCAAGAAGCTGCAAACTTATGCGGCCCTGGGCGAACAATGCGCGAAGCTGGAAAAGGAATGGGGCGCCAAAGTCCATCGCATCTTTTACCTGGCCACACCGCCGGGCATGTTCGGCGAAATCCCAAAATACCTCGGCAAGGCCGGACTGGCGCGTGACCGGGAATGGGCGCGGATTGTGGTCGAGAAACCGATCGGCTATGACCTGGAATCCGCCCGCGCCTTGAACGCCACGCTGGCGGCCAATTTCGAGGAATCCCAAATCTTCCGCATCGATCATTATCTGGGCAAGGAAACGGTGCAGAACATTCTGGCCTTCCGCTTTGCCAATCCCCTCTTCGAGCCGATTTGGAACCGGCGTTATGTGGATTGTGTCACCATCACCGCTGTCGAAGCTGTCGGTGTCGAACATCGAGGCAGCTATTACGACCACGCGGGAGCGCTGCGTGACATGGTGCAGAATCACCTGATGCAATTGCTCTGTCTCGTCGCGATGGAACCGATGGTCTCCTTCGAAGCCGACGAGATTCGCAACAAGAAAGTGGATGTGCTCCACGCCGTTCGTCCGATTCACCGGAACGCCGTCCATCAATGCGTCGTGCGTGGGCAGTACGGCCCGGGTTGGATCGGCGGCAAAAAAGTTCCTGGTTACCGCGAAGAAGACGGTGTGTTGCCTGATTCCCAAACCGAGACGTTTGTCGCGCTCAGGCTGTTCCTCGACAACTGGCGCTGGCAGGGCGTGCCTTTCTACCTTCGCACCGGGAAGCGGCTCACCCGGCAGGCCTCGGAAATTACGATCCAGTTTCGCGGCGTGCCGCATCAGTCGTTTCCGGCTGAGTCCACTCTCGACTGGCAGTCGTCCCGGCTGGTGATGTCCATCCAGCCCGACGAAGGCATCGTGCTGCGCTTTCAGGCAAAACACCCCGGGCCAAAGATGCACCTGCGCTCCGTGGAGATGCAGTTCAATTACCAGGACGCCTTCGCCGCCCGGTCGCCTGACGCTTATGAAACGTTGCTCTGGGACGTAATGAAGAATGACGCCACCTTGTTCATGCGCGCCGATCAGGTGGAGGCCGCCTGGCGGTTGTTGATGCCGGTGCTTGACGTATGGGCGGTGGCTCCGCCCAGTGACTTCCCCAATTACGCCGCCGGCACCTGGGGACCGGAGGACGCTCAGGGTCTGCTGGCTCCAGGACACAGTTGGCCGTTGCCGACCGAATTAGTGGAACAGTGTAAGAAAAAGGGAAAGAATTCGTGACTCAAGATAAAATGAAACCTCCGATTGAATACATCATCGTCGCGGTGCCTTTTCACGCCGATGCCGCCACCCATGACGAACTGGCGCGGAAAGTTAACGAAAAACTAAGCGGCGGGTACGAACTCTATGGTTCACCGTTCCTCAGCGAGGAAATGATGTACCAGGCCATGACGAAGCCAATCCTCCAGACTTCCCCACTCCCGACCCAATGAAAAGAAGCGCACCAATCACAACATTATTCCTGGACATTGGCGGCGTCCTGCTCACCAACGGCTGGGATCATCTTGCCCGTCGGCGGGCGGCGAAGCACTTCAAGTTGAACTGGGCCGAAATGGAGGAGCGGCATAGCCTGAACTTCAACATTTACGAGGAGGACAAGCTCACGTTGGAGGAGTATTTGGGCTGGGTGGTCTTTTACCAAAAGCGACCGTTCACTCGCGCGGAGTTCCGGCGCTTCATGTTCGCACAATCGAAACCTTATTCCGAGATGATTGAGTTGGTCCGCCGGCTCAAGGCAAAGTTTGGATTGAAGATCGTCGTGCTAAGCAACGAAGCGCGCGAAGTGAATGCGCATCGGATTCGCAAGTTCAAGCTGGACGAATTTGTGGATGCGTTTGTTTCCTCCTGCTTCGTCCACCTTCACAAGCCCGACGCGGTGATCTTCCGGCTGGCACTGGACATCGCCCAGGCGCCAGCCCGGCAGGTGGTCTATATCGAAAACACCCCGATGTTCGTCCAGGTCGCGGAAGGTTTGGGGATTCGAAGCATTCTTCACACGGATTACAGGTCCACATGCGCGAAACTGGCTTCGTTGGGATTGCAGAATGACGCAGGAGTCATCCATGAAACTCGCTAATCACCACATATGAATAATAATATGATTCTCGACTTCGGACACTCCTGGTGCAGACCGGGCAGCGCGCTCGGCTTCCTCACGCTCTAAACAACTGCCAAGGGTGCCGCGGAGCACCACCTTGCTTCCGGAAGTCTCCACCGTGATCTTCTGGGCGTCGAGCAGGGCGTGCCGCTCAAAGGCTGCCATAATTGCCGTGTTTACGTCCGAGGGCGTCGGTTGCTTCGGTCTGATTATGATTAAATTGTTTATTCCTTTGACCCCCGTCAAACGCTGCACCGCTTCTTCAGCGGCGTTCTTCTGGTGCGCCCACTCGACGACGCCCTTCAAAGTAAGCCAGCCATCGCGGACCGTTACCGTGACGGCACCGGTCGGAACCGTGATAATCCAGTCTATCGATTTGGCCGCGGCAGCAGCAATCTCGTCGTCGGTGCGGCGGGAGGAATCAGGCAGATGAACGGCAATTTCATCCGCCACACCCTTCACCCCGGCAACCCGTTTGGCCGCGTGCGCCGCCGCCAGTTTCGCGGCATAACTGCTCACCGAGCCATTGAGCAATACACCCCCTTGCTTCACTAAGACACCAATGTCCGCGGCGTTGATGCTGGGCTCGTATGCGAGTTCAGCCAATATGTCCTTTTTCAATTCCAGGTCAGTTTTCATAAACCGGATCTTTCATTCGTTTGGTTGCTCTGCTCTCGACATAAATCAGTCCCATTCAAGGGGCAGCATAATTGCCATGCCAAAAAAAGTCAGCGCCAATACGCCCGGGAATTAATGTTGGATTGAGCGTTCGGCCGGATATAATAATTGGGGCGGACATTGAGAATTCTGAAAATTGTTATGATTAACGTTGAAGATTTTGTCAAAAGGCAAATCGCCGTTTTTCAGGAAAACGAACTCCTGGAAAATCGCCTGGAAAATCGTGAGCGGCGACCCGGGCGGGGCAAGGAAGGCAACCTGTTCTATGGGCCATACTTGCTGATTTCACGCGAGAAGGGCGCCGGCGGGAACACCGTTGCCCGACTTGTCGGAAGACGATTGGGCTGGCAGGTGTTCGACAACGAAATCGTGGATGAAATCGCACAAAAGGCGCACATTCGCCGCCAATTAATCGAGAGTTTGGATGAACGTGATCGGGCAACGATCCAGGACGCCATCGGCCAATTGCTGAACCCCGAGGAGATCGGCACATCTGGCTATCTGGGCTACTTGAAGCAAATTGTGCTCACGCTTGGTCACCAGGGGGACGTGGTCATCGTCGGCCGCGGAGCACGGTTCATTTTGCCCGGTCAGTTCGGTTTGAGTGTGCGGATGGTTGCGCCGATTGAGGTACGCATCCGGCGGATCGCCGACAAAGCGCGCTTGAGTATGAAGGCTGCCCGGGTTGAGGTCGAAAGAATCGATCGCGAGCGGGTGAAGTTGGTCCATCGCCATTTTGGTCACGATGTGACTGACCCTTTGAGCCACGACTTGATCATCAACACAGCCGCGATCAGCGTCGAGGCGGCAGCAGAGGTGGTCATAACGGCACTTCAGCGAAAGCTGGATGTACAGATCAAAGCGAGCGGCCAGAGGTGATGAGAAAAACCAGACACAGGCAGCCTTCTCCGGGAGGCACCGCCCGCGGGTCGGCCAAGCCGGCCGTGTCCTGCTGGCACGTCTGGACCGACGAGAAGAGGGTGAGTCACCAGACCCGCTCCGAGCTGAGTGCCTTCGAACACCAGAGCATGGGCGTGGCCGCGGCGCTGAACCCGGATGTTTGGAGCTGAAATCTGTCACTATGCAATCCATCCTGACCATCAATGGTGGTTCATCGAGCATCAAGTTCGCGCTGTACCAGGTTGGTGAACCGCTGAAGCGAGGACTTTATGGAAAGGTTGACCGCATCGGCCTGAGCGGGACGAATCTGACGTTCAAGGACCCCAATGGGAATCAGGAGGACAGCCGCAGCATCGCAGCTTCCGATCACAGGTCGGCAGCGAATTCTCTGATTGATTGGCTCGAAGAGCAGGACGGATTCGCTTCGGTCCGGGCTGTGGGACACCGCGTGGTCCATGGGATGAAACATATCCAGCCCGAGATTGTCACCCAGGACTTGTTGGATGAACTGCATCGCATCAGGCCGTACGATCCGGATCATCTGCCCCGCGAGATTGAACTGATCGAGGCGTTCCGCCAGCGCTATCCAAAACTGCCGCAGGTGGCGTGCTTTGACACGGCGTTTCACCAGACCATGCCGCGTGTGGCCAGGTTGCTGCCGATTCCGCGACGCTTCGACGCCAAGGGAGTTCAACGCTACGGTTTCCACGGTTTGTCCTATGCCTATCTGATGGAAGAACTCGTGCGCCTCGGCGACCCGGCGGCAACGACTGGCCGTGTCATCCTCGCGCATCTCGGCAATGGCGCCAGCCTGGCCGCCGTGCGCGACGGCAAAAGCATTGACACCAGCATGGGCTTCACGCCGACGGCGGGATTGGTGATGAGCACCCGCTCCGGCGATCTGGATCCCGGCCTGGCGCCGTATCTGGCGCGAACCGAACAGATCACCACCAAACAGTTTTACGAAATGGTCAACCACGAGTCCGGGCTGCTCGGGGTGTCAGAAACCAGTTCCGACATGCGAGACTTGCTCACGCGGGAAGCCGCTGACGTTCGGGCGGCGGAAGCCGTGGCGTTGTTTTGTTATCAGGCGAAAAAGTGGATCGGCTCTTTCGCCGCTGCGCTCGGTGGATTGGACACGCTCGTCTTCGCCGGAGGCATCGGCGAAAATGCGCCAGTCGTCCGCGCACGCATCTGTGAGGGGCTGAGCTTCCTCGGCATTGAACTGAACGAGGCGCGCAATGCGGAGACTGCGGGAGTAATTTCCACGGACGCGAGCCGGGCCACGGTTCGCGTCATTCGCACGGACGAAGAACTGATGATTGCGAGGTCGGTGTGCCGCATTCTCGGACCCGGCGCGATGAACAAAAAGGATTGAACCATGAAAACCAACACACTCACGCCGGAACTGTTGCGCAAGATGGACGCCTACTGGCGTGCCGCCAACTATCTGTCGGTTGGCCAGATTTATCTTTACGACAATCCACTGCTGAAACGGCCGCTAACGCTCGCGGATGTGAAGCACATGCTGCTGGGACACTGGGGCACGACGCCCGGGCAGAACTTCATTTACGTCCACTTGAACCGGGTCATCAAGAAATACGACCTCAACATGATTTACGTCTCCGGTCCCGGACACGGCGGCCCGGCCGTCGTGGGCAACACTTACCTCGAGGGCACTTACAGCGAGATCTATCCCAACATCAGCCAGGATGAGGCCGGGTTGCGGAAGCTCTTTCTTCAGTTTTCGTTTCCCGGAGGAATTCCCAGCCACGCCTCGCCGGAGACGCCGGGTTCAATTCACGAAGGCGGCGAACTGGGTTATTCGCTCAGCCATTCGTTCGGTGCGGTATTCGACAATCCCGATCTCATCGTAGCCTGCGTCGTCGGCGATGGCGAGGCGGAGACCGGACCGCTGGCCACGGCGTGGCATTCCAACAAGTTTCTCAATCCGGCCACCGACGGCGCGGTGTTGCCGATCCTGCATCTCAACGGCTACAAGATTTCCAACCCGACCGTCCTCGCGCGCATCACCCGCGAGGAATTGGAGCAGTTGCTCCGCGGCTACGGCTGGACGCCCTATTTCGTCGAGGGTCACGAACCTGCGCTGATGCATGAGGCCATGGCCGCAACGCTCGACACGGCGGTGGAGCAGATAAAAAAAATCCAGCAGGACGCCCGCGTCCACGGCAACTTGACGCGTCCGCGCTGGCCGGTGATCGTCCTCAATTCACCCAAGGGTTGGACGGGGCCGAAGGTGATCGACGGCCTGCCGGTTGAAGGCACCTTCCGCGCGCACCAGGTGCCGCTCTCCGACCCGGCCACCCATCCCGAACACCTCAAGCTGTTGGAAGACTGGCTGAGGAGTTACCAGCCGGAAGAACTCTTCGATGAGCAGGGCCGCCTGAAACCGGAACTGGCCGAGCTGGCGCCCAGGGGCGAACGACGCATGGGCGCGAATCCCCACGCCAACGGCGGCATTCTTCTCCGCGACCTGCGGATGCCGGATTTCCGCGACTACGCGGAAGCCGTGCCCACGCCGGGGATACGCGGCGTCGGCGACACGCATGTGCTCGGGCCTTTCCTGCGCGATGTGGCGAAGCTGAACAGTGAGCAGCGAAATTTCCGGGTCTTTGGCCCTGACGAGACGCTCTCCAACGGCTTGGAGGCGCTGTTTGAAGTAACCAAGCGCCAATGGGACGCCGCGACCGTGCCGAACGACGAATTTCTTGCGCCCACCGGGCGCGTGATGGAAATGTTGAGTGAACATCAATGCGAGGGCTGGCTCGAAGGCTACCTGCTCACCGGGCGCCATGGACTCTTCAATTGCTACGAAGCCTTCATCCACATTGTGGATTCGATGTTCAACCAGCACGCCAAGTGGCTGAAGGTCACGGCGCACCTGCCGTGGCGGCGGAAGATCGCCTCGCTCAACTATCTGCTGGCCTCGCACGTCTGGCGCCAGGACCACAACGGCTTCACGCACCAGGATCCCGGTTTCATTGATCACGTCATGAACAAGAAGGCCGAGATCGTGCGGGTTTATCTTCCGCCGGATGCCAACTGCCTGCTGTCGGTGATGGACCACTGCCTGCGCAGCCGACATTACGTCAACGTCGTCATCGCGGGCAAGCACCCGGCGCCGCAGTGGCTGACGATGGACGCCGCCGTCAAGCACTGCACCGAGGGCATCGGCATCTGGCAGTGGGCCAGCAACGACCAGAGCGTTACGCCTGATGCGGTCATGGCCTGCTGTGGCGACGTGCCCACGCTGGAGACGCTCGCCGCCGTCTCCATCATGCGCGAGCATCTGCCCGACCTGAAAATCCGGGTGGTCAACGTTGTTGACCTCATGAAGCTGCAGCCGCAAACCGAGCACCCGCACGGGTTGAGCGACATGGATTTCGACGAGCTCTTCACCAAGGACAAGCCGGTCATCTTCGCCTACCATGCCTACCCATGGTTGATCCACCGGCTGACCTATCGCCGCACCAACCATGACAACATCCACGTCCGCGGCTACAAGGAAGAGGGCACCATCACCACGCCCTTCGACATGACGGTGCTGAACGAACTGGACCGTTTCCACCTCGTGATGGACACCATCGACCGCCTGCCACAGACCGGCGAGAAGGGCATCTACCTGAAGCAGCAGCTCAAGGACAAGCTGATCGAGCACAAGCAATACATTGACAAATATGGCGAGGACCTGCCGGAAATCCGGAACTGGAAGTGGGGCAACCCAAAATGAATATAATGCCGCGATGGAAAGGACATATACAAGTATCCCGCAACTGGTGAAACGATGATGGATGCGCCATCCGCGCCAGTCGGAGCGCCTCCAATGATGCACGGTAGGGTTATACCCCATAGCGACGGGAAGGGTTCCAAGGTTATTTTATCGCGCATGAAAATTATACCAAAAAAGGAGTTAACGTCCGGTGACTTGATTTTTGATTTCTTCCGCGAAGGGAAGATCCGTATGAACCAGACAAACGGTCCGGTTAACCGGATCAAGATTGGGCTGGTGACTGTGCTGGGGATTACGCTGTTGGTGACCTTGACGGGATGTGTGGGTTGGGTGGACGGCGGCGGAGGTTATGGCGGCGGTGGGTGGTGGGGTGACGGCGGGTGGTGGGGAGGTGGCGGCGGCTATGACCGGGGGCGCGATGTGCATGGTTATAGTGACCGCGGAGCTGCAAGTCGTGCAGCAGCGCATCCCAGCGGCGGCGGACATGCGGGCGGCGGCGGTGGCGGCGGCGGGCATGGCGGCGGCGGTGGGGAAAAGCGGTGAACCATACAACTTAACCGACCTGATAAATCTACATCTATGAAATTTTCAAATCAATTGACACGTTTTCCCAGACTTTTGACCATCGCACTATTGGCGGGTGCCTGGGGTATTTTACCGGCGAACCTTCAGGCGGCAGAGCCGGAAGCAGCGCCACAAAAACCAGTGGTCGCGCAACGGTTGTTCGCATCGCCGGATGAGGCCATAAAAGCCTTGCAGACGGCCACCGAAACCAGGGACACAGCGGCCTTGAACGAAATTTTCGGCCCGGTGTATCAAGAACTTTCAACCGGCGACAAAGTGCAGGATGCGAACAATGCGCAGCGATTTGCCACCGCCATGGCGCAGAGCTGCAACCCGGTGAAAGAGGGGGAGGACAAAATCACGCTTGAGGTTGGCACGAACAACTGGCCGATGCCGATTCCACTGGTGAAAGCGGACGGGCAATGGCATTTCGACACGGCGGCGGGCAAGGAGGAGATCATCAACCGGCACATCGGGAAGGACGAACTCCACGCCATCGGCGTTTGCCGGGCTTACGTGGCCGCGCAACGGCAGTACGCCGCCGCGAACCCGGAGGCGGGCGAAGGAACGAAGTACGCGCAGAAATTCAAGAGCGCG
>Ga0116110_1001623_pt1 | contig 11898 bp, 10 predicted proteins | sample June2015DPH_8_50_FD_89719 | JGI IMG/M metagenome (GOLD analysis project Ga0116110, IMG submission 89719) | Peatland microbial communities from SPRUCE experiment site at the Marcell Experimental Forest, Minnesota, USA - June2015DPH_8_40 | ecosystem: Environmental > Terrestrial > Soil > Wetlands >...
CGGCTGAGGTGATCGTGGCCTTTGGCGTTGCGGTACCTAACACTTTCAACGCAACTTTAGGACAAGACGGGCGTTGCAATGGTCGCCTCTCCTTGCATGGGCGTCGAATACAATCGAAGACGGCTGAATGATTCATGGAAAGACTGACTGCAACCGAAGTTCGCGTCCTGGGGTCGCTAATCGAAAAAGACATCACCACGCCGGAGTACTATCCGCTGTCGCTGAACGCCCTGGTGAATGCGTGCAACCAGAAGTCGAATCGCGATCCGGTGATGCAATTGGACGAAGACGTGGTGCGCGTTGCACTGGAGCGCCTGCAGCAACAGCGCATGGCTGGACCCGCGCGCGGCGCAGACAGCCGCGTGACCAAATACGAGCAGCGGTTGCAGGAGGTATTTAACTTCACGCGCCCGGAGATTGCAGTACTCTGCGTACTGCTGTTGCGCGGTCCGCAGACGCCGGGTGAGTTGCGCGGACGCGCTGAACGCATGCACCGCTTCGAAGCACTGGACGATGTGCAGTCGGCGTTACAGAAGTTGATGCAACGCGAACCGCCGCTGGCGAAGCTGCTGCCTCGCCAGCCGGGAATGAAAGAGTCTCGATATGCGCATCTGTTTGCCGGCGATGTAGTGGAAGCAGAAGCGCCGGTACAGGGCGGCACGGCGGTCGAGCGCAATCCGGCAGATAAGCAGCGCATCGCGGGGTTGGAAGAAGAAGTGGCTGACCTTCGCAGAGAAGTAGGAGAGTTGAAAGATCAACTCGAGCGGTTCAAAAAACAGTTTGAGTGAAATCCGCCCGAGAGAGCGCCCAGGATCCTGACGCAAACGAAGGGAGCAGAGGTAACAAGTCCAGGTACAACCCTCCGTAATGGCCTTTTGGACAGGGGCTAAGCCCTTTCGAAACCTATGCAACCGTGCAAAGGCACGTCAGAATGGGGTTTTAAAGGAGTTCATCCCCTGGGACTCATGCCTACTCCGACTGCCACCGGTCTCGCCCCCCTTTCCGTGCATCGAAAGACTGCTGCGCGCGTAGCACTCTTTGACTTACCCCAGACGTCTGCGCATCTGATCACCGAGTGTTTCCGTCAATACGGAATCGAAACGGTTTCGATTTCGCGGGATCACGTGGATCGATTACAACACGAAAAGTTCGAGGCCTGTGTTCTGCCATTGGGAGAAACAGCCGGCAGCATCATCGAACTGGCGCGCAGCTCTGCTTCCAATAGCCGCATCATCATTTTCGGGCTGGGCGGGACCGCGCAGGATGCCATGCGTTATTCAAAATTGTGCATTAACGCAATATTTCACGAACCTCTGGAACGATCCGCAGCGATGAAGCTGGTGCGTTCGACGCAAACGCTGGTGCTGCACGAATTCCGCCGCTACGTGCGCATTCCGGTGATGACCGAGGTTGGGATCGTGATGAACGACGGTGGCCGCATAACCGCCACCAGCCAGGAGATTAGTACGGGCGGGATGTCGCTCAAGGGCAATCACGTGCCCGAACCAGGAAGTCCGGTGGAAGTGTCTTTTTCTTTGTTGACTCTGCCACGCGTGTGGGTACGTGGGGAGGTCACGTGGAAGAAAGCCAACAAGAGCTTCGGAATTCGCTTCGATTCTACCGACGAGCGGCGGCAACGGTTGAAAGAGTGGATCGTGGCCTATCTGGAAGCGTAAAAAGCCGCTCTCAGCCTTCAGTTAAACCTGTCCTTCCCGGCTACAATATCCGCGTGAGTTCTTCTTTCCCCGCGATTGAGCCTGAGCAGCCGTCCGTTCTGGTAACTCGCCGATTCTCGCTGCGACAGAGAATTTTTCTGTGGCTCATCAGCTGGGCGAGCTATTGGGCCATTTCTTTGGTTGGTCCGACGCTCCGTTACTCAATATCGTGGGAAGAACCGCCTTCGCCGCCGGACGCGACTTACGAAAAACCAGTGATCTACTCTTTCTGGCACCGGGCTGTGTTCGCCAGCGCTTGGTTGTGGAGAAAGACCGGGATCGCAGTGATGGTGAGCCGCAGTTTCGACGGGGAATACATCGCTCGGACCATTGAAAAACTCGGCTTCATCGCGGTGCGTGGATCAAGCAGGCGCAGCGGCGCAACGGCGCTGCTCGGCTTGAAGAGCCAGTTGGAACGGGGCGCTACGGTCGCGTTTACGATTGACGGTCCACGCGGCCCGAAATATCTGGCCAAGCCGGGCCCGGTGCTGTTGTCGCGTGCCAGCGCCTTGCCCATGGCGGCTTTCTATGTAGCGCTCAGCGATGCCTGGGTGCTGAACACGTGGGATGCGCTCATGATCCCGAAGCCGTTCTCGAAGGCGTTAGTGCGTGTCAGCGCCAAGATACGAATTCCCACCGAAGCCGGAGATACCCAACTGGACGCGCGGATGGCGGAGTTTCACGGGCAACTGCAGGCGGCGCTCGAGCGCGTCACACGGTTCGCTGAGGAGCACGTCGATCGGGTAGGATCGGCGGAGTTTCCTGTTATCAAGGACTAGCAACTGGAGAGTCGGGCGCCACCGCCCGGCTCCCAACTTGACGAGGGGGACGCCCGCCGCTCCACGAGCGTCGCTCCGAGCGTTTGACTTTTGGTCCGCATCCCCGGTAAATTTTCTGAGTTTCTGTTTTGCTCTTTCTCAAAAATTAGGTTCGCGCATGATCGTAGGCCGGCGAAACGCTGGCGCTATGGGAAGCGGGTGCAAATCCCGCGCTGCCGCGCAACTGTAAGCGAGGACAACGCAACCGGTCACTGGGGATATCTGGAAAGGACGACCTGGGAAGGCCGGTTGTAGCAACCGGATGCTGGGCCAAAGCTCATTGGAGCTACAGCTCACATTCTGACTCGCAAAGCCAGGAGACCGGCGAGAACCGCCCACACAACCCTTTCGCGTGATAAAGGAGACGTGCATGCGCTTTTCTCGTGTATTCGCGAGTGTCTTTTTTCTGTTGGCCCTCTGCCTGGTGTCCAGCGTTTCGGCGGAAATCAAAATCAAAGTTGTCGATCCTCAAGACGCCGCCGTCCCAGGCGCGCAGGTGCAATTGATTGGCAAGTCCGTTCCGGCGGTGCAGAGCACCTCCGCCGAAGGGCTCGTGGTTTTTCGCGAGCCGGCATCGAAATCCAACTCTTATCGTGTTCAAGTGTTGGCTCCGGGCTTCGCGGCGGAAACGGTGGACATTTCGCCAACCGCCCAAGTCTCCACGATCAAACTTCGCTTGGCGACGGCAGCCGAAACCGTGGTGGTGACGGCGACCCGCACTCCAGTTCCGGGCCAGGCCGCGGGCGCCGACGTTTCAACTTTGAGCAGCGGACAGCTGGAACTAATGCAGCCGATTGCCGCCGCCGACACTCTGCGTTTCCTGCCGGGCGCGGTCGTGAATACTTACGGGCAACGCGGTGGACTCTCCTCGCTCTTTGTTCGAGGCGGCGAATCCACTTACAACAAAGTTATTGTCGATGGCGTTGCTATCACGGAACCTGGCGAGACGTTTGATTTTGGCACGCTGCCCCTGGCGCAAGCGGATCGCCTGGAATTCGTGCGGGGCGCCCAAAGCACCTTGTATGGTTCCGATGCCATGACCAGCGTGGTACAGGTGTGGACGCGCACCGGCAGCACTTCGGTTCCCGAGATGCGCTTCGGCGCCGACGGAGGAAATTTCGGAACGGCCAACGGCGACGCGTCTCTGGCTGGCACCTACCGACGCTTCGACTATAACTTCTTTGGCGACCAGTTCAACACCAACGGGCAGGGCGTAAACAATGCGTACTCGGATTCGCTGGTGGGCGCGAATGTCGGCGCGGCTCTGAGCGACGAGGTGTCTCTGCGCGTGCGCGTGCGCCACTCCAACAGTTATGTGGGGCTTCCGGGGGCGTGGGATTTCAATGGCGATCCGCTCGTCTCGCCACTGACGATTGGGGACGCACATACCAACACGCTGCTCGGAAGCGTCGAATTCACCGTCGCCGCTCCCTCGGGCTGGCAACATCGCTTCATCGCATCCGATTACCTCTATCGCTATACCGACAACAGCCCCGACGGAAATACCTACAACTTTGCCTCGCTCTTTGACTACGACATCAACCATGTGGCCTTCGAATACCAGGGCGATTACTCGGAGCGCTCTTCTGACCGAATCACGGCGCACTCGACCTTCGGATATCGCATCGAAAATGAAACCGCAACGTTTGAATATCCCCAGTATCCTCCCGCAACGAGCGGCCAGCGCCTCAACCAGGACGCGTACCTGCAACAACAGCTGACACTCGGCAGACTGTCCGTTATTGCAGGCGGCCGTTTTGTCCATAGCAGTGTATTCGGCAATACGGGTGTGCCGCGGATTGCTCTAACTCTGCTGGCGTTGCGTGGTGGAGATTTCTTTTCTGGAACCCGCTTGCGTTTTTCCTACGCTACGGCTTACATGGAACCCGACTTCGTTGAGACTTTTGCCGGTCTTCCATACTATGTCCCGAACCGTGGCCTTTTGCCGGTCCGCACTCGCGCCTTCGAAGCCGGCTTCCAGCAAAGTCTGCTGGCAGGGCGCTGGGCTCTGAACGCGACCTACTTCAATAATCTCTTCCATGATCAAATTGAGTACGGAACCAATTCCGTGACCTACCAGGGCAATCCTCCGGGCACCCTGGGACAGTATTTCAATGTGCAAGAATCTTTCGCTCAGGGTGCCGAGGTTGAACTGCAAGGGAGGATCCGAAAGAGATTATCGCTGAACATGGCCTACACCTACGATTCAACCCAGATTCTGAATGCTCCTTACTGCGCCGACGATGCCTGCGGCACTACTCTGTATGAGACGGGGAATCCTCTGCTCCGCCGCCCCAAGCATTCGGCAACCACACTGCTCAGCTATTCGGGGACGCGATGGGGCGCCAACCTGGGAGGAAGCTTCGTGGGCCGACGACCGGATTCCGATTTTGTCGACAATCTCGTTTACCATGCGGCAGGTTATGCTCGTGTCGACCTTGGCGGATGGTTCGTGATCAATTCGCGCATTACAGCATATGCGAATGTCCAAAACGCGCTCAATGATCACTACAACGAAGTGGTGGGATATCCGGCGTTGACAGCGAACTTTCGGGCGGGCGTAAGGTTTCGGATAGGAGGGGAGTAAGTCTAGCGACGGCTGCCGGCCGTCTCCTGCGGCTCGTCGGATTGAAGGTCATCCGCTCGAAGACCGTTAACCACAACCGACCTGCGCGGCGCGGCGGGAGTTTCTCCGCCGTTGTAGCGATGGCGTACCTCGTAAAGTTTCTCCACTTCTTTTTCACCGAGCGGTTGCTCGTTGCCGAGCAGGTGCGTCACCAGCGCGATTTTCGCGAAGTGCTCCACGGTTTCCATTTTCATGTAAGCACTTTCGAGCGAGGCCCCAAATGTCACCACCCCGTGATTCGCCATCAGGATGGCGTCATGGCGAGGAATCAGGGGCTCGAGAGCGTCGGTCAGTTCGGGCGTACCTGGGGTTCCGTAGCGTGCCAGCGGGATCGAACCCAGACCGACAACAACTTCGCACACCAGCGGCCGGTTCAAATCGTAACCCGAAGCGGCGAACCCGGTGGCGGTCGGCGGGTGCGCGTGGACGATGCCAGACACGTCGGGGCGCAGGCGATAGATCAGCAGGTGCATTCCAATCTCGCTCGAAACCCTGCGCCTACCGGCAAGGCGTTTTCCCTCCATGTCTACGATTACCATGTCGGAAGCGCGCATCCTGCCCTTGCTTATACAAGTAGGAGTCACCAGCAGGCGCCTTTCATCGAGACGGACGGAGAGGTTCCCGTCGGTTGCCGCAACAAATCCGCTTTCGTGCAGCAGGCGACCGTACTGCACAATCTCGAGACGATGTTGGCGATCACTCGTCCTGGCCATTGCGCTCATGGTACAGCACGCCTCGGAAGCCTTACAACCATTAGCAGGTCAAAATATGTAAATGAAGGGGAGGGATTCCGGCTGACGCGGCGGCGGTGGAACCTGCCTCAAACTCTATAATCTTCTCAATGCTTGTCTCGGACTTTCAGTATGATCTGCCGCCGGAACGTATTGCCCAGGAGCCATTGGCAGATCGCGCGGGATCGCGCCTGCTGCATCTCACGAGGCTAGACCAGAATCGGCTGCCAGAGGGCTGGCAGAGCCAGAGTTGGCTGAGTCAAAACTGGCACGACCGGAAGTTTCGTGACTTCCCTGTCCTGCTGCGACCGGACGACCTGCTGGTGGTGAACAATACGCGGGTGTTTCCGGCCCGGCTCTACGGCCACCGGAGCGCCCACCGGAACGAAGACCGGGCCCAGCCCCTCAGCCCGCAGAATCCGGCGGCACGAAATTTTCTCCGCGGGCAGGTCGAAGTTTTGTTGACACGCCATGTCGTAGACAATGCTGCGGACGATCCGGTGTCAAACCATTCGAATGAGTGGGAATGCCTGGTACGACCGGGGCGGAAGGTCGGCATCGGGGAAAGACTCTATTTCGGCGGTCCGACAGGCACCCCATCCGGCGTCCCACCCGAACTCGAAGCCGAGGTCATCGACCGGGGCAGTTTTGGGGAGCGGCGCATTCGATTTGCCCCCGTCGCCGATTTCTTTGCCCGCGTCGAGCGCATCGGACACGTGCCGCTCCCTCCCTATATCGACCGCGACGACCGGGCTGCGGATCGGCAGCGCTACCAGACTGTGTATGCCCAAGCCCTAGGATCGGTGGCGGCTCCCACCGCCGGTTTGCACTTCACGCCGGAGATACTGGAGCAGATCCGTGGTCGCGGAATTGAAATTGCCGAGATCACTTTGCACGTTGGACTGGGAACCTTTCAGCCGGTCCGAGTAGAAAAAGTTGAAGATCACAAGTTGCATCGGGAGCGGTACAACATTCCGGCGCAGGCAGCGGAAGCGATCAATCGGGCGAGAGCCGCTAAGCGGCGTGTGGTGGCGGTGGGTACAACTACCCTCCGCACTCTAGAGTATGCTGCGGAGCGCGTTGCAGAACGAACAGGCGAGAATCGCGTAGAAGCGGGGTGTGGCGAGGCCGACGCGTTTATCTATCCGGGCTATCGGTTTCGCATCGTAAACGCGCTGCTGACGAACTTTCATCTGCCGCAATCAACCCTGCTGATGCTGGTGTGCGCGCTGGGCGGGAAGGAGTTAGTTATGGCCGCTTACCGTCATGCGGTCGAGGCAGGGTACCGATTCTACTCCTATGGAGATTGCATGTTCGTGGAGTAGTAATCCGGCTGGTAGCATGGGTGCGTATGCATTACCGCTCAGAGCAGGCTCAGCGTCGGTGTGGTTTGCTACAGTGGGGACGGGCGCGCTCGCGAGCCTGCCCTGAGCGAAGCCGAAGGGTCCAAGCCGAGCGAAGCTCGGCAGCCGTCTGCGGTCACAGCAACCCAGGACTCCGAGTAGCTATGATTGTGCTCGTTTCCTTGACCCTGACAATCACCGCAAAGGCGCAAAGCAAGACTATGCCACTTGCTAAGCCGGCTCCCAAGCCCGCCGCGCGCGAAGACGCCCAGCTCTACCGCAACACCACTCTTGGATTCCGTTATCAGATCCCCTACGGCTGGGTGGATCGCACCAGAGAGATGCACGAGGGAATTGAGCCCAATAAAGCAGAAGTCCTGCTTGCGGTTTTCGAGCGTCCTCCCGAAGCCATCGGAGACAGCATCAACTCCGCGGTCGTGATTGCCTCCGAGAGTGCAGCGTCCTATCCCGGACTCAAGCGAGCCGAAGACTACCTCGGGCCGCTCACAGAACTCGCGACCGCCAACGGCTTCAAGGCTGAAGGCGAACCGTATGCGCTGGAGGTTGAGACGCGGCGCCTGCTGCGCGCTGATTTCACCAAGCCGCTCGGCAATAAGGCAAGCAACGACAAACTCACCATGCGCCAATGCACGCTCGTCCTGCTGGCGCGGGATAAGATCGTGTCCTTCACCTTTATCGCCGGTAGCGAAGATGCGCTCGACGACCTGATGGATGGCCTCCATTTCGGCGCCGCCAAACCGGCCACACACTAAAGTTCGTGGAGCGACGGGCGTCCTCGCCCGTCCAGGTTTGCGTAGGCACAGCCACCCTCGGCTGTCCAAGCCGAGCTTAGCTTCGCAGTTCCCCTTGGTCGGAACAACTCTGACTTCGCTCTAGAATTCCGTCCGGCGTCAGTGTTGCGCGTCCGCCCCAAACTATGTCCCTAAGAGCAACAAAAAGACTAGTTTATGCTCTCGATTCCAACCTGAAAGTGAGTGCTTTTTGTGTTAAAATATTTATAGCTCTGGTGATCGCTAAATAGCAGAAAATTCAATAAGTTGAGGTCGCCCGAGCAGTCCCGGAATTGTCCTTCCAGTCAGGCGTCCCGATCCGGGGCCCCCAGCGGGCCCGGGTTTGGTTCGCTGAGGTAGGGTCCGGCATTCTCCACGGAGCAGAATGGCCACGAAAGAATTGCAAGCCGAACTCGTCGCTGGTAAGAGCGATGCAGGGAACGTTGACGCGAAGACCGTCGACGCGAAGAACAAGAACGGCAAAACCACCAACGGAGACTACACTGCCGACTCGATCAAAGTCCTCGGCGGCATGGAAGCCGTGCGCAAGCGTCCCGCCATGTACATCGGCTCGACCGGCGAGCTCGGTCTGCATCACCTCGTCTACGAAGTCGTCGACAACTCCGTCGACGAAGCGCTAGCCGGCCACGCCGACAAGATCGAAGTCACTATCCACCTCGACAACTCCATCACCGTGATCGACAACGGCCGCGGCATACCTGTCGATAACATGGACATCGATGGCGAGAAAATTCCCGCCGCGCAGGTCGTAATGACCACACTGCACGCCGGCGGCAAGTTCGACAGCAACTCCTACAAAGTTTCCGGAGGCCTGCACGGCGTAGGCGTAAGCTGCGTCAACGCGCTCAGCGAAGAACTCGATCTCGAAATCTGGCGCGACGGGTTTACCTGGGAGCAGACCTACTCCAAAGGCGAGCCCACCAGCAAGTTAAGAAAAACCGGCGCCGCCAAGATAAAGACAGGCACCAAGGTTCACTTCGTGCCCGACAAGACAATTTTCACCACCACCCTCGAATACAACTTCGACACGCTCTCGCAGCGCCTGCGCGAACTCGCGTTCCTGAACAAGGGCCTGGTCATCACGCTCACCGACGAGCGCCAGACCGACTCCAAGACCAGCGAAGCCAAGCGCGCCGAGTTCAAGTACAACGGCGGCATCGCCGAATTCATCAAGCACCTGAACCGCGGCAAGCAAACGCTGCATGACAAACCGATCTACATGGAAGCCGACAAAGATGACGTGCACATCGAAATCGGCCTCCAGTACAACGACGCCTATTCCGAATCGGTTTTCAGTTTTGCCAACAACATCAACACCGTCGACGGCGGCACACATCTTTCCGGCTTCCGCACTTCGCTGACCCGCACCATCAACTATGCCGGACAGCAGATGGGCCTGTTCAAAGACGTAAAGGAAAATCTGACCGGAGACGACGTAAGAGAAGGCCTGGTAGCCGTAATCAGCGTAAAGCTGCCCCAGCCCCAGTTCGAAGGCCAGACCAAAGGCAAGCTGAATTCCGACATAGCCGGCATCGTGCAAGCCGTAGTCAACGAAAAGCTGGGAGCGTTCTTCGAGCAAAACACCGCCGTAGCCCGCAAGATCATCAACAAGGCGATCGACGCCGCCCGCGCCAGAGAAGCCGCCCGCAAAGCACGAGACCTGACCCGCCGCAAAGGCGCGTTAGATGGTGGAGGACTCCCCGGCAAACTAGCCGACTGCTCCGAGCGCGATCCCAACCGCTGCGAGCTGTTTCTGGTGGAAGGTGAATCCGCAGGCGGCACCGCCAAACAAGGCCGCGACCGCCGCTTTCAGGCGATCCTCCCACTGAAAGGAAAAATTCTGAACGTAGAGAAAGCGCGCTACGACAAGATGCTGGCCCACGAAGAAATTCGCGCCATGATCACCGCCCTAGGCACTGGCATCTCCAAAGAAGACTTCGATCCGACCAAAGTCCGCTACGGCAAAATCATTTTGATGACCGACGCCGACGTAGACGGCTCCCACATCCGCACGTTGCTGCTGACTTTCTTCTTCCGCCACATGCAGGAGCTGATCAAGCGCAACAACGTCTACATCGCGCAGCCGCCGCTCTTCGGCATCAAGAAGGGCAAGTCGCACCAGTACATAAAAAACGAACACGAATTCGTCAAAGTCATGGTGAAAAGGGCCTCCGAAGGCCTCATCATCCGCTACGGAGAAGGCGCCGCCAAGCTCGAAGGCGCGGCTCTGACCAAGTTCATCACCGTGCTGAACGAGTACCTGGGGTTCCTGGACAAATTAAACAAACGCATACGCGAAGAGAAGATCACGGCACTGTTGCCGAAGCTCGACCTCGCCAAGCGCGCCGACTTCGAAGGCGACAAGAATACTCCGCCCAAGAAGATCGAGAAACTGGAAAGAGAGCTTAAGCGCCTGCAAAAAGAAGTGAAACTGAAGAGCGTAGAGACCCGTTTCGACGAAGAGCACAATCTCTGGGAACTGCACTTCGTGAACGCGCAGGGCGCCGAGCACATCATCAACTGGGAACTTGCCTCGACCCCGGAAAGCCGCCAGCTCATCACCAAGTTCAAGCAGATCGAGCAGTATCTGGAGCCGCCCTTCGTAGTCGAGAGCGTGCCCAGACCCCCCAAGTCGGCAGCCAGCGCCGGAGATAAAAACGAAGACGAAGGCGAGAGCGATAACAATAGCGACGGCGAAAATCTGAGCACCGCCGAGTTTGATAACGCAGAAGCCGAGAAGGCCCAGAAGAAATCCGGCAAGCCGCCGGCGCTCAGAGGAAGAGCGAAAGAGCCCGAGATCGTCGAAAAAAATACCGCCCGCGAACTTTTCGACTACGTCCTGAACGAAGGCCGCAAAGAGTACACCGTCCAGCGCTACAAAGGCCTGGGAGAAATGACCGCCGAGCAGCTCTGGGAAACCACCATGGATCCCGAGCGCCGCACCCTCCTGCAAGTGAGGCTAGAAGACCTAGCCGAGTGCGAAACCATCTTCACCACGCTAATGGGCGAAGACGTAGAGTCCCGAAGAAAATTCATAGAAGACAACGCCCTGGATGTAAAGAACCTGGATATCTAAGGGTAGCGCCGGCGTCTCGCCGGCAACGGCGCGATCACCATTAGCAAGGCGAAGGTTCTACCGTGTAGGGCGGGCGCCCCCGCCCGCCGCCGTTGCTCTTGATTTTGATTGTGTTGGGACAGGCGTCCTCGCCGTTCCAAGCCCAGCGCAGCCCGGCAACTGCCCGCGGGCGGAGCTACTCTGGTCCGCCATCGGACAAACGCAGGAATTCACTGTCGCGCGCCGTACTTCACCTCCGGATAAGCCCGGTCAAACAAGACCCAAAGCGCTCCGAACACAACGAAAACCAGGTAGCTTCCCTCCGGCCCAACTGGCCACCTGCCTGAGGATGGACAAAGTGCATGAGCGCGCTCTCGATGACAAGCACGGCGCCGCCCATCAGCAGATAAATCAGCCAGCGGGTTCCGGCATCCATGCCGTCGGGTCCGGCGAAAACTTCGCGAAATGGCGATTCTCGGCGAACCCTGCAAGCATCGCGGGCGCGGGGGAATTGAGCGGAGCAGAGTCCGCGATGGGTTGCAGCGTCGACGGTTCAACAGAGGGCGGAATCGGATTGGTATCCATCGGTGTCGGGAACATGGTAAAACACTCGGTCTCCCCTGTTACGCGAATGTTGCGACGATTTCTCCAACCCGATGCTTTCCGCGCCCCGCAATTTGCCGCGGGCGCGCTGCTGCTGGTCTATCTTCTCCAGTGCGTCTGGCTGGTCCGCGTGCAAACGTTGCATGGCCGGTTCCCGGACTCCGGCCAGGCTCTGCGCATCTACCAGGGCCTCGA
>Ga0116110_1001640_pt1 | contig 11849 bp, 8 predicted proteins | sample June2015DPH_8_50_FD_89719 | JGI IMG/M metagenome (GOLD analysis project Ga0116110, IMG submission 89719) | Peatland microbial communities from SPRUCE experiment site at the Marcell Experimental Forest, Minnesota, USA - June2015DPH_8_40 | ecosystem: Environmental > Terrestrial > Soil > Wetlands >...
CATGCCTCTCAGACTCCAACCACCGCAATTCATTCAAAAAATTGCCGGGGTTTTGAGACAGTCTCTGCTGCGCGGCCATCATACCCGGCGGTGCAGCAGCACCGCCCTACCCATTGCACCGATTGTCTCCGGGAGTTGGTATTACACGCTCAAAATTCCGCCTCGGCTCGCGTTGGTCACGAGTTTCCGGTAACGCGCCAGCCAGCCGGTCAAATCACGCTTCACGGGCTGCCAAGTCTTCTTGCGCCCGGCCAGCTCGGCCTCGGGCACCAGAATGTCAATCCGCCGATTCGGAAAATCAATCCGGACGCGGTCGCCGGGCTTGAGCAAAGCAATCGGGCCGCCCTCCTCGGCCTCCGGCGAGACGTGGCAGATGCAGGCGCCCGCCGTGCCGCCGCTGAACCGGCCGTCGGTGATGAGCGCGCATTTGTCGCCGAGGCCCAGGCCGGCAATGTAGCTGGTCGGCGAAAGCATTTCCTGCATGCCCGGGCCGCCGCGCGGGCCTTCGTTGCGGATGATGACCACATCACCGGCCTTGACCTTGCCGGCCAGAATGCCGGCGCAGGCGTCGTCCTGGCTTTCGAAAATCACACACGGGCCTTCAAAAATGAAGCCCGGGCCGCAGTTTTTCTTGAACTCCGCGCTGATGCCGGCGGTCTTGACCACGCTGCCTTCGGGCGCAAGCTGGCCGTAGAGAATCGCGAGACCACCGTCGGGCGTGTAAGCGGTTTCCTTGGTGCGGATGCAATCGTTAGCATCGAACATGAATGCCGAATCGTACGGCATGAGGCCGCTGGGCTGAACCTTGGCCAGGTGCTTCGGGTCGGTGTCGAACTCGGCGCGGGTGATGACCCAGTTGCGCACTTTTTTGGCGCGCACCATGGCGAACGGCGTCCGGGTGCCGCCTTTTTCGTAGCGCCACATAAGCAGGACCGGCAACTTGCGGAACTCGCCGAGTTCGGCGCGGACCAAGCCTTTTGATTCCTGAAGTTGTTGTTCGATGGCCGGACGAAGTTGCTCGTGACCTTTCACCACAACGCCACCGGGCATCTTCACCACCACTTTCTTGTCATGCAAAGCCACCAGCGCTTCGACGTCGCCGGCGTTCCATGCGGCGGCAGCGCGCCAGAACGTAATGGCCAGCGGGTCGCCGGGGAAGAACAGCATGGGCTTGGGCGCAAGATTGCCGCTCGCCGTGCGAGCGGCCGGACCCATTTTGTCGTTCGGATCAACCACAATGGCCGAGGCGCCGGAGACGCGCGCCGATTTGGCCCAGGCGCCGCATTTTTCGGAGCGGACGTCCCACTCATCAATGTTCTCACCAATGGTTTTGCCGGTGACGGTTTTGCACGAGGTGTTGAGCACACCCATGCGTTTGAGTTCGCCGAGGATGGTGTGGATGCCGCCGGCGCGATGCACGTCCTGCACGTGGTAATTCGATGACGGCGAAACCTTGCACACGCACGGGATGCGGCGCGAGATGTCGTCAATGCGTTTGATGTCGTAGGGAATGCCGGCTTCGCGCGCGATGGCGAGCGTGTGCAGAACCGTGTTCGTCGAGCCGCCCATCGCGACGTCGAGCATGATGGAATTGTCGAATGCTTCCAGCGTGGCGATGTCGCGCGGCTTGAGGTCACGTTCGACGAGCTTGACGATCGCGCGGGCCGCGCGGTCGTAGAGGGCTTCGCGTTCTTTCGACACAGCCAGCACGGTGCCGTTGCCGGGCAACGCCATGCCGAGCGCTTCGCAAAGGCAGTTCATCGAGTTGGCCGTGAACATCCCGGAGCAGGAGCCGCATGTCGGACAGGCGGTCTGCTCGAGTTTTTTCAACTGCTCTTCCGTGATCTTGCCCGCCTGGAGTTCGGCGACGCCTTTGAAAACGGAAATCAAATCCGAGTTGCCGGTGGCGGGCTGAAGATAAGACGCGAGGTCTTCGTGTGTTGCCTTTTGCTCGGCAATGCCAGCGGCCATCGGACCGCCGCTGACGAAAACGGTCGGAATGTTGACGCGCATCGCGGCCATCAACATGCCGGGGACGATCTTGTCGCAATTCGGAATGCAGACCATGCCGTCGAAACAGTGCGCCTTGAGCATGGTCTCGACACAGTCGGCGATGAGTTCGCGCGACGGCAGTGAATACAACATGCCGGAATGGCCCATGGCGATGCCGTCGTCCACGCCGATGGTGTTGAAAATGAACGGCACGCCGCCCGCCTCGCGCACGAGGCGTTTGACGAGGGCGCCGACCTCATTGAGGTGGGCGTGGCCGGGGATGCAATCGGTATAGCTGTTGCAGATGGCGATGAACGGCTTGTCCCAGTCGGCTTCGGACTCGATGGAGCCGGTGGCGCGGAGCAGCGAGCGGTGCGGCGCGCGTTCAAATCCTTTTTTAATGATGTCGGAGCGCATGGTCATTTACGATTTAAGATTTTCGATTTACGCGATTTTCATTACGGCCTCAATTTAACCACGGAGGGCTGAAGTGTCACGCATTTGCGAAGGGTCCGGCACTGCCACCGGAACGCCGGATTAATCCGTATCTATTCAATTAAACCACGGATGAACACGGATGAACACGGATGAACACGGGTTAAGACAAGGTAAAAGGTCTATTCAGCGAACCCGAAAGACCTCACTTATTGGTGAACTCATTTGCATTGCTGAAATCCTTTTCCTATCCGTGTTCATCTGTGTCCATCCGTGGTTAAAAGGTTTTTCTGCTGCATGGATACGGATTCATCCGGCTGGCCACACGTGCGGTTCGTCCGCCTGCCGGATAAATCCGGCGTTCCATAGCCAAGGCGACCTCGTGTCTTGGTGGCAGTACTAAATTGTCACGCATTTGCTCAGATAATCACTTTCCTTGTTTTTAAAAAAGCTCTTGACACTGTTAGAATAAGTAACCACGCTAACTTTCAATCAGAAGGTGGCCATGAAAACTAATTGGCAAGGGATTAAATGCTTTATCGGTTCGGCAGCCCAAGGCCCAAGCGGAAACCAGGCTGCACCGTTGAAATGGGTGGCAGAGGTCGAACCCTCGGAGCTTTTCGTCTTCAAGGAGTGTCAGGACCTGTTCCGTAAACGGCTGCGCGGGCCGATGCTCAGACTTATTCCCCAACTGACCGGCCTGCGCCTCCACGTCTTGTGGCATCGCCCGATGGACTTCCAAGGACCCGGTGAAAGGCCCGTTCTATGCCCGATGGCGCGCCAACGAGCGGGCGCGAATGGCCGGCAGCCCAAGTGCTGCCAGTTCTGCTTGCAGCGTCGTTGGAAACCTGCCTTGTCCCCGGCCAACCAAGGCCGGCGGTTCATCGGGCAGTGTGGCGCCACCAACTTCTGTGCCTGCCTTCAGGTGGACAAGGTCTGCCCTCTCACGCTGGTCTTGCAGGCGAGGGTGGCGCCTCGTGCTCCCTCCCCATTAACCTCCTGGGAGCGCCGTCGTCCCGCCAGCCAGTCGGGAGCCGAAAATCGGAACTCGCCGGCGAGACGCCAGCGCTCTCAAGAACTGTGCCCCGGTTCAGCGGCGCAATGCGTGATCGGAATTCAGCAAGAACTCTTCCCGTCGCACGGCCTCACGGCGTTTGGTGTCCACCCTTCAGGGTGTCTGCCGCCTGTAAACACGCTAAAGCGTGGACACCAAACGCGCCTGGAACCCGTTTCCCCCGCCGCCTTCCATCACGCGGTGGCTTTGGCGCGTCTGATCCTCCACGATTTGGAATCTGCCGCCCAGGCCCGGATGGCCGGGTGCGGATTGGAAAACGCCTTGCGGAGGTTGAACAACACTCAAACCGAGGCCACGCGCCTGCGCGGGGAACTGCGCCATCGGTTGCCCGACCTCCCGGAATCCACCGTCCAACCCGGTTTGGGAAGTCACGCCCAGAAGCTCGTTGAAGGGATGTTCGACTACGTGCATCAGCATGGCCACCGCCCGATCAGCTTGGACGAACTGGCCTCGGCCATGAAGATGAACGCCTCCTATCTCTCCGCCCTGTTCAGTCAAACGACGGGCGTGACCTTCCACCAATTCCTGGAAGAAGTCCGGTTGTCCAAGGCCAGGGAGTTGCTCCGCGATCCTCGAAACCGCGTTTCCGAAGTGGCCGACGCGGAGGGCTACGCCAGCCCGGACTCCTTTCGTCATGCCTTCAAGGCCCATGAGGGCCTTTCGCCGGAGGCTTGGCGGGCAGGGCAATAAATTTGGCCTTTTATTCACCAAAATCCAAAGAATTGTCCGCTTTTCCAAAATCTTATCCGTTGTGGAACCGCGCCATCGGTGCTGAAATGAAGCTCGGAATGAATCGGATCTGTTGGCATCGGATGCAAAAAAACAAACACGCAGGAAAGAGAAAGGCTTGAATATGTATAAGCGGTTATTGATATTTCCACTGGGCCTGGCGGCAGTACTCTGTGGCTCGGCGCTTCCATCAGCACTCCAAGCTCAGCAGGTGGGGCCTGGATATAATGGTTTCGACACGGTTACTACGGGATCGTCTGTGACTATGTTTGACGGCTTACCGTGGCAGGGAGTTCCCATTGCTCCCACTGGCTATTATGACTTCGGCGGCTCCATTGGCGTCCAAAACATCGGGAATACTGATACGATCATCCAGCGCTTGGGCACCCCCGTAACCGCACCAGGCGGAACAATCGGCCTCTCTGTCTTTGCATTACAGCTTCAGACCGTAAATCAAGTCAACCTCGGAGCGGGCCTCGGATACTATTACGCAACCTTGGACACGAGCTATCAAAACACCGGCCTACTGACAATTGACAGTTTCCCCACTGCCGGTTCGCCTGGCACCTTTACTGACTATTTTACGGTGAATTTCGACATTCATTATGGAAGCCTTACCGGGCCCATCGTTGCTGAACAAGGCTTGGAACTGAACGCTTCCGGCGACTGGCAGACAACCCCGCCGCCGTCCGACGCCCCCCCGATACCCCACATTTCCACAGGTGTCGGCAACGATACACATGTTGTCGCAGGCGACCCTGCTTTCGAGCAGGATGCGCTTCTAATAGATCCTGACTCATCGATTCCTGGTGATGAAGCCTTCCAACCCTTTGGAGTCATTCCTGAACCATCGGTTCTCGCGCTGCTTGGCTTGGGCGTGCTCTGTCTGGCCATCAAGACGCGGCGGGGTTGAAAGCAGGCGACACCAGACCCGCTGATTTAACTGCTCTTCAGAACGAATCGTGCGAGTATCCCTCGCACGATTTTTCAGTTGCTACTCCGCTAGCGTCAAAAAATGGCGGCGCGGTAAAAAAGCGTATTCCTATCAGTATCTCTCCGCCCTGTTTAGTCAAACGACGGGCGTGACCTTCCACCAATTCCTGGAAGAAGTTCGGCTGTCCAAGGCCAGGGAGTTGCTCCGCGATCCTCGAAACCGCGTTGGCGAAGTGACTGACGCGGCGGGCTACGCCAGCCCGGACGCCTTTCGTCATGCCTTCAAGGCCCATGAGGGCCTTTCGCCAGAGGCCTGGCGGGCGGGGCGATAACTTTGGCCCCTTATCCGTAACGAGGCAATTGAACCGCTAATCTGCGCTGATTATTGCTAATAAGAAAGGGCAGGAGCCTTGGGTTTGTCGTTGGCCACGCCTCTTCACTGAAATGTGAATGGAATTCGTTGGTCAAAACGCAGATCAGAACTCCTTCATAAGCGCTGATTAGCGAAGATTAGCGGTTTTCTCCGGTGAATTGTTGGTTTATCGCCCGAAATCCAAAGAATTATCCGCTTTTCCAAAATCTTATCCGTTGCGCGAACGAGGCCATTGGTAGTTAAATAAGTTAAACCTTAACACTCAAACATTAACACTCGTATGAAAAACCTCAACATCATGCTCGGAAACGCATTCGCAATCTCCAAGTCGGGTCCAGTGCGCAAAGTCCTTTCGGTGTTACTCGTGACTTTCGCGTTAGCGTGCTGTTCATCCGTCATGGGTCAGGTAGATCCATCACGAGTGAATTGGGACACGTTCAATCTCGTGTCGGATGTTGACTACGCAGTGCTGCCGTCCCTCTTTGGTCTTGATACCACGGTGAACCCGACATCCTTGACCCTCACCCCGACTGCCTGGAGCGGATCGGTTGGCGGCACCTACCAGGGCACGAGCCTGTCTCTTCAGTATGGGGGCCAATACGATAGCGGCACGTCAGGCCTCTCGTGGAGCGGCAGTGGGTCTTACGGCTCTGCCAGCTTTACCTCCAGTGGATCGGGCGTACTCTCTGGCACCGCGCTAACTTTGTCAGGCGGAGGCAGTCTGGGAGCCGACTCGTGGACCTGGCAAGGCATACTCAACTACTCATTGGATTCCGTGTCCCTCACCGGGAGTTTGTCTTACGCTCTTGATGGACATGCGACAACGTGGGATTACGATTGCGACAGCGACCCGATTTCAGGTTATCAAGTTGTAGGGAGAGGCGACTCATACTTTGATTATTATCCGATATATGATGATCCGCCCGCCCCCCCCCCAGCAACAGGCGGGTCCGGGACAATAAAGGCCACGCCGGAGCCTTCGAGCCTAGCGCTTATGGTCGTCGGGGGCCTCAGCCTGCTGGCCTGTGGCTGGCGGAGGCGAACGGCAAAGGCGTAGGGCATCTTAGCCAACCATCTGGCGAAACAATTGAGCCATCCGCGAAGGTGGCTCATTTTGTTTTATGAAAGTGTCACTAGAAAATTGCTATTCATTCATTTTGTCAGTTCATTCTTGTCCGAAAGCTGGAGTTTCGCTCTGGCTTGCTGGAATGGGCGGAGACTGCCAGGATTCATTTTTCGGGGCTCTCGGCTGGCGTTGGTGTAATGGCGCATCTCCAGGCGCGCGCTGAGCCAACGCAGGGACACTGTGGCGCGCTCACGCAACCAGCTTGCCAAAGCTGCTTTCTCCGCCGGATTCGATGTCGCCTGATTGGGCGCGCACCGACCCCGGAAAAACCGGGGCCGCAAACAAATCTTATTCCCGCACTGGCGCGCGCAAAACCCCAAACCGGCCAAGTCCACCTTGAAGTGTCACGCAATTGCGAACTTGACCGCGAATTTTTATTTGTGGCACCTTTGTGAAAAGCGCCGAACCCGCGTTACACCCGTGGCGGGCTGGCTAAATATGTGTCGCACCTGCTGGCGAGGCCGTGAACGAGGTTCGCTGACTCCTTTATGCGAGCGCAGTGATTGTCAATTGTAAGAACCCCTATTCGGTGACGGATGCGGAGTTGAAGTTGTAGCGAGGGATGCGCACGGCCAAAAAAGTTACTGCCCGGTCTGAGGCTGGCTGCGGATCATTTTTCTCAATTGATCGGCCGCCGGAGACTTCGTAAGTGCGGGATCATCTGAAAATGTTTTCCAAAACCTATCAAGCACAGCATCGCTCGCATCGTTGCTTCCCAGCTTATAAAGAATTCGAGAAAGCAAGGTTAAGCTTATTGGATCTTTCGGATTCGCTTTAGCACTTTTTTCGGCGAACTCGTATGCAAGCGAGTTGCTTCCAACACGGTTTGCGCTTTCGGTGGCTATTGCGTAAAGTAATGCTGAACTAAAACCCGTCAAGAGGTTGGTTTGAAAGTCTTCGGCCTTTTGACTCAATTCAAAGGTGTCAACGGATCTTTGCGAAAGCGACAAAGCGGCAGCATAATCGTGATTTGTTGCATTCATAATGTCATTCGCCAAGTTTGCAAGTGTCGTCGAAAGGATCAACTGACTACGGGCATTCGGTCGGGCCTTTACAGCTTTCTCGGCGAATTCATTTGCGAGGTAATTACTATGAAGTATTTGCGCACTCACGGCAGCCGTACAATACGCATCGGCTATTCCTTCGGGTTTATAGGTTGTGTCTTCATAAAACAGATCCGTTGGTCGGCTCTCATAAGCCCCTAGCCCCCTCTCAAAATGTTTGAGAGCTATTTCATAGTCTCCTTTCGCGTAGCTTTGGATACCTGCTGTTATTGCCTCAATGACAATTGTCGGGTTTCCAGAAACAATCCGTCCCATTTTTGTTCGTCCATCGGGAAGTTTTTCAATGCCGGATGTTCTTTGGTCGAGGTCTTTTAGTGCTCGCGCAAGTAAGCTGATATCGTTTCGTGTTAATTCGATATTGTTTGTTGCACCGTCGAGTTTCTTTTCAAGCGCCTCGAATGCTTCTCGCGTCACTGAAGGTGGAATATTGGTGCTGAAATTATTTATCGTCGTGAATTGCGGCGCATAAACAACGCCTTGGTTTAGCCCTTGAACAGCTTGTTGCAAATACTTAGTTGAACGGTCTTCAACTGTGTTGTTGCCAGCCTGGCTTCCGGCTACCAAAATTGAATGACTTAAGTTTGTTCCCGAGACAGCGTTGGACGGCAATGGAGAACTGCTATGACCGAAGAGACCAAACATGCCCGTGATAATCGCAGTAGCAATCACAGCGATTGCCGGGATCAATAGCACCCAAAGCCATCTTGGAATTCCAGTTCTCCGACGAATCACAGTCTCCTTATATTTCAACTTAAACGACCAAGCAACGATAATAATGGTACAGCGTCGTCGGTTTTAGATTTGAGGCGCGCGGCGTTCACACCGTTCCACCGTTCGCATCGGAACACGCGCCTGACCACGTTTCGCGCAAGCGAACAATGCGAATTGGGGCATCCATCCAGTGGCGGGCTTGGGAAGCCAATTCTTCCCCGTCTCCCGCCCTCGCCCGTTGAAGCGACATGAAGGTCGCGCTCCTGAATCCCAACGGGATTCCATCGCTCAGCCCAGGGTTGCGAGGTGCGAGCTGCCTGGGTCACCCGAAGAAAAAATCATCAACCCTGAAACGGTTGAATCCAATCATCATTCCACCGATGCAGCCCCGTTGGGGCAAAACCGGAGCGCGGTTATGGTCGAAAACGGCTTGTCATCAATGTCCGACGGGACACAATGATGCATCAACTGGTCTGGAAACCCCATGGCGGTTGTGGGAGGAAGGTTAAAATCTCGAATGAAGACTCTCGGCATTGGTCTGGTGGGCGCACGTTACGGGGCTCGGATGCATCTGGCGAATTACGCCAAGCTGCCGCGGGACCTCGTGGCAATCCGGGGCGTTTGCTCCCGAACAAAAGAAAGCGGCGGCGAACTGGCGCGAGAAGCCCGGATCGCATTCGTCACCGACGACTACGCTTCGCTGCTGGCCCGGGAGGACATTGATGTGGTGGATATCTGCACGCCGCCGGCGCTGCACCATGAATTTGCGATTCGCGCCGCCGACGCCGGAAAGCACATCATCATGGAGAAGCCACTCACCGGATATTTCGGAATGGCTGGCGACCCCGAGCCAATTGGAACGCGCGTGTCGCGGTCGCGGATGAGGGAGGGCGCGCGCAACAACGCCGAGGCGGTGCGTGAAGCCGTGCGCCGGAATGGCGTGAAGTTTTGCTACGCGGAAAACTGGATTTACGCGCCGCCGATCGAAAAGATGCGGCGGTTGATCGCGGCTTCCAAGGGTTCGATCCTCGAGCTTCGCGCCGAAGAAAATCACTCGGGCTCAAACTCGGTGTTTTCGCGGGATTGGAAATCAACCGGGGGAGGTGCGTTGCTGCGCATGGGCGTGCATTCGGTCGGGGCGTGCCTGCACCTGAAGCAATGGGAGGGGCAGTTGCGGCTGGGCAAAGGCATCCGGCCCGTGTCCGTGCTCGCGGACACAGCCGACCTGGTCCACAGCAGCGCTTCCAAGCGAGCCAGGGAAGCGGGGGCGAACCAATGGATCAGCGCCGATCCGGTGGATGTGGAAAACTGGGCCAACTTGGTGATCGGCTTTGAGGATGGTTCGCGGGGCAACATTGTCGTAAGTGACGTGGGGCTGGGCGGGTTGAACACGCGCGTCACAGCCTTCATGACCGACGGTGTGATCAAGGCGAACATGACTTCCAATGACGCGATCGAAACTTACGCGCCGGATCCGTCGGCTTTTCCCGGCGAATATTTCACGGAAAAGCTCGAGACGAAGGCGGGCTGGAATCGCCCAAGTTGCGACGAAGACTGGTTTCGTGGCTTCGCCCAAGAGATCGAGGATTTCGTGGGCGCGATCCACGGGGGCCGCGAGCCGCGAGCCGGCATTGATCTCGCAGTGGAATGCGTGAATGTGATTTATGCAGCGTATCTGTCCGCCGAAGCGGGTAGCCGGGTGATGGTGGACAGCCAAACAGGATTGTGATGAAACGCGTGCTTATAGTTTTGTTTTTGCCTCTTCTATTTAGTTGGTTACTCGTCGGGTGCGTGGCTGGAAAAAACGGGGGCGTCGCATCCCGGACGCGATCCGAGCCTGTCTTCGACATCACCGCCCACGGTGCCGTAAACGATCCCAAGATTTCCAGCACCGACGCATTCCGCCGGGCCATCGCCGATTGCCAAAAAGCCGGCGGTGGCATTGTCCGGGTCCCCGCCGGTCATTTCCTGACCGGACCGCTCGACATGGTGGACAACATGACCCTTCAGGTTGACAGCGGCGCGGTGGTTCTCTTCGAGACTGAGCGGGCCAAATACCCCGACATCACCTCGCGTTGGGAAGGCCTCATCGAAAACGGTCCCCGTCCTCTCCTTTTCGCCAACGGCCTCCATAACATCGCCATCACCGGCCCCGGCACCTTTGACGGACAGGGCCCCGCCTGGTGGGCAACCATGGACATGGCTGAGCACGGTAACGCCCGCCCCGCCCGCCCCATCCGCCGCCGCCCGATGCTGGTTCAAATCAAAGACTGCAACGGCGTCCGCATCGATGGCCCCAGCTTCATCAATGCCCCCTTCTGGACCGTCCACCTGCTTTACAGCGAGAATATCGACGTCGGTAACTGCAAAATGATCAACCCGCCTATGTCCCCCAACACCGATGCCTTGAACACCGACTCCTGCCGCCATGTCGTGGTGCATGATTGCTTCGCCGACGTGGGTGATGACGCCTTCGGAATCAAGTCTGGCCGCGATGAAGAAGGCCGGAAACTGAATCGCCCCACCGAAGATGTCACCTACATCCGCTGCCATGTCGCCCATGGCCACAGCGTCTGCGCCATCGGCAGCGAAGAATCCGCCGGGGTCCGCCACGTCCGCTTCATCGACTGCGACGGCGACGGCACCGACAACGGCATCCGGATCAAGAGCACCCGCGGCCGCGGCGGTATCGTCGAAGACATCGTCGCCTCCAACATCCGTCTCAGGAACGTCCGCAACGCCATCGTGCTTTCCCTGCGCTACACCAAAACCACTGTGGAATCCTTCTCCGAGCGCACCCCTCAGTTCCGCGACATCCACATCGATCACGTCACCGCCAGCAACTCCGGGAAGTGCTGCACGATTGAAGGTCTTGAAGAATGCCCTATCCAAAATGTCACCCTCAACGATCTCGATCTCTCCGGCACCAACGGCGTCACCTGCTCCTATGCCAGGGACATCACATTCAAGAATGTCCGCATCGCCGCCGAAAAGAACTTCTTCGAGGAGGATCATTCGCAGAATATCCAGAAGATACACTGGAAAGAAGTCACCCTCGTCCCTACCACACGATAAACGAGCGCTTAGTTCGACCGGCATACCTGGTCGAACAAGTGGCTGCGACTTGCGTGGAATCGTCAGGTGGCCGACTGCGGATCCCCGCCGGAGATGTATTGCGCTATCTGGTCAATCGTCGCGTTCTGGGTGGAGATGACCAGTTCACCATTTGCATCGAACGCGTACCTGAATTCTTCCTCGTCTCCCGCCCTCGCCCGTTGATGGGTATTCGGTAGTGTCACGACATTTGTGTAAAAGGTTTAAGAGGGTGTAGATCCCAGTAAATGTTCATACGGTCAAAGACGCTAAAAAGGATGCGTTCACAACTGCTGCGGGTGGTGAAGGCACACATCG
>Ga0116110_1001649_pt1 | contig 11798 bp, 10 predicted proteins | sample June2015DPH_8_50_FD_89719 | JGI IMG/M metagenome (GOLD analysis project Ga0116110, IMG submission 89719) | Peatland microbial communities from SPRUCE experiment site at the Marcell Experimental Forest, Minnesota, USA - June2015DPH_8_40 | ecosystem: Environmental > Terrestrial > Soil > Wetlands >...
CCCTACCATTCGTGAACTCTGAATTTTTCAAAGAACCCTGTTTTGTAGTGCCAAGAAAGTCAAGTGCTAGTCTATGTTATTGAATTTGCAGAATAACTTTTTTGATACTGTTAAAGATGAGTCAAAGCTGATCGTCTTCTTGCATACTCACCGGACCAGACATCTTCTGGCCGCTGAAATGATGCTTCCTCCCTAAATATATGAAGGCACATACTGCCTACCCCACCTCTAAATAAGGAAAACCCGACCAGGAATTTACTGTATTGACCGGATTCCATTTCCCTTGCAGTTCAGCTTTACTCAGCACACATTTCATCCAGAGGAGGAGTTTATGTCCTACTGTCAGATCCGCCGTTTGACTCGCCTTCACGAAAAAGCCACGCGACACTCAGAAAACTATAAAAAGCTTTCAGGAGACTTGGGCGCACAATCGAAAGCGCTCGACCATCTGAGGAAGGCGGAGCGGCTTTATTGTCAGATTTCCCGCACCATAAGGGATATCAATTCGGCTCGGGCATGAATCGGTCATAGTGGCACTGGACGAGGCAATTTCAAACAATACGTTTCACCGGGACGGACATGGTCGTTGCATTTGACTTTGGAGGCGGTTTGCCCGGGGAGCGAATCTCATTTGGGTCTAGGACATATTACCTGATTTGCCCATTTCTAATTAACAGGAGGCTCACCAATGTTAGAAGTACTTGGAACTATCAGAGAAGGCATACCGGATCTTTTCCCTGGTGCGGTAAGCTTCGAGATCCAACCGGATACTTTGCTTAACGAGATTCCGGAATGGGACTCGATGACAGCGGTCAATTTCAAAGTTTTTTTGGAAGAGGCGTTCGGGGTGAGTATTCCCGATGACCTGCTCGAAGGAGGAATTACCATAGGCGAGGTGATTTCATTCATCAGAAGGGCAGAATAGTAAAGTGAATAATGGAGACTGCGTCTGAAGGGACTGCTCGCTGAAATACCGTCGGCCGGTCCTTTCATTTTATTCACACCGTTTCGGTAAGTATTCCAACACGGATGAAAATTCTGAGCCCTGGATATTGGTGAATGAGGCTTTTGCCGCACACCGGGCCATCACTGCACTGTAAACAGGCTTGGTAGGTCCTGTCGAAGGACAGCTTCTGCGTATGAAGGTCTACTGTATTCTGATTATTTGCCTATAAAGCTTTGTATTCTAATCCGGAATGGAAAATGTTATTTTCTCCTTGCAAAAGTTCAAACCGCTTTCCAGGATAAACAAGATGCGCCCGGTTCTGATTGTGGAAGATAACCCCGTTTTTCGTACTGTCCTCAAAGGTATATTGACGGCCAGAATCCCATCAATCGTCGTCGAGGAGGCGTCCAATGGCGAGGAGGCCCTCATCCAATTCCGGGAAATCAATCCCTCCCTGATCTTTATGGATATCAGGTTGCCCGACTGGAGCGGGCTGGAAATTACCCGGACAATCAAAAAGATCGATCCGGAAATAGAGATCATCATCCTCACGAGCCATGACATGCCTGAGTACCGTGAAGTGGCTTTCCTCAATGGAGCGAGCCATTTTTTGATCAAAGGAAATCTCAAAATCGATGATGTTATTTCGCTGGTCGCATCTGCTTTGATGTCAAAAGACAAGAAATACCGGAATGCGCATCTGATTAATTGAAGCGATGGTGCTTTATAAATATGCTTAGATGATAATGCATCTTGAGTCCGAATTGATCAGCGGCAAATCGACGGTTGAATCGGCCACTGGTGCAGGTACAACCATTCGGGTTTCTTGGCCTTACGACGAGGGTGAGAAACGGAATGGCCGCCCCCCATTGCCAAAGCCTACAAACACCAGGGCCAGCAAAACGAAGTACATCTCTCCTCTTGAGAATTGAAGCGCGGAAATCCTTGCCATTTCCGAATCATTGTGCAAATAGCCGCAGAAAAATGGAATTTTCAGTTTTGGCAAGTTGTACGTAATAAAGGCGAGATTGTTTTCGCTGGATCCGCCGGAGTCCTGACATTACCTATCATGTGCAGCAACTCGCGGACCAGGGCGAAGCATTTCAGCTCAGCCATATTTTTTAGGAAGGACGTGTAAATCAAACCGCCATGCGGACAGATACGGCCGGACTGTCTCTGCTGTATTGTGAGTGGGTAACCTCTAACGCGTCCCTATGGTCAAACCGACGAATCTAAAGCTCTCGCCCTGTTTGCGGGTAAAATCAAGTGAATACTCGCTATCTTTCGTATACCAGTTGATGAAGTAGTTGTTCTCATCGACCTTGGTAGGCTTCCAGGCTGCGATGTATTTCTTGATTTTCGCGGTGAACATTTCGTCATAGTTTTTCAGAAAGGCTTCTTTAGTCTTGACCTGCTGAAGATGTTCATTCTCGTCCCAGGTGAAGCTTGCAAAATTGATCATACTTGCCACTTTTTCTTTATCCCCGGAGCCGACTGCCCTTTGAAAATCGCCGAAAAAACGGCCGAAACTTTCATCTTTCGGGGCAAGGTCGGCGGCAAACACAAAGGCTCCGGTTGAAAAGAGAAAGAGTAACAAAATTATTAGCGTCCGTCTCATTGTCATGGCTATTTCCACCTCTCAGTTCAGTGGTTTAGGGCTTAGATCCCTGAATCCACCGTTAAATGCGACTATTCATCAGTCTTCTTCGCACTCTTGAACGAAATATACCAGAGTATGGACGATTTCAGCGCTTTTTTTTGGAATCTCCCGAAATGGCAAAGTCATGGTCGCACAACGGTTCTAAATCAGGGAGTAATAGCTTTAGGGGCTGACTAGCCTCAATATTACTTCTCCAATTCGAATAACCCGGCAGAAGGTACGTATAGCTCTCCTGGCCTTTGAGAAATGATACGCCAAAATCTTCGCCCTTTTCGAATCATTTGTCTACCGATTCGATGCAAACTGACTCTCTCGAGATTGGCAAGGTATTTAGGGTCAGGGTCGTCTGGTCGTCTGCTATACTAAACTGTTTATCCACGTCGCGTCTGCTCTCTTTCCTTTGTCCACTGATATCGCATAACTTTTCCCTGAGTACCCGTCCATTACCTGGGGTAGGGAAACGAGACCATCAAAAGCGGGGAAGGAGTGTGTCCTGGAGTTGAAAAAATTAGGCTCAGTCACCTATCACTTGCATCTTCGATTATAGACTCGTATGGTTTCGGGAACTTTGCGGTGTTCGAGATTTTCGGCAGAATCCAACCTGAAAATGCGGTTCTGGTGTACGGCAAACAACTTGATGCTTACTATGGACGGATGCCTTTTATGCGTAAACATTCTCGAGCTCGCAGGGATATGGCTCGAAGGAAATTATCGGATTTGGAGGCGCCCTATGCACGATTGCTTCAGGCTCGGGAGACTGGTCTACCTTATGACAGCCCTTTTCATCGCAGCCGGCGTATTTGGCTGTGCAACCACGCCCACAGGTCCGTCCGCCCAGGCGGCGGCTCAGGCAGAAAAGACGGCAACGCCCGGACAGGTCCAGCATCCGGTGTATCAGTGCCCTGGCATGGTCACCTATTATTCTCCGCCCGGCAGGATCGACTTGTGCGGGGAGCCCGTCCCCTTGGAAAACCAGGAGGTCATGGAGCGATTCGACAAAGAGTTCACTCTCGTGGTGTACAACCATGCGCAGGTTTACCAGTGGTTAAAACGCAAGGAGCGCTATTTCCCGTCGATTGCCGAACGCCTCCGGCGCCTCAACCTGCCCGAAGACCTGAAGTATGTCGCCATTGCGGAAATCGAGCCCCCGCTAAATACCCCGAAGAAGAAATCGGTAGACATGCGCTATGACTTCGAGCGCTCCCCCGACAGCGCTTTCCAGTATCTGGGGGATCTTTACCGCAATTTCAAGAGCTGGCCTCTCGCCATAGCGGCTTACAACTCCGGTGAGAAACGCATTATGGACGAATGCCGCGCGCAGGGGGAGAGCGATTGCTACCAAATGATGCTGCCGCAGGAGACTGAGCGCTATGTTTTCAGAATCTTGGCGATCAAGGCGGTCCTGAGCGACCCGGCGCGGTACGGGTATGAACTGCCCAAAGGCGCCGGATACCGCTAGGACCACCAGGGCAGGAGGTCAACATCTCTCCTGACCCCCAAAATTTCAGCGCACGGAAAACTTACCGAGTTCGGTCATTTGTTCAGGAAATCGAGACCGGCTGAAGGTTCAGCGTTCTGGCAAGATAAGTGAACTGGCTGGAGCACTTCTCTTGGGGGGCGGCTTGAGTTGAGTGGCGGGACTTACTTTGATTGCAATCCCAGAAGTCCAGCGGACAGAATGAAGGACGGCCAGTGCTCAATCAGAAAAAGCCGGTAAGCCTTTTTTCCGCCACCATTCTGGTCATCGCCAATATGATCGGGACGGGCGTTTTTACCACTCTTGGGTTTCAACTTGCCAGTGTTCATTTTCCATTTTCCGCAATCATGCTGTGGGTTGTGGGAGGCATTGTCAGCTTTTGCGGAGCGCTTTCTTACGGTGAGCTGGGCGCGATGATGCCTCGATCCGGGGGCGAGTACGCCTATCTCACCGAGATTTACCATCCGGCAATCGGATTTCTTACCGGCTCTGTTTCCATCCTGGTCGGTTTCGGGGCTCCCATCGCGCTCGCGGCTATGGCGCTGGGGCGGTATTCAGGGGTGGCTTTTCCCGGAGTCGACGAAACGATCGTAGCAGTGGTCGCAATCGTGGCCCTCACCCTGGTGCACCTCGTGGATGTGCAGTTCGGCTGCCATTTTCAGAATGTCTTCACAGTCGGCAAGATTCTCCTGATCGCGGCTTTTATCTTGGCCGGCTTTTCTATGCCGTACCCGCAAAAGATCGGACTGCCGGAATCGCTGGGCGAGATAGGGTCGGTTTTCAATCCCGATTTTGCGGTCGGGCTGGTTTACGTCTCCTTCGCCTACTCAGGCTGGAACGCATCCGCCTATATCGCCGGGGAGATCCCGTGGCCAGAGCGGAATCTTCCTATCTCACTCTTCCTGGGGACCGTCTTTGTTTCACTCTGCTACGTTCTGCTCAACCTGGTTTTCCTGTTAACCGTCCCCGCAGGTGAGCTTGCCGGAAAAATCGAGGTCGGTTACCTCTCGGCTAAGGCGATTTTCGGAGCGGGCGGAGTCCGGCTTATGACGTTACTGATCTGCCTGGCTCTGATCTCGACCATCAGCTCCATGGTTATGGTAGGCCCGAGGGTGGCTAGCGCCATGGGCGAAGATATCAGGGCTCTGGGATTTCTGGCCGGGAGGAACAAAAGAGGCGTCCCGGTCCGGGCCATCCTCATTCAGTCCTCGATTGCGATTCTCCTTGCCCTGACTTCTGCTTTCAACTTCGTTCTGACATACGTCGGTTTCACTCTGACCCTGTTTACCTGTATGGCCGTTCTGGGCGTGTTTGTCCTTCGGTTCAAGAAGCCCTACCTCAAAAGACCATTCAAAACATGGGGCTACCCCGTGGTTCCCGCGCTCTATCTGGCGGTCAACGGCTGGATGCTTTGCTACCTTGTCATCCAAAGGCCTCTGCCTTCCGCATTTTGCCTAATGACCGTCGCATCTTTACTGGTTCTCTACAAATGGCTTACAAACAGGCAAAGCCAATCTACTTTGCTCCAGGAGGAGAAGCGATGATATCGGACAGAAACAAACGGCTCGGCCGGGCGATAATTTCCATTATATTGATACTTACACTTATCTCTATAAATGATTTTGCCACGGCCCGGCAGCCGGGCGCGATTGACAACCCGGCCTGCCCGGCCAGGAAGAGCCCCGATTATGGCGGAATATACAACCATTATGCCCGGTTCATCGCAGGAATGGCAGTTCCGCAAAGTGCATTGGCCTCATTACAAAGCAGGCCGGCATGGGTGGAGTATTCCCGGTTTTTCGACCGAAGCTGGAGGAATCTGAACAAGAGGCTGCTCATACCCGAACGTTCGTGGTCTGAGAGGGAACTTGGGGCTGCCGCCTCATCGGACAGCACCGTCTTCTATCCATTCAGCGGGCCGAATCTTGCTAATGTCAATGCCTTTTTCCCACGGGCCCGGACATACGTTCTGGTCGCCCTGGAGCCGCTTGGAGAGATCCCCAAGTTTGCCGCCATGACCGATGGGCAGTTCAATTCCTATTTACAATCTATGAAAAATTCCCTCCACGACCTCCTAAACATCAACTACTTCCTATCCTCACATATGGACGCTGAGATTGAGCAAACGGAAATAAGGGGCGTTCTTCCGATTCTCCTGTTCATGCTGGCGCGAAATAACGCACAGGTGCTCGACGTCCGGTACTGGACAATGGGGTTGGACGGGAGGGTTCGGGAACTTCCCGCACTCTGCGCCACTGTCCGGGAATTTCCTGCCCTCCGGACCACAGACCTAGACCCGAATAACATCCAGGGCATTCGGATTGCCTTTAATGCCGCCGGTTCCGAGGAAAGTCACCCTCAAACCCTTTACTACTTTCGTGTCAACCTTTACAATCAGGCCTTCGAGCAAAACCGGTACTTTCTCTCTTTTCTCAGAAGGCTGGCGCCTTTCACCACCTTTATAAAGTCCGCCTCGTACGTGATGTTCGACATCAAGACCTCGACCGCGAGGCAGTTCATGCTGGACCATAGCCGCTATATAGTCCAGGAGGATTCAGGAATTCCGTTGAAATACTTTGAACCCTCCCTTTGGAGTCTTCGATTCTACGGCCGTTACGTCCGGCCTATTTCAACTTTCAGTGAGGATTACCAGGAAGCTATGGCATTGATTTACAAGGCGGATAAGAAGATTAAACCTTTGCCCTTCGGCTTTGGCTATTATTTCAACCCTGGCGAGGCAAACTTGATGTTTGCTGAAGGAAGGTCTAAGGATCGAAGAAGAGATGAAGCTCCTTTTAGCAATTCTGATGATAAGCATTTTCTTTATAACAACTGAATATTCCAGCGCCGGCACTGGGGCTCGTGAGTTTTCTGGGTGCCTGCCTTTACAGGTTGGACAATATCGTCCTTTTGCGGAGACATTGGACGAAGGCCTTCAGTCGGCGCTCGAGCGGGCTCTGGACAAGAATCGGTCCTGGCGCGCCCTGATCGAGCAAAATAAAATGGCTGTCGGGGTGGTGGACCTTTCAAACCCTGCAATTGCACGTTTTGCGAGCGTAAATGGCTGGACGATGATGTATGCGGCGAGCCTGCCCAAAATCGCGGTTTTGCTGGCCGCTTACCGGGGCATTGAAGATGGCGCGCTCCAGGAAACGCCCGAACTCCACGAGTGGTTGGTCCAGATGATTCGCCGTTCGAGCAACCCTGCCGCTTCCTCACTGATTGATCTCATTGGTCTGAAGCGCATCGAGGACATCCTCCAGTGGTATCAGTTCTATGTCCCCGAATACGGCGGGGGAATCTGGCTGGGCGCCCGTTATGCGCACGGCGGCGAGCGAAATCCCGAACCAATAAAAGGCCTGACACATGCCGCAACTGTCATGCAAATATGCCGCTTCTACTACATGCTTGCAACTGGTGAAATCATCAGCCCGGAACGCTCGCGCCAGATGTTGGAGATACTTTCAAGGCCCGGCCTTCACGACAAATTTGTAAGCGTCCTCGAAAAGCATGTCTCTCCAGACAGGCTGTTCCGGAAATCCGGGGATTGGGACGTCTACTTTTCGGATTCGGTCCTCGTCTGGGATGAGGACTGTCGGAAATATATACTGGCAGCCCTGATTGATGACAAGGATGGGGAACGTATACTGCGGGATCTCGTTCCTGTCGTGGAAGAACTCCTGAAGCCCTCTCAAATTGAAGCAAGCTCCCGGCAGCAGACCAAGGCTCCCCCGCGCCAAGTGTCCCAGTCCGGCTTAAAACGGAGTAGCCCTTCAATATTGTGCAGCGCCTGCTCGGCGATACTCCAGGGATTCCACGAGTTCATGAGGTACTCTCCGTTCTATCCAAAGGATGTGAAGTGCCGTTGATGGATATTTACGCACTCTTGCTGCGTAATCGTGATCCTCTATCCCTTCTGCCGGTGGGTTGACCGGTTTGGGTTGCCAGGTTTAAAGGGCGGCACACAGAGTGGTGGCTGATCTACTTGTTGTGATTGGATCGAGTCCTATATGTGTGTCGACTTTTTGGGAATTCCCAGTCAATCGTCTGAACTCGCAGCGTAATCTTCACCGGATAGAACAAATCTCTCCTCGTTGTTAAGAAATAAGCTTACTCAAAAGTTCAAGATGTTCGAATCATGTGAACCTTAGCCTATTTTGGTAATCTTCTGAATCCCGCCCGCTAAAAGTCTCTTTCCGGTGAGATCGAACTGTTGTTTGGACGAAGCTATCGGATAGATGGATCACGACCCTGAGATCGGTTGGAGTGCGAGAATCCTGTGGGAGATGATTAGGCATGGTTTTCCTTGACAACAGCCTCCGAATGCCGTGGAATCAAACAGATATGTGCCCATAGTTTCTCCTGATAGGTGCTTGATATCTTCAGTTACAGAATTGGAGATCGACATGCGGCGAGTCATTGCAATCTTGGCCCTGTCGGTGGCGGTAGTTTTGGCGGTTCGGGTTTCGCCTGTGCTAGGGCAAGAGGAACAGACGAAGAAACCATTGACCGGGAAACTGAAAGATGGGACCGTGATCACGGAAGAGGATCTAAAGAGAATACTCAGTGAGCACAAGAAATGGGTGGAGTCTGAGGGTAAAGGGGGTAGAAAAGCAGACCTGAGCGGGGCCAGCCTGAGTGGAGCCGATCTGAGGGAAGCCAACCTGAGTGGAGCCCAGTTGAGTGGAGCCGACCTGAGTGAAGCCGACCTGATGGGAGCCGTCCTGAGTGGAGCCGTCCTGAGTGGAGCCGTCCTGAGTGCAACCCGCCTGAGTGGAGCCCACCTGGGCGGAGCCGACCTGAGTGAAGCCGACGCGAGCGGAGCCGACCTGAGCGCAGCCGACCTGAGTGCAGCCCACCTGGGTGGAGTCGACCTGAGTGGAGCCGATTTGAGGGAAGCCAACCTGAGTGAAGCCGACCTGAGTGGAGCCGACCTGCATAAAGCCAACCTGAGTGTAGCCAACCTGTATAAAGCCGACCTGAGTGAAGCCGATCTTAGCGAGGCCAAACTGCAGAAAGCACACGCTGAATTTGCAGTATTTGCGGGAACGAAATTTGTGGATGCCGTAGTCTCAGACTTCTTCTTTGCCGGGGCACGCAGACTAACTGAAATAGCCATGACATCGCCAACGACTGTGGTCAATCTAAGAAAAAATGCAAAGGAGTGGGGTTTTAGAAACGAAGAAAGGGCCTTAACAGCAGCTTTGCACAAGTACCGAATGAAGCAGGGCAAAGCCTTCTATGAGAAGTTCTTCGATGACTATTTGTTGGGAGGAAAGCTGACGAAATATGGGGCGGAGCCGTGGAATAGCCTGTGGGTTCTCGCAATTCTTGTCGTTCCGTTTTCCATTGCCTACATGATATCTCTCGGAACGCACCGCAAAATGACTGGCATCTGGATTGTGCGCCACCCGGACCGCGTCCTCAAATCTCTGGGCAAGGACAGGCCTATCAAGTTGACCAACGCGCTGGCCGAGGGATTTTTGCCTTACGAAAAACCAAGGGGGTACACAGGGAGAATCACTCGCTGGCTGGGCATTCTGTGGACTGGCCTCCATTTCAGCATTCTCTCCGCTTTCAGTATCGGCTGGCGGGAGTTGAACTTCGGTGTTTGGATTACCCGACTCCAGCGGCAGGAATACACACTACGTGCCACTGGCTGGGTTCGGACGGTATCGGGAATCCAGTCTCTCATCAGTTTGTATCTGTTGGCTCTTTGGGCGCTGACTTACTTCGGGCGACCTTTTGAGTGATTGAAAGTCTTTGGTGAACCGGGAAACAGGAACTTATCCATACCTCTACTTTTAATCGAAAATCAGTCCCTTAAAAGCTTATGATGTTCGAATCATACTTGGATTAAACGCGGTTTCAGGTAAGGATACTTTACTCGACATGCCTGTTTTTGCGCAAGATTTCGTATTTTCCAAACGAACTCGTATGAAGAATCAGTATCCGCGTGGATCTCAGAATTTGGCGTAAAAATTAAAGCATGCCGAGCGAGGCGATAGAAAGCGGGCTTAACATCCCGATAGTGTGCACAATCTATTCGGTATCCTCATTGCATAACAATTTGTGGCAACAGACCTAACCAGAGAGCTTCTCTTAAGGTCGAGCCTTGCGACCGCCAACACTGAGATCTTGCTACTGGGGGTCTGGCATTGTTCCCTCGCCGAGGTTGAAAGTTGTGCCCGTTCCTCGACGTGACTCGACGTCATAGTACGACTCGAATATTTCGCTGATCGACCGGGTGTCCGGCAGCACATAGACTATGCCATGAGTCCCGGTAAAAGAAGGACTCACAACGTCCTCATAGAACTTCACCGGCACATTGATGCAACCATAGGAAATACGGTGGTCCAGCGGATTTCGAGAAGCCAAGCGCTCAAGGCGGCGCTCCTTGGGGTTATGCGTAACCACCCGATGCATGGAAACGGCACCGTCGTAGTCTACCCAGAGGACGTCCTTCCCGTGGAAATTTAAGCCCAGCGAGGCCACGAAGCGGCCCGCCGGCGTGACGCGCTCTTCAGGGCGAATGTCCGACAATTTCATGTCACCGATACCGGGGATGGCATCATCACCCCGTGCCAGGCCCAGCAGGACCGGCGCTGCGCCCCGAAGTCGCCCATCGGCATTGAATACAAAGGCTTTGGCGTCAATCTTGTCTACAATCACAAAAGGCATGCAGCGATTGTCGCCTGAATCTACCACCCAATCTGCCAGATGCTGGGCGTTCCGGGACTTGTGCTCCTGTTCGAAGTCCGCCCTTTTGGGGTGAGGTGCCACGGCAGGTTGCGTCTCAACAATCAAGCAGTTTGCTGCCGCTTGATGCGCAGACAAAGAGCGGTCAGGGTTGAAAAATTGCGTGTCGTTGTCAGCGGCGGCAACTTGGTGGGGGATAAAACTGATGGCCATCAGGCCAAGACAAAGCCCTTTCGCTATGATGGCTGCGAGCGCACGCACGCTCCCCGAACTCTTCGTGTACCGCAATGCCGCCAAAAGGAACAGCCTGATCCTTTTTCTACTCGTATCACATGATTGTCCGTGCCTGATCGGCATGTTTCTCTCGTCCAGTAGCGATCGTAAATAGCCCTGCCTTGTGTTTTTATCAACACCAAGACAGGGCGCCGGAAGTAATTTAGTTGCGGTCCTGTTTAGGCGGAGGGACGTATTGCGGTGCCGGTGCCACAGGCCGGGGCGCGGGTGTGACTACCGCAGGCTGTGGAGGAGGGGTCTCCTCTGCAGCTTGTCCGCATTTGAACCACCCCCCGCCCCCGAAACACGAGCAACCAGCCATAAAGATACTGACGCAGAAAATAAATAATACGAACCAAAATGATCTTTTCATAGCGCATCTCCTCCTTTAGAGATAATTATTAATAGCCCAATCTCCTCGTGTGTCGAACCGCCAGAAACCGGTTCAACAATCTTGCCATGATCTTAAGATCTCCATCCCTGAATCGCAACATTTTTGCCGTTCTAAACCGTTAGCTTAACAATAAAAACATATGCACGCATCGGGAGCAATCTTTATCATTCACTTCTTGGTAAAACAAACGTTCGCTAAGAGAGTGCAGTTATTCAAAAAACTTTCCATATCTCTCCTCTATACGTAACAAAATCGGTGATTGACTCCAGAGCGGTCTGGGGCATTATCTGCCTGTTATTTCTGGTGAAAAACAGAAAGGAGGCAGAAGATGGCCCCGGAGGTTTTTTCA
>Ga0116110_1001658_pt1 | contig 11759 bp, 10 predicted proteins | sample June2015DPH_8_50_FD_89719 | JGI IMG/M metagenome (GOLD analysis project Ga0116110, IMG submission 89719) | Peatland microbial communities from SPRUCE experiment site at the Marcell Experimental Forest, Minnesota, USA - June2015DPH_8_40 | ecosystem: Environmental > Terrestrial > Soil > Wetlands >...
CCAGCCACGGAATCCCCGGCGCAACTACTTCCGCAATCCCGCCGCCCTCTCGCTTCCGTGCCAGCACAATCGGCCGAGCCGCCGTCATGAGCAGCGCTTCCTCCTCGGCCGTCAGTACGCACGCCGCCCGCGCCGCCTCCACATCTTTGACCATCACTGCCAGCGGCTTCCCAAACCGGCTCTTGCGCTCCCTCAGCCGCATCACCGCCGCCTCATTGGTCGCATCCACGCTCAAATGAAATCCGCCAACCCCCTTGATAGCCACAATCTTCCCTGCCAATAGCAGCTCAATCGTCGCCTCCACGCACGCCACGGCTGCGGAAATATCCGTTGGATTGAAGGGTACGGGCTGGCAGGCCGGGGCTTTAGCCCCGGCAACAACGGCAGCAGAAGAATCGAGGGCTTTAGCCCCTGAGGGAATTTCAACAAGGGGATCACTTAGTAAGCTCGCCCCATCCGCCCCCACCAGCCAAACCCGCGGCCCGCAATCCCAGCACGCATTCGGTTGCGCATGGAAGCGCCTGTTCCCAGGATCGTCATACTCCGCCTGGCAAGCCGCGCACATCCTGAACCGCGCCATCGAGGTCTGCGGACGGTCATACGGAATCCGCCGCGTAATCGTGAACCGCGGCCCGCAATTGGTGCAGTTCAAAAACGGATACCGGTACCGCCGGTCTGCCGGGTCCAGCAACTCCCGCAAACAATCCGGGCAGGTCGCCGCATCCGCCGGAATCCCCGTGCTCACGCGGCCTACTACCTCACTGGCAACGATCCGAAACTCCGCCTGCCCGGCAAGGGCCTCCCCGGTCGTTGCCAAATCCCGGGTCACGACAGAATCGATTCGCGCCAAAGGCGGCGCCTCCGCGCCGAGCCGCGCCAGAAACGCCTCCACCCCTCCCGCAGCCCCCTCAACCTCAATCGTCACCCCGTCCGTATCGTTTCCGATAAACCCCGCCAGTCCTTCCTCCAGCGCCAGACGGTAGACGAACGGCCGGAACCCCACCCCCTGCACCACCCCGCGCACCAGCACTTCGCGCCGCACTTGTTTTGGATGGGTTTCTTCAGTCACAATCGCGCCTCACACCGGAGACCAGCATAGCGCATGAGGTCCCATGCATCCCTGCCTCCAATGGTATCCGCGGGCATGATTCCGGCGCTTGCTGAACCGCGGAGAACAGGGTCAGAGAAGCATAAACTGGAAGAGAGAGCGATGCGGGGGTTCGGCATGAACACCTTCAGGCGATTGCGCGCGGCGCGTACGGTTGCGGCCGCAGCCTGCCTGGCCTTGCTCGCAACCGCCGCGCTTCCGGCCCAGCAACCCGACGAGGCTTCGGTCATCCGTCATATCGACGCCGCGGCTCAAGCCCGGTATGAGAATGTTCTGGGATTTACCGTAACCGAATCCTATGCCGTCTACAGGGGTAAAGATGAAACTCATCCCGTAGCTCAAATGACGGTGAAGACAACATACCGCAAGGGCTCCGGCAAAAGTTACGCCATCCTCTCGCAGAGCGGTTCTGAGATCGTACAAAAGTTTGGCTTGCACCCGCTGCTGGACAATGAGAAGAACATCAACGCGCCCGGCAACGTGGAAAAGTCGTGGTTCACCTCCGCAAATTTCGAGATGAAACTGAAGCCCGGCGTGATCCAGCGGCTGAATGGCCGCGACTGCATCGCGTTGTCCGTGGTCCCCAGGCGGAAGGCCCCCAATATGATCGACGGAACCCTGTGGGTGGACGCGAACGATGATTCGATCGTCGAGATCGAGGGAGTCGCATCCAGGAGCCCTTCTGTCTTCGCCGGCGCCACGCACATGATGCGCAGGTACACGAATATGAGCGGCTTTGCCATGGCCGAACACGCCCGGGCCGAATCGAGCAGCATGCTCTGGGGCCGCACCGTCGTAATCATCGATTACAGCGACTACCAGCTCCAGCTTGCCCGGCCAAATGAGATTGCGCCTGTGACCGCCGCCACACCGGTCGCATATCGTATGCGCTATACTGATTTTCGTGATACCGCTCTTAAGTGACTGGAAACTCGATGCCGCGCTGGGCTCCTGCCTGCTGCTGGGGCTGCGCCACGGCTTCGACTACGATCACCTGGCGGCCATCTCCGACATCACCGCCGTGCAGCGCAACTGGCGCAGCGGATTGCGTTTAGGCATGACCTACGCCCTCGGCCACGCTTTCACGGTGGCCGCTCTCGGCATCGCCGTCCTTGAGCTCAACATGGGCCTGCCCCAGGGGCTGGACCACTGGAGCGAGCGGCTGATCGGCCTCACTCTCATCCTGCTCGGCATCGGCGTGGTTGCGGGAATCCTCCGCAAAGACGCCCATGGCCACACGCACGGCCGCATTGAAAGCCGCCTCGCCATCGCCATCAACGGCGTCCTATGGCTGGCCTGGCAAATCCGCCGCTGCTTTCGCCGCGAAGCCCCCAGGCCCCGGCATTTTCAGTGGATCTACAACGTAAAGTCGGTCTTCGTCATCGGCATCCTGCACGGCGTGGGCGCCGAAACCCCCAGCCAGTTGGCGCTCTTCTTCCTCACCGCCAACCTGGGAGGCACATCGCGCGGCATGTTGGGGCTGGCGGCCTTTTGCGTGGGCCTGATCGCAATGAATGCCGTCATGACCGCCTCCATGGGCGGAGCATTCCGCGCCACCGGCCACCACCCCCGCTTCTACCACGCCGTCGCATGGGCAGGCGCAGCCTACAGTTGCATCATCGGCATCATCTTCCTGTTCGGGATCTCCGACCATCTGCCGCCGCTGGGGTAACCGAGCCGGCCAAAGCCTTCTTTTCCCACCCCGGAACGGCCGAAAAGCCGTTCCATAGAGTGGAATAGCCTCCCACCCCAGTGACAGGTGTCACGGTGGGAAAAGCTCCCGCCGCGTAAAAATAAACTAGATAAAGGGCGGAACGCACCGCCACTACCGCTCTGTATCCGGGAGGAACTGTGCCAGCATTCACACCCCCGCCGCTGCCCAGCGACGACAAACGATGGAAGATCGTCAACGGCGCCATGCGCAAAAATGGCTTTGCCCGTTACGCGCTGATTGAGACGCTCCACACCGTGCAGTCCTCCTTCGGTTACCTGGACGACGACTCGATCCGCTTTGTGGCTAATTCCCTGCGCGTGCCCCTGAGCCAGGCCTACGGAGTAGTCACCTTCTACCACTACTTCAGCCTCAAGCCGCCGGGCAAGCATACCCTCACCATCTGCGCCGGCACGGCCTGCTATATCAAGGGCTCCGCCAAGCTGGTGGACGCGGCCGAAAAGCGCCTGGGCATTGCTCCGGGGCAGACCACCGGGGACGGAAAGATCAGCCTGATGACGGCCCGCTGCGTAGGCGCCTGCAGCCGCGCCCCCGTGGTGCTGTGCGACGGCGAAGTAGAGGGCGAGATGTCCGGTAGCCAGATGCTCGAGCAACTGGAAAGGTGGGCCGTGGAATGACAATCGAGGAGCTCGAACAGATAGCGGAGAGCGTCCGCCAGGAAAACGCCAAATTCGACTATGAAGTGAACGTCTGCATGGACCTCGCCTGTGCCAGCCAGGGCGCGGGACAATTGCGGGACGCGCTGGCCAAGGCAGCCGAGGCCTCCGGCAAGAAGGTGCTCATTCGCCGCACCGGCTGCATGGGCCCATGCTCCTCCGGCCCGCTGGTCCGGGTGGACCCCGAGGAAACTTACTATCACCATGTGAACGCCGATCACGCGCAGGCCATCGTAGCCAGCCTGGGCGGCGAACCGGTGCCCGATCTGCAGTGCGAGCTGAACGACCACTTCGATACCCAGGTACGCGTGGTGCTGGAGAACGCCGGCTACATCGATCCGGAGAAGATCGACGACTATATCTCCCGCGACGGTTACAAGGCGCTGCTTACGGCGCTGATCGAAATGACGCCCAACGGCGTGATCCACCGCATCACCGAAAGCGGCCTCAGGGGACGCGGCGGCGGCGGCTATCCCACCGGCCTCAAGTGGAGCACCGTGGCCAAGGCCTCGGGCGACCTGAAGTACGTGGTCTGCAACGGCGACGAGGGCGACCCCGGCGCCTTCATGGATCGCAGCGTCATGGAAGGCGACCCGCATCGCGTCATCGAGGGCATGGCCATCGCCGCCTATGCAGTCGGCGCGAGCAAGGCCTATATCTACGTCCGTGCCGAGTACCCGGTGGCCGTGGCCCGGCTGACCACCGCTCTGCGCGAGGCGCGTCGCCGCGGCCTGCTCGGCAGCGGCATCTGCGGCACGCCCTTCAGCTTCGACGTGGAAATCCGTCTCGGCGCCGGAGCCTTTGTCTGCGGCGAGGAGACGGCCTTGATCGCCTCCATCGAAGGCCGCCGCGGCACCCCCAAGCCCAGGCCTCCGTACCCAGCGATGAGCGGCCTGTGGGGCAAGCCCACGCTAATCAACAACGTGGAGACATACGCCAACATCGCCCCCATCGTCCGCAACGGCGGCAGGTGGTTTTTCAACATGGGATCGGAGCGCAGCAAAGGCACCAAGGTCTTCGCCCTCACCGGCAAAATCGCCAACACCGGCCTGGTGGAAGTGCCCATGGGCATCAAGCTGCGGGAGATCATCGAGGTCATCGGCGGCGGCGTGCCCGGCGGGCACAAATTCAAGGCGGTGCAAACCGGCGGCCCGTCCGGCGGCTGCATTCCCGCCGAGATGCTGGACCTTGGCGTCAGCTACGACGCCCTCATGAAGGTCGGCTCCATCATGGGCTCCGGCGGCATGATCGTCATGGACGATACCTCCTGCATGGTCAATGTAGCCCGCTTCTTCGTCGAGTTCTGCATGACCGAATCCTGCGGCAAATGCATTCCCTGCCGCGCCGGCACGGCGCAGATGTTCACCCTCCTGACCCGCATCTGCTCGGGCACGGGCACCATGGACGACCTGGACCTGCTGGTGGAGTTGTGCGGCACCATCAAGGAAACCAGCCTGTGCGGCCTGGGCCAGACGGCCCCCAATCCGGTGCTCAGCACGCTCAAGTACTTCAAGGACGAGTACCTCGAGCACATCGTGCACAAGCGCTGTCCGGCTGGCGTCTGCAACATTGAAGCTCCCGTGGAGGTGCCGGCATGAGTACCGAGGTGGACGTCAAAACTCTGATCATCGATGAGCAGGAGGTCAGCGGCCTGCGCGGCCAGACCATCCTCGAAGTGGCGCGGGAGAACGATATCTACATTCCCACCCTCTGCCATCTCGACGGCCTCAGCGAAGTAGGCGCCTGCCGCTTGTGCCTGGTGGAGATCAAGGGCAGCAACAAGCTCCTTCCCGCCTGCCTGGCCACCATCTTTGAGGGCATGGAGGTCAGCACCAATACCGAGCGGCTCCAGAAGCACCGCCGCACCATCCTCGAACTGCTCTTCGCCGAGCGCAACCACATCTGCTCGGTCTGCGTATCCAATAACCACTGCGAACTGCAGACCCTTGCGCAGCAGCAGGGCCTGACCCATGTTCGCCTGCCCTATCGCAACCCCGAGTTGCCAGTGGATGCCTCGCACGAACGCTTTACCGCCGACCACAACCGCTGCATCCTCTGCACCCGCTGCGTGCGCGTCTGCGCGGAGATCGAGGGCGCCCACATCTTGGATGTGATGGGCCGCGGCATCAATTCGCTGATCATCACCGATCTGCACCAGGACTGGGGAAGCTCGGCTTGCACCCGCTGCGGCAAGTGCGTGCAGGTGTGCCCCACCGGAGCCCTCTTCGACAAAAGCAAGATCGGCTCCGATCATCCCAAGTATCCCGATTTTTTGCCCTATCTGAACCTCATGAGGGAAGCGCAATGAGCAAACTGAAACTGGCAACGGTCTGGCTGGACGGATGTTCGGGCTGTCACATGTCGTTCCTCGACATGGACGAACGGCTCATCGAGTTGGCGGAGCTTGTCGATGTGGTCTACAGCCCCATCGTCGACGCCAAGGTCTTCCCCGACGAGGTGGATATCGCCCTGGTCGAGGGAGCGGTATCTTCGGTGGACGACGAGAAGAAGATCCTGAAGGTTCGCGCCCACTCCAAGGTCTTGGTTGCCATGGGCGACTGCGCCATTACCGGCAATGTTCCCTCCATGCGCAATCCCATCGGCCCCGAGGCGATTCTGGATCGTGCCTACATCCAGAACGCCAGCGCGCAGCAGCAGATACCCTGCGTCGTGGTGCCCAAGCTGCTCCGCATCGTGCGTCCCATTCACGAGTTTGTGAAGGTTGACGTATTTCTGCCCGGCTGTCCGCCCTCGGCCGACACATTGCACACAGCGCTTGTCGCGCTGGTTACCGGTGCGCCGCTGGATATTCCAGCCCTTACCCGTTTTGGAGCCTGACGTAGCGCCGGTCGTGACCGGTGTAGCGCCGGTCTCCTGACCGGCTGTAGTGCGGGCGTCCGCGCCCGCGCTTATTGAAGAGAATCGGAGCTTTCTATGAGCCAGACCATCACCATCGATCCCGTCACCCGCCTTGAAGGGCATGGCAAGATCACCATCCAACTCAACGCCAAGGGCGAAGTCGAAGACGCGCACTTTCACGTAACCCAGGTGCGCGGATTTGAGCGCTTCTCCGAGGGCCGTCCGTTCTATGAGATGCCCAGCCTCATGGCCCGCATCTGCGGCATCTGCCCGGTCTCGCACCTCCTTGCCTCGGCCAAGGCCTGCGAAGCCATTATGTCGGTGCGCATTCCGCATACCGCCGCGCAACTGCGGCGCATGCTGAACCTGGCCCAGATGGTGCAGTCCCACGCCCTGAGCTTCTTTCATCTCTCCTCGCCCGACCTTCTTCTGGGCATGGAGTCCGATCCCAAGGTGCGCAACATCTTCGGCGTCCTTGCCGCAAAGCCTGAGTTGGGCCGCGCCGGCATCGGCTTGCGCCGCTTCGGCCAGCACATCATCGAGCTGCTGGGCAGCAAGCGCATCCATACCGGATGGGTGGTTCCCGGCGGCGTCACCGAGCCGCTCTCCCCGGCCCATCGCGACGAGATTCTGGCCATGCTTCCCGAGGCCTACGCCAACATCGCCCTCGCCCTGGGCGCATACAAGCAGATCGCCTCCAATTTCAAGCAGGAGATCAAAGTCTTCGCCAACTTCCCCTCCAACTACATGGGCCTGATCAACGAAGACGAGTCCTTCGAGATTACCGACGGCGCTCTCCGCCTCATCGATCCCCGGGGCGCGATCATCGAGGACGGCATCACCGCCGGCCGCTTCACCGAGGTGATTGGCGAGGCCGTCGAGAACTTCAGCTACACCAAGTTCGTCTACTTGAAGTCGCTCGGCTACCCGGAAGGCAGCTATCGCGTAGGCCCGTTGGCCCGCCTCAACATCATCAAGCGCATGGGAACGCCGCAGGCCGACAAGGAGCTGGCCGAGTTCAAGCAGATGGCCACTGGCCCCATCGAGAGCTCGTTCTACTACCATCACGCCCGCCTCGTCGAAGCCCTCTACGGCATCGAGAAGATCGAGCAGCTTCTCGACGATCCCCGCATCCTCTCGAAGCACGTCCGCGCCACCGCCGGCGTCAACCGCCTGGAAGGCGCGGGCCAGATCGAAGCCCCGCGTGGCACTCTGAATCACCACTACAAAGTGGACGAGAACGGCAAAATCACCTGGGCCAATCTGGTCGTCGCCACCGGCCATAACAACAACGCCATGAACCGGGGCGTTCTTCAGTCGGCCAAGGCCTATGTGAAAAACGGCAAGTTCACCGAGGGCGCTCTCAATCGCGTCGAGGCCGTGATCCGCACCTTCGATCCCTGCCTCAGTTGTTCCACCCACGCCTTCGGCCAGATGCCGCTGATCCTCACGCTGGTCTCCGCCGATGGCGAAGTCGTCGATAAGCTCGTCCGCTAAGGAATCCGGCCCGAGAGCATCTCCGTGCCCCATTCTTTCCGCTTTTTTCTGCGGAAAGGGTGGGAAACCACGGAGCATTCGTACTACAGTTATAAATCGAAAATTCCGGAGGGAGCAGGGGGCTTCAGCCCCCTGAAAGAGAACGAATTCGCGGGGCCTTCAGGCTCGGGCCTTTCCCGTTTTTCCAGGATTTGAAGGAAATACAACTGTAGTATCAGGGCAGAAACAGGTACCAGGTGCATCCATGACCCAGCCCAAAGCCCGATGCCTCATCCTCGCCTGCGGCAACACGTTGCGAGGCGATGACGGCGTAGGGCCGTGGCTGGCTGAATGGGCTGAAAACAGATTCCGTTCAGAGATCGATGTCCGCGTCCTCACCCGTCAACAATGGACCCCCGAACTAGCCGAAGAGATCGCCCGCACCCACTCTGTTCTCTTTATCGATTGCTCTGTCGATTCCGCTCCCGGCTCGGTCAAACTTACCTCCGTCGAGCCGGCAGTCGGCAGTCAGGCGCTGGCCACTCATCACCTGGGCGCATCAGAACTGCTAGCCCTGACCCGCGATCTCTACGCGTCCCTACCCTCGAATGCACAACTCCTGACCATCGGCGCCGGCTCAACCGAGTTAGGAGAAGTCTTCACCGACCAGGTGAAAGCCGCACTCCCCGAAGCCTGCCGCCTGGTCGAAGAGACAGTTCTTTTTGTCCTCAAAAATCGAGGAGAACGCCACTGTAGGCCGAGACTGGTAGGCCGGGACTGGTAGGCCGGGACTTTAGTCCCGGCAAATTACGCCACAATTGAAGCGGGGCTTTAGCCCCTGAGATTTAGCATTCAAGAGCAAACCTCAGCGCAGGTAATTGTGGATCTCCAATACGTATGCATACTTGCCCAGCAGGTTTTCGGGGAGGTTGACCTGTAGCTTCTTGCTCGCTGCGTTGATTTTCAGCCGTTTCAGCCGTCCCCTGTTGCCGACGAGATATACCTTCATGTTGGGTGTCCAGGAGAAATCCTCGAAGGTCATGGTCCGCGCCTTGGGAGTTCCCAGCACGATCGCATTGATGTGGCCTTGCCAGGTGAAGCGCAGGTCGTCGCCCTCCGCCGTCTTTCCCTCCGCGCGATCCCAGGGCTGCGTATCGTAAATCGCGCCGCCATTCTGCTTGAGCCATGCGCCCAGAGCCTTGAGCCGCTCCATCTGCACCGGCGCAATCGTCCCGTCGGCCTCCGGTCCCACGTCCAGCAGCAGGTTTCCGTTCTTGCTCACCACGTCCACCAACAGCGCAATCAAATCCCCCGGTGCGATCGTCTCCGCCTCGCCCTCGGCCCGGTTGTAGCCGAACGACCGCCCCAGCCCGCGGCATTCCTCCCACTTCTTCTTGCTGATCTGGTCCATCTTCCTGTACTCGGGCGTAGTGAAGTCCGAGTGCGCAAGGCCGAAGCGATCGTCGATCACGCCGTCCGGAACAGCGTTGTAGTAGTCGGCCTCCACCTCCAGCGCCTTGCCCGTCTTCGGCCAGTTGATATCGTTCCACAGAAGCGATGGATGGTAGCGCTCGATCAGCTCGTGAATCTGCGCATTGGCATATTTGCCGTACTCTTCGCTCTGCGGCTCCACCTTCTTATAGTCCGCGGCCGTACGGATGGGACCGGGCACAAAGGTCCAGTCGTAGCCGCCGGAGTAGTAAAGCCCCATGTGCATCCCCTGCTTCCTGACCGCGGCCGTAAGCTCGCCTACAATGTCGCGCTCGGCGTGCTGCCGGTCCGCAGGCAGCGTGGGATTGGGGATGGAACTCGGCCAAAGCGTGAAGCCCTCATGGTGCTTGCTGGTCAGCACCACGTACCTTGCGCCGGATTGGCGAAAGATCCTGGCCCACTCCTCCGGCTTCCACTTCCGGCTCTCGCGGTTAAAGATCGGCGCGAAGTTGTAGTAGTTGTAATCCGCCCCGTAGTGTTCGCGATGGTAGGCCTGCGTGGGCGAGCCGTCGATGCGCATCACGTTGTAGTACCACTCGGCGTAGGGGTTGTACTTGATGTAGTCGTCCGAGGTGAAGTCGTGATCGGGATGCGTTATCGGCGCCCATCCCGGCACCGAATACAGCCCCCAGTGAATGAAGATGCCCAGCTTGGCGTGGGTATACCAGAAGGGCGCCTCATGCCGATCAAGCGACTCGATCGTCGCCTCATACTTCACCGGGGCCTGCGCCGCGCAAATGCCGCACATCGCCATAACAGCACCTGCAACACATCCGAAAAAACCGTGCTTACGCATCATTTCCGTTCCCCTTACCGCTGTTATTGTATGCCCCGGCAAGATAAAAACGGGGCTTCAGCCCCTGAGGTTCTGCATTTGAATGCATACCCCAGTAGCTAAAGCCCCGAACTGCGGGTGCCCCAGGTCTCGATTTTGAGACCTGGGAGTATCGCCGTTCGCTGTAGCTAGAACGCACCCACCGTCTGGCGCAGGCTGTAGGAGCTGAGCGTCTTGATGTAGTTGCCGCGATCGAACGGAGAGATATCGGGCACTGACCGCCGGCTCAGGCAGCCGCGCGTCTCGTTGAGCGAGCTGTATTCGCGCTTCTCCAGCCAGTAGCTCATATCCGCCAGCACCCGGCCGATGTGCTCGATGCCGTGAATATGCAGAGCCGATGCCATCAACACCACGGTGGCTCCGGCCATGATGCTCTTGAGCACGTCTTCGGCCGAGTGCACGCCGCCGGTGATGCCCAGGTCGAGCTTCACATTGCCGTAGAGGATGGCCACACTGTGCAGACGGGGCAGCAACTCCGAGGGCTTGGAGAAGTGCAGCGTGGGCCGCACCTCCAGGGTCTCGATGTCGAAGTCCGGCTGATAGAGGCGGTTGAAGAGCACCACGCCGCGGGCGCCCGCATCCTCCAGCCGGGCCGCCAGGTGCGGCAAGCTGGTAAACGACTGCGACAGCTTCACGGTGACCGGAATCTTGACCGCGCCGGTGACCGCAGCCACCAGCTCAAGCAGTTGCAACTCCAGCTCCACTGAGGTCTGGCTTTTGTTCGTAGCCAGCGCATAGGTGTTCAATTCGATGGCGTCGGCGCCGGCCTCCTCTACATCCCTGGCATAGCGCACCCAACCGCCGGTGGTGGCTCCGTTCAAACTGGCCAGGATCGGAATCTTCACCGCCGCCTTGGCCCGCCGCAGATGCTTCAGATACACATCATGCGTCATGTGGTAGTCGTGCAGATCGGGCAGGTAACCGAGCGACTCGGCAAAGGACTCAGTGCCGCGCGAGAGGTCTTCGTCCAGAGTCCGCGATTCCAGCTCCAACTGCTCCTCGAAGAGCGAGATAAGCACAATCGCCGAGGCGCCCGCCTCCTCCATGCGGCGAATGTTGTCGATTGACTCCGAGAGCGGCGTGGAAGAAACCACGATGGGGCCGCTCAACTTCAAGCCGAGATACTGTGTAGAAAAATCGATCATTCTTCACCTCCGGCAGCCACGGCCGCCAGTTTCTCTTCAGGCTTTTCGTCGGGAGCGATGTGCGGCGTCTCGCCACGGCCCGGCATCGTCGCCCGGGCAGAGTAAACGCGCCACTGCCGCTCCACGTCGTCCTGCGCTTCCTTCAGCAGTTCCGCCGCCAGCTCCGGGTTGCCCCGCGCCAGCATGGTATAGCGCGCCTCGCGATAAGCATAGTCCTTCAGCCGGATCGAGGGCGCCCTCGAATCCAGCTGGAAGGGGTTCTTGCCCTCCTCGCGCAGCGCGGGGTTATAGCGCATCAGCGGCCAGTAGCCCGACTGCACGGCCAGCTTCTGCTGTTCCAGCCCGTGCACCAGGTCGTAGCCGTGCGCGATGCAGCTGGAGTAGGCGATGATCAGTGACGGCCCTTGGTGCGCTTCGGCCTCCTGGAAGGCCTTCACTACGTGGCTGTCGTTGCCGC
>Ga0116110_1001672_pt1 | contig 11664 bp, 12 predicted proteins | sample June2015DPH_8_50_FD_89719 | JGI IMG/M metagenome (GOLD analysis project Ga0116110, IMG submission 89719) | Peatland microbial communities from SPRUCE experiment site at the Marcell Experimental Forest, Minnesota, USA - June2015DPH_8_40 | ecosystem: Environmental > Terrestrial > Soil > Wetlands >...
TCGCCGCCCAGCGCGCTTCCTGGGACGAGGAACTGAAACGAACCGAGCGCGACCGGAAGGAGCAGGACGAAAACCTTCGGAAACAGCGACAGCGTGAAATCGATGAGTACGAATACAAGAAGGCGCTGGAGCGCAAGAAGGCGCAGGATAAGTACGAAGAAGAGATGAAACTGCTGGAGAAACAGAACCGCGAGAAGCAGGAAGCGCAGGAAAAGAGCTGGCAGCAGCGCGAGGCAGCGCTGAAAGCCCAGGAAGAGGAAAGCGCTCGTCTCAAGAGCGAATCGGAAGGTTTTCCGGCGAAGCTCGAGAAGGCCAGCGCGCAGGCGGCGGCGGAGGCTACCCGCGCGACAACGCAAAAGTTCGAACAGCAGGTTCTTCTCTTGAGAAAAGAGAGTGAAGCCGAAAAGCGGCTCGCAGATCTTCAGATCAAGACCTTGGAGGAAACGCTGGCGCGGCAGTCGGCACAGATGGCGGCGCTCCAGAAACAGCTTGATGAAGCGAAACAGCAAGTTCAGGAAATTGCTGTGAAGGCCATCGAGGGAGCGTCCGGGGCCAAAGCCCTCTCCCACATAAACCAGATCGCCATGGAGCAAGCCAAGCACCGCACGCCGCAAGGGTAGGATGGCTGGTAGCGTGGACCCCCGGGTTTGGGGTCCGCGGCTTGTCCACTGCTTGCGCAAGAGCCGCGGACCCCAAACCCGGGGGTCCACGCTACGCCTTTTCGGTTAGCGTGACTTCAGCCAATTCAATATCGCCTCGGCCTGAGTTGCGGGGATGCCTTCCGCCCAGAGACAGTCAGCGTCTTTACGGAGCATCACGACCTGCCCGTTGTTCGCCTTGCCGATGAAAAGGTCGCTCGTGGAGCGCGGGTCGGGCGCGAGTTCAGGGTACTTGTGCGCAAGAATGGTATGGTAATCACGAAAGAAGGCTTGAGCGGACTCGGCACTCGACCAGCGGGTTTGCGAAACCAGAACGTATTGCTTTTTCCCCGGTCCGGCATCACTTTTTTCGTAAAGCAGATAACGGTCGGCAAGCCAGTTTGGTGCTACTGACTTTGCCTCATCTTCGGAAATAAGCTGGCCGAGCAGCGCGTAGTAGCCCATCTCGCCCATGATGTTTTCAGCCAGAAAACTCACCCCGTGAACTCCTGCGAGTGCTGCTGGTTGGGGCAGAGTAACCTTGGGCAAAGGCTGTTTGTCAAAATAAACTTCCGGCTGGAAAATCTCCTTGGTGGTGCGGGGCGGGTTGTCGAACAACGAGCTGAGCCGTTTCCATCCGCCCGCCTGGAGCCCGTGCTGCATAAAACCGATGCCCTCGATGTAGGGAAAGAGGGCCTGGAAACGAAAGAAGAACGGAGCCTTGGTGAAGGCGGGGAATTCCTCGAGTTGCTGCTGGATAATGGGGGCCATCAGCGGCTCGAGCGAGGGCATTACTTCCAGTTTCATCGGTTCGATCATTTCCTGAATCATGGCCGCGGTAGCGTGGCCTTCCACCACGGCCTCACGAGCAGCCGAGGCATCGTCATCATCACGGTCGGCTTTGAGGAATTTCTCCAAGTCGTAGCTCTGGTCCTGAAGGGCATGGGTCAGTTCGTGAGACAACACCATGCGCTGCATGTCCGGCTCGACCCAGTCCGCGATGAACATGGTCTTGCGCAGGGGATCGTAGAACCCCGCAGCCTGCTCGGTGTAGAAGCTGATCAGGAATTTCTCGAGATTGAAATCCGGCGCGACCAGGCCGAACGCCTGAAGCGTGGCCTCCTGGATGTGAATCTCTTGTGGCGTCATTTCCGAACGCAGAGTTTCCGAAATGTACTTCGATACTTCCGGCCGGCTGATAACCTGCTTCTTGAGCGAGGATTTGATGGCCAGGCCGGTGAGTTCGCTCATCTGCTGAAGGACTGAGTCGGCTTGGGAGAGAAGGTCCTGCGGGGACTGCGCGGCAGTCAGGACCCAGGCCGTCGACGCCGCATAAGCCAGAAGCAGAGAAGTGAGAACCGCCGGCAGCTTCAACCTCGGCCGGCGTCTTGGACTGGTCTTGCAGGCGCTATTCATGATGCCTTGATGGCCTCCATAAACAATTGATTTGCTCCCAATTTGAACGGCTCCATGCCCAGAGACGCGAAGCTCTGGATGTGGACAAAGCCCGCTTTCTCGAGCAACTGCCGAACCGAGGCCAGGATTGGTTTGACCCCATGCTAATCACAAGACTATCATGAATCTGCGCGAGTAAGCCGGGTGATCGCTGCCTTGCCCGAGCGCCCGTTTCGGCGGGCAAGCATGGGCGAGGGAGAGGAAAGTCCGAACTCCGCAGGGCAGTGTGCTCGCTAACGGCGAGGGTTGGAGGAGGATCCCCGATCGAGGGGCGTACGCCTCCAATACGGAAAGTGCCACAGAAAATATACCGCCCGTCAACCGACGGGTAAGGGTGAAAAGGTGCGGCCCCGTTCGCTCGGGGATTAAAGCAAGAGCGCACCGCTCTGGTGGTGACGCCGGGGGCATGGTAAACCCCACACGGAGCAAGACCAAATAGGGGAGGAGGAGCTGCCCGCTCCGTCACAACTCCCGGGTAGGTCGCTTGACCCCGTCAGCAATGCCGGGGCTAGAGGAATGATCGCCATCCCGCTTTCGTGGGAAACAGAATTCGGCTTACAGGCTTGCTCGCGCTAAGTATTTGATTATAATGGTAGTCACTGCAAGATGACTTCTAATTGTGGCTGTGCTGTGGCTTCCGCGCCTTCCGAGTGAGCTTTCCCGGCCTTTCCGTTCCTGTCGCCTTCTAGCCCGTTTGGAGATTCCTGAATCTTCCTCAGCCGCTCCTGCAATTCCGGTATAAAGGGGGTGTAGTGCCGTTCTATGGTTTCCACGGTGTCCCCCAGGGCCTTTGCCACGTCATAGACGCCCGCCCCACACAAGAGAAGATCAACCGCCCGCGTGTCCCGGAATCTGTGCGGGTGAGCATTCGGCACGCCCGCCCGCTTCCCCAGGGCCAGTATTCGTTCATACAACCTTGGCCGACTCATCGGAGTGCCAGACGCCCGCTTGCCAGGATTCAACAAAACTAGGTCCGTCGGCTGAGGTTTGCGCCGGTCCCGTTCCCATTCCAAGGTCCGAAGCAATTCGGGATGAATAGGCACAATCACTTTCTTTGCCCGTTTGCGCGTTACCCGCTCTATTTTCCCAGTGTCAAACCGGACCTCTTGCCAAGTCAATGTCACGGCGTCTCCACCGCGTAAGCCCGTGTGTCGCAGCAACAGGAAAGCGAGCAAATCATCTCCCGCGTGCTGCCTTAGCTTTGACAGTTCATCTTTCTCGAATGGCTGCGCTCCCCGTTGCGGATTCTCACCCGGTCGGCCTTCCATGCGGACGGGGTTTTTGGTGACCCATTCATTCTCCAAGGCAAACGAGAACGCACGGTGGAGAATGGCCGCGTCTAGCGCCAATCCCGCACCTCCACGGGAGAATTTTTTTCCGTTAATTTGCTCCATCCTCCACACCTTGAAACTTTCGGTAAGGGGCTTGGTGATGTCTTGCAGTAGGCTCGTCTTACGTTCTTGCAGGAAGGCCCCGAAGTCTCGCAGAGTGATCTTGTAGCGTGCCATCGTGTTTTCCTTAAACTTGCCAATGGCGACCCGCTGGGTCATGTATGCTTCATAGGCTTCGCGCAATTCATCCCAGGTGGGCAACTTTCGTTCTTTCACTCCCGCGTGCTCCGCGAAGCGGGCGAATGTGGAATCGGGAAGTGCCAGTTTTAGTTCCGGCCACAGGCGCGACTCCGGGCCTTCACTAAGTGCCGTTTCGAGCCGCGTCGCTAATCGCCGCGCGGCCTCTCCGTTGCGCGTGCCCAATGCCCCACGAACGCGGGTCGCCCCCGCGTGAAAGGTAGCGTGATAAAGCTGTCCGCGTTTGCAAATGTTGAGCATATCGGCCCCCGCTTGCTGTCAGCGAAGTCTTTTCGTGTTTCTCTTCTCGAATTCCAAAACGTCCTTGCGAGCAACCACCTTTTTGCCCCGCTTGCCCCTTGGCGCGCGGTCTAGCACAGGCACATGACCAGCACGCAACCAGTTCTGTACCGTTCCCCACGAGACGCCCCACCGCTCTGCAAGCTGGCTATATGTGGAGAAGGGTGGTGGAATTTCCGGCACGTCGGGGGTGACGGCCTTTCGTGACCGTTGCTTGGTAGCCTTTCGTGGTTGCTCCGGGAGTGGCTCCAAGTGTGCGCTTGGCAGGGCCAAGCCGAAAGCCTCCGTGCCCATCCGGGCGAGACGCGCCGAAAACGTCTCCGGCAGGTGTTTGGAAACTTCGGAAAGCGCCTGCCCTAAAGACACGGGTGGTTTTACGGCTCGTCTACGCATCGCTTTGTCCCGCGCATCCCATCTTTGTGGCCTTCAATGCCGTCACGCCTACGGACCTTGCGACGGTCGCTGCATCGCATCGTATTTATCGGCCAAAAGGCGAACGTTATCCAACTGCTCTGGCGAGAGCTTAAAGCTAATCTGATTGAATGGCGTCGGTCTGCCGGGCACCACGACCGTCAAATAAACTTCTTTCGCTGTGGCTATGTTATGAACGAGAGCCGAGTCCTCGATTGTTGTTTCTTCTGTCACTCCGGCGAATGACGTAGCCGTCACCCAGTCCTGTTCGACGGAGCCGAGTTGCTTTCCATCCGCCGTAACCACCACGCCGGCGAAACTGAAACTCAACGACTCGCTTGTCGTTGTTTTAACATCAATCCCGAGCGTCGTTTTGGTCCGGTCAAAACTCTGAGACACATAAGGAGTGATTTGCAGGGCGAACCCCGCAAGTCTAATTCGCGTCCTCACTCCTGGGTTATTGGCTGGCATGAACACCGTCACAGCCAGTGGCACGTTGCGTTTTTCAATTATTCCGTTCTGTGCCTTTCGGGCAGACGCCTCGAATGCCAGTGGCCAGCACAGCAACCCGACTACTATTGCCTTCCTAATCATACGAGCGTAACCCATGCTCAGCTTACCTCCGCGCCCTGATTCCGCAACCGTGCCAGGATTCGCCCGATAGTGCGGGTAGACACTCCAAGAGATTTGGCACACTCCCCTTGACTCTTGCGTTTTGCCAGAAGCTCCCGCAACCGTGCCAACGCGTCAGCGTCCATCTTCGTTGGGCGTCCCCCTTGTTTGCCCCACTCTGCAATCTGCCGCTTGCTGAAACGTTCAGCGCGAGTCTTGCCCCCCTTGTGTCCCATCTCGGAAGCCGTCCACGCCTTCGCCATAGCCGAATCCTACTCCTCGAAATGCAAGGTTGTCAAGACAAAAGTTTACGATAACTTACGTCTGATAATAGGTATTATGTTAACTTTCATATCATTGAAAATACGCTGATTATCGTTTCGGATATGGCAACTTGCTTGCGTCCCGTGAGGGCAACTCCGTTGCCAGATTGGTTCCAACTCCAGAATTTTCCGCTTGTATCTCTTTGGTTTCAGGCGAAATAAAATTCCCTGCAAAGGCCCAAATTCGCAGTTCCGGTTCATTGCTGACTCTACCGCGCTTGCAATCGCGCGTTCACGGGCAATTCTGTGCGAATGGCGGGTCACTCTGGAAGCGCCCTCCTGCCACTGGACGATTGCACGCAGCCGAGGCGGTAAAGAGAGAACGGCCTCATTGAAGCACCAGAGTTTCACTTGCAGCCGCGCGCGGCCATATTCAGCCTGCCCAACAGCCGCATCCCTGCGACCAGCCGTTACTCGTCTTTCTTTACCAAAGTCACCTCAACGTTCGCGGTTTCACCGGTCCTAACAAGGACCTCCACCTCCTGAGTCCGGTATCCCTCCTTCTCAATTCTGAGTTGGTGGGTGCCGGGTGCTAGGGAGATGGTAACGGGTGTTGGGTCGTCATTCCAAGTCCCGCTGTCAACTGTGACATAGGCCCCCTGGGGCGAGGAGATGACCGCCGCTTTGCCTTCCGTCGGCGCTTCGCCTTCTCCCGCAGGTTCGCGGGCTTCTGTTTTTGTCTCCCCAGCGACGTGCCACCCGCACGCGCTTGCCGCCTTTTGTAGATAGGGGGCTAATCCTTCAAGATTGAAACGGGCAACTGCGGGGCTGGCGTCAAAGGGCGTGAACTGGAACGTAAGCGTTTTTGAGCCGACCATCTCTCTCGCAAATTGGACTGCATTGGGTGCAAATAGCGCCTCGTGGTCTGTGGACTCATCCCAGTGCTGCATCGCGGGCTTCCGGTCATCGAAGCGAAGCCGGACGGTGTGCCTGTCGGTATCATATTCCACGGTCGCCGCCATGCCTGTCGCTATGTAAGCTTCCGTCTTCCCCTCCTGGCATCGCACGATAAGAGTTGGGCGCTTCGATTGCAGCCAACCCGCAATGTCGTTTTCAGCGTCGCGCGATATTACGATCCTTTTCGACCCATCCATGGGTGAACTATCTTCCTTGATCTGCCATTGGCCTCCGGCAGTGGCGATAGTCCCGGCCCCGCCATTGTGGGTGGTGGACGCACTTACAGGTTTTTGCAGGGATGACGTAGTGGCCTTAACTATAGGCCAGAAAAGGGCAAGAACGGCCAACAAGACTGCTGCCACTTGGGTTGAACGTGGCCACGGGGCAGAAATTTTCGGCCTAGTGGCCACCGCCAGGAGTAACAAGACCACGGTTCCGATGAACCAAAGCGCCGCCAAAACTGCGAAACCCAACCCGAAGCCGAACCCAAAGGCTGCCGGGTCAATTACCCCGTGATTTACTAAGCTGAAGCCCATCGCCAACAGCGAGCCCAGCATGAAGCAAGTCCAGATCGCAACGGTAGCTAGGCAAAACCGATAGAATCTGCCCGACTTGGTCTTTTGACCCGCATCGGGTTGGATGGCTTTGCCTTTCAGGTCGCTGCCGCATTTCTTACAGAACAGGGCGTCTGTGTCGTTGTCCGCGCTACGCTGTTCGCATTTCATGGATGCCTCCCGCTAGCAATGCCGCCACAGAATACCACGCTCGCCATCTTGCTGCACTTCGCCAAAGCCCGTCCATAGCACGGGTGTACCATGATGCCGTGCTGAGCCCCCTTCCCCCGCGTTGGTGTACGTCACGCCCGGCTAGCGCATCTCCTGACACCTTTTCTGTCCGCCCATCGTTGGGGCCAGTGTCGGGCGTTTCGTTATCCGAACGTCAGAAACTGCGCACGCTCTCGCGCCCTTACCATGCGCCAAATTCCGAACTGGGTAAGTGTGCGCACTTCATGGGTGCCACAACCTACAGAGCGGGGCGTCCGCAGAAAACAACCCCCTCTCCCTTTAATTTCGCGTGCGTATGCACGCGATTACACGCACGGTCTACAAGGGCGTGATGTTTCTAACGAAACACCCCTATCCCCTCCAGGACCGGAAGCCGACAGGCTTCCGGTCGGGGTCAGCGGGGCTTAAAGTAGGACTATTCTTTATCACATTGAGTAGTAAGAAACGCGTACCTGCCGTAACTTCCCAGATTGCGCGCCTAGACTGCGCAGCTTTCCACCGTTCACCGCCAGTTTCCCCGATTTTCGGCCAAAGCCGCCCTACCCGTTCCTCCCGTGCCCCTTGCTCCCTCTCTCCCCCGCAATTATGCGCGTCAGACCTTCACGGTCCTAATATTTCAATCACTTACAGGCCCAACTTGAAAACCGAGCCCTGAACGTCGTTTATGTCGTTTATAATCTGTGGGGTGCAGCCAAACACTGACTAATCAACCTTCGCTGTAACCCATTGATTTATTGGAGCACCACACTCTGACAGTTGCGGTTTTTCACCATGTGCCATGTGTCAGGCCACCGGCTTGCGGCTCACTGGCGATTTCTCGGATTTGGGTTGCAACTCATTGAAACGTCAGGAGTGGCGGTGTTGCTGGCTTGGAAACCGAAGGGGGGTTCCAGACATGCCAGCCTTGGGCCAGGGTGTAAACCTGGTTGCCCCGGTGATATTCCCACCCCCTCCGTCGGAATTCAATCCAGTGCCAGTGGCCGCGCCCAAGCTCATCTCGAATATCGTACATCTGCTTGCGCAGATCGGCCCAGCGCAGCAAGCGGTATAGCCTCCTGGTTTCCCTCTCCACTTTTTCAAGACGGGCTTCATGCTCCAATCGCCTAGCCTGATACGCTAGAACATCATCAAGGGTGATTTTGTACAGCGGCTTCAACTTAAAGAACGAACACAGTTCTTTGAACATCCGGCCTCCCGCAGTGTTCGACGCCTTGGTGATATTTCTCTCATTGTATTGCGGATGACGTTTGCGAAACATCCTCTTGGCGACACCGCATTCCCAAAGGTAAGTCTCCGCAGCACGGGAGAAAGACCGGTGGCCCATTTCCCGCTTGGTGAATCCGCGTTCGCCGTGCTGTATCTCAGAGGTACTTATTCTCAGACGCCGCTCGGCTTCTACAGGGTCTTGCGTGCTGAGTGGTATGCTGTGGACTGCCCCGTTCACCCGAATTTTGCCCCAATAGAAACCGCTGCTTTCGCCATCCGGTTTATAGGGCTTGCAAACTGACATCTGCAAGTGTCCTCCCGTCTGGAATTGGTCGCCAGTCCGCAACCTCAACAGTCCATTTCTTTCTCTCCCTGCCCGCTTGGGAAGTGAATAGCCCCAGGGTTGCTATCCGTTCGAGGGAATTCATAAACGTCTCAACTGCGATCCCCGTTAGGGGTTCGATTTCCGCTATGTAGAATAGAACCCTCCCCTTGCCAGGGCCGCCGCAACGTTCCCAAAGGTAGGCCAAGGCAGTGAAGGTTGCTAAATCGGCGTGCTCTAGCCGTTCTTGCTTCTTTTTCAGTCCTGCGATTAGGACTCCCCACGTGTGTCGATCAATTGTGGCGCATCGGTTTCCCTCACCTCTCCTCACCCGCGCAAATTTCGCTTCGTGGTATTCCGTCCGGTACATCTTTCCGTTGCAGTCGCCGTGTCCGGGCCGGTAGTCAAACCAACCCAAACCACAATTCTTGCTTCTTCCGCTTATGTCCCGCCCTAGCTCGTACCGGGCGTCCCTGAACGTTTTTATGCCGACGCGCAAGCGGTCTGCCCACTTCGCGTCAGCCTCAACATAGTAAGGAATCTGCCGGTATCCCTTTTCGTACAACCCCAGGTGTTCACCCAATCGGTAATAGATGTCGAGCAGGATAACCCGCTTGCGGGGTGTCAGGGCCTTGAATTGATCTTGTTCTGCAAGATCGAATCGGAATGGAAACCACCGTCGGTTGGGTTCCTTGCGGGTTTCCTTCGGTCGCTCTGCCTCTTTTGCAGTAGGACTCGCTATCTCGGATTGCATGGTTTCAGGCATTCTTGAATCTCGCACGTGTCTTGATTCGATTGCTGCGAGCTGGCTCTGCCAGGAAGCGAAAGCCACGCCAGCAAACCTGCAATTCTGAAATTGGTCTACCCATCTGTCCATAGTCCCTTCGTACCCCGCCCCGGTGATACAATCGCCCTGCCTTCACCTCCGCCATGCGTAGGACTGGCAGGAAACGCCAGGACGGGGCATTCCAGAGTGATTCTCACTGGGGAAGCGTTGCAGATGTTCCGCCTGCAAGCGTAGAATGGGATTGCCGGTGAGCCATCATACGGACGCGGGTGCAAGCCGTGGGCATCTGCGGGCCGATTCTTGGCCGTGACACGTTTGTGAATTGTGGCTGTATTGTGGCGTCCGGTCTGCGAAAGTTGAGCAAATTGAGAATATTGAGATTTTACCTCGGTTGATTCTAAATAAGTTATCTGTTTCCAAAGTGGGAAATACTATTAGGCTTACAGGCTTGCTCGCGCTCCGTACTCCTCGATTGGGTAGCCCTCCTCCGCGGTTTTTCCTTTTGTCGCGTTAGACTCAGGAAAAGTGTACAATCGCCGCAGGAGGAAACAATCATGAAAAGCGCGAGGGTGGTCATTGCGGTATTGGTGTTTGCCGGCGTGGTTCTGGCCCAGGCGACGAATCCGGCGAAGCGGCCCACTACGGCCGGCGCGAGTTTTGACAAACTGAAATCCCTGGTGGGCGAGTGGGAAGGAAACATGAAAGAAGGCGGGCAACAGCATCCCGCGACTTCTTCTTTCCGTGTCGTTTCGGACGGCTCTGCGCTGATGAGCGTGCTGGGCGCAGGCACGAAGTACGAGATGGTGACCATGTTCCACATGGACAACAGCGATCTGCTGGCCACTCACTACTGCGCCGGGCACAACCAGCCACGCTTCCGTTTTGTGCCTTCAAACGAGGCGAATGTGGTGACCTTTGTGTTCAAGGACGCAACCAATCTCGCCAGCCCCACGGCGCCCCACATGGTGGGCCTCAAGATCACTTTTGTGGATGCCAACCACCACTTCGAGGACTGGATGTATTTCGAGAAGGGTCAGCAGAGTACATCGCGATTTGAGTTCCATCGAAAGGCGTGAGTAGCTAGCGGGTGAAGCCGGCTCTCCCGGATTTCTGCTTCGATGCGCCCGGAGGGGTGGCGGCACTGTTCCTTGGGCTTGGAAGGTGTGGCGGAATTCGGAGTGCGTCATCCTGAGCGAAGCGAATGGGCTCAGGATGACAGCGGGTTGGTTTTATGACAACTTCTGGGCTACTGTCTTCCGCCCCTGCAGGGGCGGGCCTGCGCAAGAGAGAGGAACGAATGCCGCGCGGAGAATTCAAACTGATCATCGGAAATATGTTCGGCAACAAGACAGGCCGGCTGATGCTGGAAGTTGAGACTCTGCGGCAGTTCGGGCGCAAGCGCATCCTAATCTTCAAGCCTGACATCGATACTCGCAGCGACACGGGCTACATCAAGGATTATCACGGCAAGATGATGGACGCTCTGGAAGTGCCGGCGCGCGATCCCTGGCAGATGCTGCGCGTGGTGCGGCAGAAGGAATCCGAAATGGGCTGCCGGTTCCACATGATCGCGGTGGACGAGGTCCAGTTTTTCCCCACCGACTCCGGCTTTTTCCTGGTGGTCGATGAGCTGCTCGATCGCGGCTACGACGTGATCGCCGCCGGCCTGGCCCTGGACTTCAAGCGCGAGCCCTTCGGCTCCACCCTGCTGCTTTTCGGACTTTGCAAGAGCGGCCACGATTGCATGTGGCTGAACCCCCTCTGCGCGCGCTGCGGCAAGCCCGCGCCGCTGCCCCAGCGCATCCTGGACGGCAAGCCCGCCCCTTACAACGCTCCGCAAGTGCAGGTGGGCGGCAAAGAAACCTACGAGCCCCGCTGCTACGATTGCCACGAACTCCCTGGCCGCCCCGCGCCGCCGCTCTGAAGCCAGCATTGCAAGCTCCCTAATCCCTCGATTACGGCGGGCGATGCAGGGGGACGGCTTGCCGTCCCCTTTCGCCAGATTGGCGGCAGTTAACCAATTGGACCGTGAATCGTTCAAGCGTGACGGCCAATGTCCGCCCCCGTGATCGACGAGCTGTCCTGGTTCGCGAATCGTCGAGCAATTGACGCACTACGCTAGAAGTAGAATTTCAAAGCCAACTGGCACTGCCGTGGCCCGATCGCCGTATAATTGATCACGCCGAAGTTGGGATCGCCAACGTAGGTGTCCGGCGTACCGAATACGGGGTGGTTGAAGGCATTCTCTGCCTCCAGGCGCAATTCCAGCTTCATAGCTTCGTGGCTGCTGGAGAGTGCGAATTGCTTCAAGATGGACAAGTTGTTAGTGAAGGTGAAGGGGCTGCGCACGGTTCCGATCA
>Ga0116110_1001679_pt1 | contig 11646 bp, 6 predicted proteins | sample June2015DPH_8_50_FD_89719 | JGI IMG/M metagenome (GOLD analysis project Ga0116110, IMG submission 89719) | Peatland microbial communities from SPRUCE experiment site at the Marcell Experimental Forest, Minnesota, USA - June2015DPH_8_40 | ecosystem: Environmental > Terrestrial > Soil > Wetlands >...
CGTATGAAACCGTATCGGCAGCTCGACCCCATGCCGGTGACGTGTCATCGCTCGTCTTAAAAGGCATTTCCGGCCCGCCAAATCATCGGCTGGTCATTATCAATAATCATACCTTTGGCGTCGGCGACGAAGAAAACCTTGTCACTCCCCAAGGCCCGATTCACATCCGCTGCGTTGAAATCAAGGCCCGTTCCGTGGTGATTGAATCTGGCGGACAGCGTCACGAGCTGAGCTATGCGAACAACCGCTGAAACCAAAAATATATATGCGACAACATTCGTTCCCAACCAGCCGGCCCGGACAAATCTTTTTCAAAATAAGCCGCTTGCTGGCACGAAACTTTCTTTTCTCATCGGACGTGGCAAAAGGAGCGACTGCCAAAAATGTCCTGGCGCTTCCACATATTTTATAACCCATGTTTAACATAATTAGAATGAATCAGAGCCAGACCGGAGGTAAAGGTATGAAATCAAAAATGCTAATTGCCACACTGCTGGGATGCCTTATTTGGCAGCAGGGAGCACTGTCCCAAACTGACACCATCGCTACGAACCCGGCCGCCAGCGGCACCCGCGGTCACCGCAAATGAATCTCCCAGTGTGACCGCCACCAACGAGCCCGCCGACACCAGCGCCGTCACTCCGCCGGCGGCACCCGTGGTCAGCGCTCCTGAGTCTCCCAGTACGAGTACGACCACCAGCAGTGTAACCACCAGTACTGTGACCACCAGCAATGCAACCACCGGGGCCAGCGCCGCCACTCCGCCGGCGGCACCCGTGGTCAGCGCTCCTGCTCCTGAATCTTCCAGTGTGACCACCACCAATGAAGCCGCAAGCGCCGCCAAACCTCAGCCTCCAGAGCCTCCGAGCATTCCGTTGATCCAATTCCAGGACGTTCCGATTACCACCGCCATTGAAAATCTGGCCCGGCAGGCGGGAATCAATTACCTGATCGATCCGAAAATCGGTTATGGCCAGCCTGACCAAAATGGACAAATCAAAGCCGAACCCACCCTTTCCATCCGTTGGGAAAATGTCACCGCCGGGCAAGCCCTCATGGCGCTGCTCGACAACTACGGTTTGCAACTCAGTGAAGATCGCAAGACCCAGATTGCCCGCATCACCGCCAAAGACCCTACGGCGCCACCGCCGCTCTCTACCCGCGTCGTTCAACTCAAATACGCCAGCACGTCGAACATGGTGGACTCGGTTCAAGCCACGCTCACCGACAAGCGCAGCCGCGTTATACCGGACACGCGCACCAGCCAAATAATTGTGGTTGCCACCGAAAAAGAACAGGAAGCCGTGGTCGATCTCATCAACGAACTCGACAAACCCACACGACAGGTGCTGATTGAAACAAAACTGGTCGAAATTTCAAGCAACCCCACCACGAAGAAGGGCATTGACTGGACCGGCACGCTTGCCGCACAAAACATCAGTTTCGGAAACGGGGTGACCGATCCGTCGAGGTCACTATCACAAACACTATTTCCGGGCACGCCCGTAACGACTACGACTCCAGGCTATACGACTCCAGGCTACAGTACAACGACTACGACTCCACCCTTCGGGGGTCATCCTGGCACCACCACCACCACCACGTATCCTGGCACCACCGTTCCTAGCACCAGCAAAACCACCACGCCCAGCTCAAGCAGCAGCACCATTCTGGCTACCGTGCCCCAACCCGCCAGCCAAGCTGGCGGTATGTTGCTCAATACAGTCGGCGGCTTTGCCCCGGGTGTCGGGTTCCTCAATGCCGACGGCGCACATGCCGTGCTCTCCTTCTTGAATGCATCTTCCGACGCACAGGTCGTCTCCACTCCCCAGGTTGTGACGCTGGACAATCAAACCGCCATAATTTCTGTCACTCGCGGCTACCCTATCATCAACGTCGTACAATCCGTGGCAGGAGTGTCCTCTGGCAGCTCCTCCATCACGTACTCCAACATCGGCACCACTCTGCAAGTCACTCCGCGCATTTCCGCCAACGATTATATCTGGCTCAAAGTCATCCCGGACGTGTCCGACTATTTTGGCCCGGCCCAGCAAACCATCGCCGGCCAGGTTTACACGGCGGACATATTTGACGCCCGCCACATCGAAACCCAGGTTCTGATTCCCAATGCCCATACGCTCGTCATGGGTGGCCTGGTAACGGACAACCCAACCGCTCAATATACCAAAGTGCCGGTTCTCGGCGACATCCCCGGCCTGGGTTGGGCCTTCCGAAGCGAAAACAAATCACTGGACAAGCGCAACCTTCTGATTTTCATCACGCCCACAATCGTCCAGGAGACCGATTTCCGGCCGACCTCAACCGATTTCCTCAAGTCTCGACCGAACACAGTGAAATCCCCCATGAACCCGAACACAATCTGGGACGGCCCCAAACCGCGTGGCGATTGGAGCAACCCTGTCCCGACACCGGGCGAATTTGATAAAACCCCGTCGAGGGCGGAATAGCCGCCTTAAACCAATGTTCATCCAATCGGCAAACCAAAACTCCTTGTGAACGGTGAATAACAACCAAACCTGTTTTATGAGAACCACAATTCTTAAGCGCGCGTGGCGGGCCTTCGGCCAGGCGCTTTTTGTCCCGCAGTCGCGGGGTGCCATCGTGATGGTCGCGTTGCTGCTGGCCGCCACCAATCTTTTTGCCGCAACCACCGTAAATTGGGTGAGCGGCGGCCCCAATCCCGACGAATCCGGAGTCGGCCCTTTAGGCGCCGGTTATGTGGATGGCGACATTACCCTTGAAGCGGCATATAACACGCCTTGCGGTATTGCGGCGGATCTCAGCGGCAATTATCTGTTCGTGGCCGACTATACCAATAACGCGATTCGCCTGCTTGAGTTCGATATTAATTGGACCAGTACGCTCTTCACTCTTAATGGTCTAAACTCGGTAACCAATCTCTTCCATCATCCGATTGGCGTCGCAATTGACAGTTCCTATAACCTTTTTGTCCTCAACCGCGGCAACGGAATCAATGGCAACGTCTTGGAATTCGCCATTGACGAAGATTTGTTTGCCACATTGGTTGCCACCAATGCGGCAAACTTGACCAACGCCGCCGGTATTGCGTTGGATTTCAGCGATAACATTTATGTCACCATCAAGAGCAACAAGGTGCTTAAAATCACCTCGCCCGGCGTCAGCAATGTCGTGGCCACCGTCACCAATGCCGGCGCTTCCCTGCAAGGCATCGTGGTAAAATACAACGGCTTGCTGGCTGTTTGCGATTCCGGGCGCAACGGCATCTATCTCATTAATCCCACCAGCGGCGCCGTCACCACCAACGCCGGTTTCAATGGCGCCGGCGACTTCATCAACACCGTGAACAATCGCGATCCCATCTCGATTGCCAAATTTTTTCAGCCTACCGGCGTGGCCGAAACGGGCGATGGAAGTTTGATTGTTACTGACTTCGGCAATCATCGCGTCAAAGTTGTGACCAGCACCAGCGTGACCAATCTCTATGGCGTCACTTCCAATGATTGGGTCTACAACAGCACCAACCCTATGTATTTCTGGCCTGGTTTTGTGGATGGGACTGTGGTGGTTCCCGACAAACCGGGCGGTGTGGCGGCACGCCAGCCCTTTGGCGTGACCATTGCGCCTGACGGCTCTGTTTATGTGACGGAAGATTATTATCACATCATCCGCCATGTTACAGGAGCCGGTCTCAAGCCGCCGCTATACCCACCTCTCGCGCCGGAGGACCTGACCGCGACGGCGGGCTATGGACAAGTAATTTTGACGTGGAAGGCGAGTGCTAGTCCTAGTGTGACGAATTACAACATAAAACGCTCCACATCCAGCGGCGGCCCTTACACAAATAATATCGTTGGCAGCACCTCCGCCACCACTTATACCGACACAAACGTCGCCGACGGCACGACTTATTACTATGTTGTTTCGGCCGTGAGCAGCACCGTCGGCGAGGGTCCAAACTCTTTGGAAGCGAACGCCACGCCGATGTTTTCTCCTGTACCAGGCAACTTGACTGTTACCAATTTTAACTTCGGGCCGGTAATTTTGACCTGGTCAATGTCTGCTGGCGCAACCAGCTACAACGTAAAACGCTCCACATCCGCCAACGGACCTTTCACAACCATTGGCAGCCCGGCCAGCACGAGTTATACCGATACGAGCGCGCTCGTCGGGACGATGTATTACTATGTTGTTTCAGCCGTGAATGGCGGCGGCGAGAGTGCAAACTCTTTGGAAGTGCCCTACCAGCCGCCGTTCCCGCCGCCGCCGCCGCCGAGAATCGGCTGGTTTGATTACGAACCGAACTATCTAAACGACTTCCTTACCGTGCTCCACCCTGTCAGCATATTCATAGCCCACAATGACCTGCTCATAGCCATTGATCCGACCACAAACGGCGTCGCGACCTATTACATCACCACCAACGGGCCGCAGCCAGTTTTAGCTGTTCCCAGTCCGACGAACGGAAGCACTCCGCCGTTTTATCAAGATGGTCTGTTTTTCGCGCAGCCTTTGCCCGTAACGACCGTGCCGGACTTGGTGATCAAAGCGGTGAATGTCGGTCCTGGAGGAAGCAGCCCGATTGTCACAGCCGAGTTCCTGTTTCAAGTTGCCAATCCAATCATTACCGGAGAAAATGCCGCGTATTTCACCGTCAGCGACATTACGACCAACGTGACGCTCTGGTACACCATTGACGGTACCAATCCAACCAACGCCCCGCCCAGCATCGGGCCGATTGCGATCACCAACGGCAATCCGGTCACGCTTTCCCTTAATGCGAGCACCAACCTTCTTTTCCAAGCCCGCGCCTTCCGCAGTGGTTATCAACCAAGCGGAATTGCCGTGCAATCTTTCTCGCCGGACAATTTTGTGCCCAACAGCATCAGCTTCGGTTTCTCCTCCGGCGAAGCTTCCAGCGACTTCATCGCCTCACCCGGCCAAACCTTCTATGCACCCGTGACCTTGAGTGTCTTGCCCAACACGCAAATATACAGCCTTCAGTTCAATATGACGGTCAACAGCGGCGGACCGAATCCCGGCCCCGCAGTCACGCCCGGTGCGTTCGGTTTTCAGTCCTTGTTGGAGAAGCCCATTCCGGGCGTCTCGCCGGTGGTATATGAACACATTCCACCACTCATGTTTGCCGCCTATGCCACCAATCCACCGCCACCATCAGCCATTACGTATCTTGACGGACTACCGTTCGTCAACCTGGAAACCACCAATCTTGGCCTTAATCTCCTTGCTGTAGGATGGTTGGAACGCTTCGGAAAAACCAATCTCTACAACACCCTTTCTCAAGACCTGATTACTTACTCCCAGGCTCATGATACCATGTATCCATCGGCGCAATATCCTGGACAAATTGAGGTGGGTGGCTATTCATTTTTTGTTCCCACCAATGCGGCGCCGTATCAAACGTATCAAATACAAATCGGACGGCCGTCCGCAACATCAGACGGCATTGGCGCACCGGGTTCTGCCGTGTTTATTTACGCTCCGACCAACGGTTCATTTACCAATGGAGCTATCAACGCGATTAAAAATGTGACGATTGGTCAGCGCAAATACATCGTCGGTGACGTGTATCCCTTCCGCTGGTTTAACGCTGGCGACTTCGGATCGGGTAACCTGGTAACATATGGAAATGCTGATGTTGAACAAGTATTCGAGGCAGCCATTTACGAGCTTAATTCACCGGCTTGGCAGGCGCCGGGCAGCGATTTCTTTGATGCCATGGACTCCTGCTGCGGCACTTATGTGGATCTTGGCCACGGATATCTGGAATTTAACACGCTTGTCTCCGGTGCCGGCGCGTTGAACCCCTTGTTTGATGGCAACGACACGATGATTGATCAAATCGCCTTCGGCGACGGCCAACTGGACGTGTGCGACGTGTATGTCACATTCATTCGTTCGGAATTTTCAAATCATGTGTGTTTCCAACGCTTTTGGACCAATGGCGTTCGTGTCGCACAAATCGTCCCCAACATAGTCTCCAGCGCGGTCTCCAAGTCATCGTCTGGTGTCAGTAAAATAGCGCAACAGGCGGGCAACACCAGTGTCACCAACCAACCAAAGGTCAATTTTACCGCTGGTGATTGCCAGACCAATGCCGGTTCGACCATCCAGATTCCCATCACGGCCAATATTTTTGGTAATTATCCATTGCGCGTGCTGATGATTAACCTCAGTGTTATTCCGCTGGATGGTTCGCCAGCGTTGACGACTCCGTTTCAATTCACTCAAAATCCAGTCTTGGGCAATCCCTACTTTGTAACGCCTTATTCTACTGGAGAAGGCAATTACGCCAATGTCTGGCTCAACAGTGGCATCTCGGGACTCTCGAACAATGTCTCTATTGGCACCTTGACTGTCACCATCCCGGCCAACGCCACCAGTTCGTCCGCCTATGCGGTTCATTTTGACCACGTCTCGGCTTCGCCCAACGGCATCGCGTCCTTCCCCAAACAGGCCCGGACCGGGTTGATCACCCTTTCCAACCGCTCCGGCTCTTCGTGGGGCGACGCCATCCCGGATTCATGGCGCCTGCGCTATTTCCTCACTCTGAATAATTTGCTTTCGGCGACGAATGCCGACGCCGATGGCGATGGCGAGAATAACCTGCAGGAATATCTGGCCGGCACCGACCCGACGGATCCCACGTCCTTCTTCAAGAACATCGGCACCGACCCGTCGGCGGCCCAGCAACCGTCCGATTGCGTCATCAGTTGGCCCAGCGTGAGTGGCAAACAATATGTCATCGAGCGTTCACCGAGCTTGAGCACGCCGATCTGGATTCCGGTTTCCACCAATAGCGGCAACGGGACCATCATGGAATACCAGGACTCATCCGGCGGCGGCCTCCGCTTCTACCGGGTGCAGGTGCAGTAACCCGCTTCTGCTTTTATTATTCAAAGCAACCAAAATAAACATATGAAACTCATCAAAACTCTTTTGTTGCCGGCCTGTCTTCTCTGGCTTGCTACCGGGGCGTTCGGGGCACAGGTTGATGCCGAAACGGCCGCTTCCGTCGTCACGGGCTGGCTCCAGCTTGACCAGAAACCCTTTGGGGAACCGTTGGGCGGCAAGGTCAACAGCGTGGAAACATTCAAAAACGACAACGGTATCCCCATGTATTATGTGGTTTATCTGGAACCGTCGGGCTTTGTGATTGTATCGGCGGACAACCAGGTGGAACCCATCATCGCGTTTGTCAAACAGGGCCGCTTCGATCCATCCCTAAACAATCCTTTGGGCGCTTTGGTCAGCAGGGATGTGCCTGTGCGGGTGGCGCACGCGCGCGCCCGCGGCGGTTCCCAGCCGGCGTTGAAAATTACCGGCAACAAATGGCAGAAGTTGCTGCAAAGCGCAGCGGGGGGGCCGCAACCGAAGGGGATTACCACCGGATCAGTTTCGGATCTCCGGGTTGCCCCGTTTATTCAAACGCTCTGGAATCAGTGGACAGCCGACAACACCACCAACGGCCCGGCTTGTTATAACTTTTTCACCCCGCCTTTTGCCGCGGGAACGTCAAGCAATTATGTTTGCGGGTGCGTGGCAACCGCCCTGGCCCAGTTGATGTATTATTTTCAATATCCGTCGGTTGGTGTGGGGACTCCGTCTTTTACAATCACACTTACGATACCCCCTGATGGCCCCGTGCAAGTAATTCGCCCTTTGCGCGGTGGTGACGGCAAAGGCGGTCCTTATGTGTGGACTAATATGCCGCCGGATCCCAGCGGCAGCGCTACGCTTGTCCAACGCGCAGCCATTGGCGCCCTCACTTACGATGCAGGTGTTGCGGTCCAGATGCAGTATGCACCCGCCGAATCTTCATCATATATGTCCGACGCCAAGACCGCGCTCGTCACCACGTTCAAATACAACAATGCAGTCATAGATGAAGGAACATCACTCAATGTTGGGGTTGGTTTGATCGGCATGATTAATCCCAATTTGGATGCGCGGTTGCCGGTTGTATTCGGAATTGACAACTCTGCAGGAGGCCATTGCATTGTGTGTGATGGCTATGGATATGATGCCTTCTCGACAATGTATTACCATCTCAACATGGGTTGGGGAGGAGATGACAATGCCTGGTATGATCTGCCCATTATTGATTTGGCCGATACTGAATCTTATATCAACATTGACGCATGTGTTTATAACGTCTTCACAAACGGCAGCGGGGAAATCATCAGCGGCCGGGTGCTGACCAACGGAGTGCCCATCGCCAATGCCAGCGTCACCGCCACCCGCATCGGCGGCGGCACCTACCAGACGGTCACGGACCCCAATGGCATCTACGCCCTGGCGGGCGTGCCTTCCGCTTCCACTTACACGCTGATAGTAACGAACACAGGCTATTATCCGGCCAGCAGCAACTACAGCACGGCCACGTCATTCGACGACGGGACAAACAGTGGCAACATTTGGGGAGCCGATTTCACGCTGGTTCCGGCGCAAGGCCCGCCGGTGATCACGGTGCAACCGGCAAACCAGTTTGCAACTGTGGGTGGAACCGCAACCTTCAACATCACCGCCACAGGTCAGTTGCCATTGATCTACCAGTGGCAATCCTACGCAAGCGGCAGCACGACCTGGACTAATTTGAGCGACGGTGGCAGTTACAGCGGTTCCGGGACGGAAACTCTGACGATAATCCAACCAGGCATCAACATGAATGGAGCACCATTTCAGTGTGTTGTCACCAATGCATTTGGCAGCGCGACGAGTTCTCCGCCGGCAGTTCTCAGCGTAAGTGTTGCTCCGTTTCTCACAATCGCCACATTGGCCGGGTCAGCGGGCATCAATGGCAGTACCGATGGCACGAACAACACCGCATTGTTTAACAATCCCCGGGGCATTGCCGTGGACAATAATACCAACGTTTATGTGACGGACCTGTATAATCATACCATTCGCAAGCTGACGCCGTCAGGAGCGAACTGGGTGGTAAGCACCATCGCCGGTCTGGCCGGAAGTTCCGGCAGCGCCGATGGGACCAACAGCAACGCACGGTTTAACGGCCCCTATGGCATTGCGGTGGCTGGCGGCAATCTCTATGTGGCGGACACGGGCAACAATACCATTCGCGAGCTCACGCCATCGGGAACGAACTGGGTGGTAAGCACCCTAGCCGGGCTGGCCGGGAGTTCCGGCAGCACCGATGGCACCAACAGCTACAGCCGCTTTCGTTATCCCATCGGCATTGCGGTGGCTGGCGGCAATCTCTATGTGACGGACGAGGGCAACAACACCATTCGCGAGCTCACGCTGTCGGGAACGAACTGGGTGACGAGCACCCTGGCCGGGCTGGTCGGAAGTTCCGGCAGCACCGATGGCACCAACAGCAGTGCGCGCTTCAATGAGCCTTACGGCATTGCGGTGGACAGCGGAGGCAATTTTTATGTGGCGGACAAATATTGTTCCACCATTCGCAAGCTTAAACAGGTTGGAGTAAACTGGCTGGTGAGTACCATAGCCGGGCTGCCCTATAATACCGGCGGCGCCGATGGCAGCGGCAGCGCAGCGCGGTTTAACAATCCCACCGGCATTGCGGTGGATGGCGGCGGCAATCTCTATGTGGCAGACGAGGGCAACAACACCATCCGCCGGCTCGCGTTGGCGGGAACGAATTGGGTGGTATTTACCGCTGCGGGGCTGGCCGGAAGTTCCGGCAGCGCCGATGGCCTTGGCAGTGCGGCGCGGTTCAACGGTCCTTATGCCATTGCGGTGGACGGCAACACCAATGTTTATGTGGCCGACTCGGGCAACAGCATCATTCGAGGGACACTTCCAGGTGAACAGCCTTTGACGTTGGCCGTTCAAATGGTAAGGCAAACACCCGGTAACACATTCGTGCTTACTTGGAGCGCGGTGATTGGACATACATATCAGGTGCAATTCAAGACCAATTTGCTCCAAACGGCCTGGAACCCGTTGACCAGTGTCACGGCGTCCAATTTGACGGGCAATGCATCCATTCCGGTTGGGCCGGATCCACAGCGGTTCTATCGCATCATTCCGTAGCAATAATTCATATCCGGCACGCTTTTTAACGAGCTTTCGGACGCGCGAACAGGTCAGTATCTGAATGACTGGTATGCCGTAGTCATACCATTTCCCGATAATAATCGGCACATTGGTAGGGCGCGTCACTCCGCGCCGCAATCGTTGTGCGGACGGGCGGCGGGCAGAGGACTGACCGCCCTACCGAGGCTTGTTCCGATTGTCATTGAGAAATGGTATCAGGGCAGAAGTATAAGGTTCTTTTCCTTCAGGCGGAACCGGAGTTTTGCGAGTGAGCCATCGCCAAAACATCCAAACGCAGGCCGGACATCGAAAAAACCGATTCCATTGATATTGCGGCATTGGGTGGGGCAACTTTGTATGTAATTCCCCAAATTTAGGACACCACCACCCGCTTCAGATAATCAAAGGAATAAATTCCCGTCGAATGCCCGTCGGCCCACACCGGCTGGACCGCATAACCGCCCACCATCACGATGCGCACCAGTTCAAAAGCCTCCGCGGTCAGCACCTTGTCCGGGTTCTTGTAAACGTTGCCCAAGATGTCCACCTCGCCCTTGCAACCCGCGCAGGGACAACCCCGCCGCAGTTTCTCCAGCGGAATGAAATCCTCGCCGCCGTCGTCCCATTTGATGGCCAGTTCGTTGCCGATTTGTTGAATGTCCACCGGTCGCATCAACGTTTTTTCAGCAGCCGTTCAAAGGCGGCCAGCGTCTCCGGACTGACGTGATGTTCGATGCCCTCGGCGTCCAGCTCCGCGATCCGTTCTGAAATGCCCAGTGAACGCAGGAAAGAAACCACTATCTCATGCCGCTGCTTGCACTCTGCCGCGAGCTTGTGTCCCGCATCGGTCAGAAAAATTGCGCGGTAAGGCTTCGTGTTCACAAACCCGATTTTTTGCAGCCGCGCCAGCGTGCGGTTGACGGTCACGTGCGTCACGCCCAGCCGCCGCGCCAGATCCACCACGCGCGCCTCGCCGACGGAAGCCGACAGATCGGCGATGGCTTCGACGTAATCCTGGGCGGTTTCCGCCGCGCGGTCGCGCCGCGAACGGCGGAAAGTTTCCGCCGGCGGCACCGCCGGGCGCGCGTGCGGGGCGCGCGCGGCAGCCGGCGATTTGCGGATGGAACGCGGCATGTTTTCGTAAAATGAAGCAAACGGCGGGTTTTTAGTCGAGGTTTTATTTTGTAGTCAAAGATACAAATTCTTGTTGACAGCCTAGGCTCAAAACTGTATCTAAAGCTACATAATCTTGTATATGATAAAAAGAATAGTCATTGCTGCAACGGTTTGCGCCGCGGCGTTCGGCGCATACGCGCAGGAAACAAACGGCGTTCCGCCGGACAAGAGCAGCTACAATCTTTTCAATCCCGTGCCGGAAAATTTGATGCGCGATTTAAGCCCCGACCGTCCGGACGAAACCGAGTCGCCTTATACGGTGGACGCCGGCCACTACCAGTTGGAAATGGATTTTGTCAATTTCATTTACGACAAAACGGACGGCACAACCACGAAGGCATGGGACGTGGGAGATTTCAACTTCAAAGCCGGATTGCTCAATAATGTGGATGTCCAACTCGTCTATGACAATTACCTGAATGTGCATAC
>Ga0116110_1001680_pt1 | contig 11643 bp, 10 predicted proteins | sample June2015DPH_8_50_FD_89719 | JGI IMG/M metagenome (GOLD analysis project Ga0116110, IMG submission 89719) | Peatland microbial communities from SPRUCE experiment site at the Marcell Experimental Forest, Minnesota, USA - June2015DPH_8_40 | ecosystem: Environmental > Terrestrial > Soil > Wetlands >...
AGGAATGGCTCATGTCCGCCGAATACATTCTCTCGGAAGGAAACGACCAGGTTATGCTGTGTGAGCGCGGGATACGCACATTCGAGCGCTACACGCGAAATACTCTGGACCTTACCGCCGTTCCCGTCATCAAGAAGCTTACCCACCTGCCGATTATTGTGGACCCGAGCCATGCCACGGGGATCAGGGATAAAGTCAGTCCCATGGCCCGCGCAGCCATAGCTGCCGGCGCCGACGGTCTCATAGTGGAAGTGCATACAGAACCGGACAAAGCGTTATCCGATGGGCCCCAGAGCCTGTATCCGGAACAGTTCGAGCAGCTCATGAGAGACCTTTATGTAATTGCCCCTGTTGTGGGAAAACAGCTCGATTACGCTTACCTCGACAAAGCCACCGTCATGAGACCGCGCCGGGGTGAGGGCAGGGCGCCTGCAACGGTTGCTTACAGCGGTGTGCCAGGATCTTTCTCTCACAAAGCGTGCACGCAATTTTTCGGCGATGAGGTCCCTCTGCGGAACAGTTCCTCATTCAGAGAGGTCTTCGCTCTGGTGGACAGCGAACAGGCGGCCTTCGGCGTCGTTCCGGTAGAAAACAGCCTTACGGGCAGCATTCATGAGAACTATGACCTGCTGCTCGAATATGAACTGAAAATAGTCGGTGAGTTGACCTTGAGGATCAAACATAATCTATTGGGGCAGCCGGAGGCATCGATCGAAGGGCTGGAAAGAATCTACTCACATCCTCAGGCCTTTCAGCAGTGCAGGGAGTATCTGGAAAAAAATCCCGGCTGGGACTTGATAGCGTGTAAAGATACTGCCTCGGCCGTTGGAAGGGTAAAAGAGGGCGCTGATCTCAAAGAGGCTGCCATAGCCGGCGAAGGAGCAGATCAGGTTGCCCGGCTGGCGATTCTCAAGGAGGGCATAGAGACCAATCCCCGGAATTTCACCCGATTCGTGGTTATATCCAGGAACGAATCTCTTCCAGGTCCTCAAAATAAGTCCTCCCTGATCTACTCGGTAAGCGACAAGCCGGGGGCCTTGTTCGAAACGCTTCGGATTTTTGCACAAAACGATGTAAACATTGTCAAACTCGAGTCGAGGCCGATCCACAGCAGGCCCTGGGAGTACCTGTTCTATGTAGATTTGGAAACCGATGTGACCGATGAGAGCCGGAGGCACATCCTGGCCGAACTGCTGGAAAAGACCGAATTTTTCAAATTCCTGGGAAGCTATGACAAGGGCGCCCGGGTGTGAAGGGAGAAGGGAAGCGGGGAGCAGGGAGCGGGAAGCGGGAAGCGGGGAGCAGGAAGCGGGGGCAAGGGTGAAGGGGTGAGGGGCGAGTCATGAATCGTGAATGGAAAAAGCCCAGTCACGAGTTTACTTCCTCAGTCCTCAGTCCTGAGTCCTCAGCACGGCAATCGTTGCGCCCCAGCCACCTGCCTCAGGGCCGGCCTCGCTAAACGAAACCACAATGGGATGGCTTTTAAGGACCGCATGGACCGTTCGGCGCAGGACACCTGTGCCCTTTCCGTGAATTATTCGGACCTCTTCGAACCCCTTCTCACCCGCCGCTTCGAGGTAGTCGTTCAGAAGGTCTTTCACTTCGTTTGGCCTGAAGGTATGCAGGTCTATCGAGTCTTCGATGGGGTAGTTGATTATTTCGTCTTCGTTCATGGTTAAACACCAAGGTTGTCAGCTCTGTTGCAGTCAGGTAAAAATACCGAATTAATATAAGACTTCGTGAGACGGATAAGTGCGATACATGCCTGATTCTTCTATTATTCTACTCTTGGATGGATGTTCGCAAAAATGTTCTGGCAATTTGCGCCGAATTCTGTTTTGAATACAGGGCGCGGTCGGCTGGTGTTTGCTTACCGGATAGGAAAAAAGAGGAAAAGAATTGCATGCTGACAAACCTGGTATCGAATTTCGCAATATTGTGTCTTCATGGTGCAGGGTATCTCGGCGCGGGTTTCCTGATGGCGCTCGAGAGCATGATCGCTCCGGTCCCAAGCGAGGCGGTGATGCCTTTCGTCGGATTTATGGTTGCCGATGGCCAATGGAATCTCTGGGCCGCCATTATTGTAACCAGCACCGGTTCGTTAGTCGGGTCCGCAATCTCGTATACGATGGGCTACTATGGAGGGAGGCCGTTTGTGCTGAAGGTCGGCAGATACCTGCTTCTCAACCCGCACGATCTTGAGTGGACGGAGGATTTTTTCAGCCGCAGAAAGGGGACCCTGACCCTTTTCGTCAGCCGGTTCATACCCGTTGTAAGACATCTTGTCTCAGTTCCCGCAGGGACAGGTAAAATGAAGCTTCTGCCTTTCCTTATGGCCACCCTTGCCGGTGCGACTCTCTGGAATTCTTTCCTCCTTGTCTGCGGGATGTACCTCCGTGAAAGATGGAACCTTGTTCTACGCTATTCCCATCAGGTCGATATTGTGGTCGGGGCGGCCCTGCTTGCTGGACTGGTCTTTTTCGTGAAGCTGCGTTACAAAACCGCATTGAAAAAAAATTGAGGAAGCTTTAATCGTTTTAATCCCTGAATTCCTCAGTTCGTCCTAATTCTTTCTTCGTGTGTCTCCTTGACCTGTCGATGATCGGTCTTCCCGTCTTCTCGTGAGTCCTCCGTAACTTCCTGCTCCTCCAAAATCGCACTGCTTTCAGTTTCGGAAAGGACGCGAATGACGCTCTGCGCTACCTTCAGGGGGAGGCCGGCCCTCTCCAACTCGATGGCTGAGGCTTCCTGGATTGCATCCAGGCTGCCGAAGTGCTGGAGGAGCATCTGTCTTCTGCCGGGACCTATTCCCGCAATACCGTCCAGCGCCGAGGTGAGAAGGGAGGTCCTGTGTACGTTCTGATAGTGCGATATGGCGAACCGGTGGGCCTCGTCGCGTATTCGCTGGAGCAGGTGCAAAATGTCCGGATTCCGGTGCAGAAAGAGGGGGTTCTTTCGACCGGGCAGATAAATTTTCTCGTATAGCCCTTTTCCCTTTTCCCCTATGTCTGATTCGCGTTCCTTGGCAATGGAGGCCACCGGGAGCGGCTCAGAAGTTCCGAGCTGCTCCAGCAGGTGCACGATCTTGTTCAACTGGCCTTTTCCGCCGTCGAGAAGGAGCAGATCGAGGCCTGCGGAAAGTTCCGGGTCGTTTTCAATAAGCCTGCCTATTACCTCGGCCATCATTGCCGGATCGTCGGGCTCGCTCGTAAGCCTTATCCGGTAGCGCCTGTAGGAATTCTTATCGGGGCGTCCGTGTTCAAAAACAACAACCGCCCCGACAGCGTGCTGTCCCTGGATGTTGGAGATGTCCACGCAGGCAATTCGGGCAGGCGTTCTCGGCAGCTTGAGGAGGCGCTGAAGACCTTCTATGAGCGCCGTATCCCGCCTCTGCCACCGCCTGCGGCTGATGAATCCCTCGCGGGCGTTGGCTTGCGCCATGTCGAGCAGATGTTTCCTGGCGCTTCTTTTGGCCGCCCAGACCCTCACGCGTTTTCCTTTCTTCTCCGATAGCCATTCCGAGAGAACCGTTTCGGAATCGAGCGAAACGGGGACGAGCACTTCATCGGGAATAAAGGCGCCTTCATAGTAGTATTGATGAATGAATGCCGAGATCAGCTCATGCTGATCCCCCTGGGCCTCCTTGAGGTCGAAAGCCCTCTGGCCGGAATGCACTCCCTGCCGGATAAAGAGGGCCACCAGTTCGCTCCGGTCTTCCTCCTGGTAGATGCCCAGCACGTCCTGGTCCAGGAAGCGGTCGGATACGACATGCTGCTTTTCGATTGTGGCCGCGATGTTTCGCAGCCGGTCGCGGTAGAAGGCGGCCAGTTCGAACTGCAGCGCCTCGGCGGCCTCGTGCATCCTTTTTTGAAGCTGTCTTTGAAGGATGTCGGTCTTGCCTTCCAGGAAGAGCACCACTTCCTCGACCATCTTCATGTACTCTTCCCGGGGAACTTTGCCTGCACAGGCGGCGAGACATTGGCCCATCGAAAAGTTCAGGCAGGGGCGTTCCCGCGGGATGAGCTTTTTACCCTTGCAAAGCCTGAGCGGGAAAAGCTGGTGCAGGTATTTGAGCGTGTCGCGGGCCGCTCGAGCCGATGTATAGGGGCCGAAGTATATCGCTCCGTCTTTTTGAAATCGCCGTACTATGTCCAGCCTGGGGTAGGGGTCACGAGGGTCGATCCGGATCGAAAGGTAGTTTTTGTCGTCGCGAAGCACGACATTGTAGCGCGGGCGGTGTTTCTTTATGAGGCTGGCTTCGAGGAGCAGCGCCTCCTTCTCGGATGATGTAATGGCGTATTCGACGTTGGCGGCCTTGGCGAGCATGATCCTGGTCTTGACATCTACTGCGTCACCACCCCGGAAATAATTGCCGATCCTTTTCCTCAGGTCCCGGGCCTTTCCGATGTAAAGGATAACCCTGTCTGCATCCTTGAACATGTATATACCGGGCAGGTGCGGAAACGCGGATATCCGGCTCACAAGTGCGGCGGGGCGGTCGGACCGCCAGCCAGGTTCGCCACTCAAACCTTCGGCAGCGGCTGGGTTCTCAGTCTTCCCGGATTGGGCGAGCTTATCATCGATATCCGGCCCAACGGGTCCGTTTTGGTTTTCGACTTCAGGTTCGAGCATTTTTGTATCTGTTTCTCAGTTACCGGAATCTTGATTATGCCAAATTCAATTATAGCACAGAAGCCGTAAGCACTCACCAAAGCGATTCACTCCAGAGGCGGGGCATGAACAGGCCCGGGAGAGGCAGAAGCACTCAGACAGGATTGACGGGAAAACAGCGGGTCAAAGGCAAAAGACCTTTGGCAGGATTAACGGGACAAGAACGGGCCAAAGGCATTTTTGCCTCTTCGTCCTCTTCTTGTCCGGACCCTGTCCCGCCTCTGTGGTGGAATCCTGTCTTTGGCTTTCAGGGGAGGACTAAAAGTGTTCCTCACCCCTTCTGCGTGACGAAACAACCCTTATCTGTCCACGTTCCGGAGTCAATACGCTCTGCTGCCAGTTGTCGGCAACGGCTGCTTCCGGGACCCAGGGCGGCAGAGCCAGGCGAAAATGCGTTGAGAGGGCAAAAAGAAAGGGCTCATACATGCCTCGAAGTTCCATCAGCTTCAGATCCGCTTCATCTCCAGTGCGGGGTCGCAAACCAGCCGCCATTAACCTGGATCTCAAGTTAGTCAGTTGAGTGGGTGGAAGACGGTCAGGATCAGGCCATCGGGGCGTAACTCCGAAAATCAACGAAAGGTCCACGACAGCGTGCCTCGCCATGGCAAAAGTCATTTGCGCCTGACGCACGCAAGCCCCTTCCAGGCCAACCATTACGAATGCGCTGATATCCAAAATGGCGGCCAGCGCAGCGAGCCATGACTGGTTATCGTGTTGAGACCTCCAGTAGGCGAGTACCGGATATGACAGGTTGCTTTCGAGCAATTCCGCAGACCATCTTTCCCACTCGCGCAAAATCTCCCGGATAGATTCCATGCCATACTCGTCGTGGTGCCTGTAAAGCATTTCGGCAGCCGTAGGAGGCGAACCTGCTCGGGCATCTAAAAGCGATATGTTTACCTCACGCCTTGAAAAGGACTGATTTAAACCCGGCAGGTAGCCGATGACAAGCGCCAGAAAACCAAGCCCTGTTCCACCCTCTGCTACTGTCAGAAATCGCCCGAAAGGCGTTAGTGCCCGCACATCGCCCAATCCGATCGTGAAGAAAGTCGTTCCGCTGTAATAAAGATTTGTTACGAGGCTTTTCTGGTCTTCCGATATGACCGAGGTTCCCCAAAACAGGAGCCCGAAACCCAGGATCAGCATAAAGGCCCATAAACCCAGGAGCACTATTAAAGAGAGCGGCCCGTAGATACTCAATAAATTCTCTCTCAAGTGCCTGGCCGATATCGGGTGTACAACCGCTTTCCATACACGCCATGTCACCCGGTAAAAAATGCGGGCCATCCGTACCCGCCGGGTAACCCGGCGCGGAAAAATGACAGTTTCGAACGCCTCCCACAGCACAGCGACTATCAGTAAAGCGCCGATAATGGTGATAGCGATTGACATATTCATCTCCCTCCTGGAATCGGGAAGCAGGAAGCCGGGAGCGGGGAGCCGGGAGCAGGGAGCGGGAATAAAAAAAACCATGCGTCCCTCTCGGTCATAGCTCCGGGTTATTCGTGCTTCTTGCCTTTTTCATCTTGCTCCTGTAATTGAAGATAATGGTCCGTTGCGCTTCAAGCACGGCTTGCATCCTGAATTACTTTCTCCGGTCAGATCGATCTCGGGGTTATTCTCAATCCAAAAGGATGTGGACAGGGTAGGGGAATTTTGTTAAATAAGCGGCACTATTAGATCGGGACGTGGCTCAGCCTGGTAGAGCGCTGCGTTCGGGACGCAGAGGTCGCTGGTTCGAATCCAGTCGTCCCGATCAGAAAAATTGCTTTCTTTTATCCTCTGTGCAATAACCTGCCTTGAGTAAATTGGACTACCCGTCGGGCCCCTGCTTATGGATTTTTTGAAGTATTGCCTTGTGTTATAATCGCTATCAATTGGCGAAGCTCGTAGGGTGGGGGAGCGTAGCGCGGTAGCCGAATCGTGTTCGTTTTTCTTAATTTGCGAAGTTTTCCTGAAGGTGAAGCAGACCAGTGGGAAGGAAACGGCCCGGAAAAGTCGATAGGGTGCTCGCTGAAGCAAAAGCGTTGCTGAGCGCCCAATACGCCGATCGTCTGAAGGGGATCGTTCTTTTCGGTTCCTATGCCCGCGGGGATTTTGCAGAAGAATCGGATATCGACTTATTGGTGTTGCTGAGGCCTCTCCCCGACCCACTTGAAGAACTCGAGCGCATCTTTCCGGCAATTTGCGACCTTTCGCTTAAGCATGATGTTGTTTTATCTCTGGTCCTCATGGATCTTGATGCGTTCCGTTCCCGGAGGACCCCCCTTATTCTAAACGCAGGGAAGGAAGGGGTCTGGATATGACAGAGGGTGTCCGGGAGCTTTTGGACAAGTCGCTGCAGAGCATCCGTGCAGCTGAACTGCTCCTGAGGGAAGGCTACTTCAGTTTTGCGGCGAGCAGGGCTTACTATTCTATGTTCTACCCGGTTGAAGCGTTGTTGTTGACCCGTGAGCTTTCCTTTTCCAAGCATTCTGGCGCGATCGTTGCCTTTGGCAAAGAGTCTGTCAAGACCGGCGCTTTCGATAGTCATTTCCACAGGTACCTTCTCCTGACCAGTTGCATCAACGTGCTGATTAATGCGAAAAAATAAGACAAATTCCTCCGAAGTTTGGTGCCTGTTGCTTTCATGTCGGACATTTCCCCTATCAAAGTTCGTGGCAATTGACACGAAACAAGGACGGTTTTACTTTAATAGAAGATGTTTTCTGCCTAAATTACAATGGCTTGCATGCATCAGAGAAGGGATGCTTAGATCTTCTGGAGAGCTAAAATGAGCAAAAAACTGATTCTCGGATTAGCGTTGGCGTCCGTGCTGGTCGGTGGCCCATTTATTGGGGCGAGGGCCGATGACATAAGCGTCTCGTGTTGGGCTGGATTTTGTCCAGCTCAGCAAGAAGATACGAACCAAGCGCAAAGAGATTATGACAAACCGGATGCAACCAGCCAGGACGCAAATCGGTACGGTCCGACTGATCCGGAGCCGATGGGTTCGCCCGGCTTCTGAGCGGTCGAAATATGAGCACGCAGGGATTGGGATGCCGCAGCCTGAGTGAGTAAAGGGTTGCGCTGCATCCCTTCCCCGCAGTTAGCATTTAGCATATTCGGTAGCGAGGCGGAGACGCCGATCATCCGCAACAAGCATGGGGGATTCCAGCGGTGTCCCTGGTGCCGCTTGACTCTGGCCGAGGTCTTGCGTGGTGGAAGGCAGGCCCATGAATGGCTCTACTGACCGGAGGAAGTCTACGCGCCCGGGAATTCATCGTTTACCGATGCCTTGCTGAATAACCATTTCCCTCAAAGAATGACCAGACTTAAAATCGGTTTCAGAAGTGGCAGGGCGCCCTCGGCCCGCACAACTATTTCGATGCTGCCATTATGTGACCCGAACCAGCACTCAGACGCTGCGGCCAATATCCGTTCTGTTCTAAAGTGTTCTGCTTTAAAATACTCTAAGAAGAAAAAATCAAAGAAAGCAGTCAATTAGGAGCAAGTGAATGCGTTCGGGATGCAGAGGTCGCTGGTTCGAATCCAGTCGTCCCGATCAAAAATTTCATATCTGCAAAATTAAATGTTTCCATCTGAAAACCTCCCTGCTTTTTTGCCCCTATGCGTGGTCGGGGCTCCACAATTGTGATTCACAGGTTATCCTTCCTGTATTAAAATAGTTAAAATAGTTAAAAAGACAAATTGGCAAATTGGCCGATGCAGGAGAAAACCAATGCTGACGAAGACCATCGATCTCAAAAAAGAGCCACCGGATTTGCAGGGCTTATCTTTGTCCCAGCGGACTGCCGGCCGATGCTGATTTCGTTGTTGGACGTCATGAAACCCATCCTGTCTGTAGCCATACCGGCACACAACGAGGAGAAATACATAGCGCGGTGCATTCAAAGCATCGCTCTATCCGCTCGCCTTGCCGTTCACCCCGTAGAAGTTGTCGTGGCACTCAATCGTTGTGCGGATAGAACCCAAGAAATCGCTGAATCCCTCGGTGCTCGTTGCGTTGTCGAAAATACGAAATGCATCGCGACCGTTAGAAACGCCGCTGTGCGCGCGTCGTCCGCGCCAGCGGTTGCCACGCTGGACGCCGACAGCTGGATGTCACCGAACACCGTCTCCGAGGTCATCAAGCGCGTCTACGACGCGCGCTACGTTGGGGGCGGCTCAGTGATCAAGCCGGAGCGTGTTTCTGTGGGGATCTTCCTCAGCCTCCTTGTGGTGGCCCCCTATGTCGTCACGCAGCGTGTGTCAGCGGGGATGTTCTGGTTCTTACGCGAGTCGTTCAATGCGCTCGGCGGATTCGATGAATCGCTGATCAGCGTCGAAGACCTGGACTTTGCGCTACGCCTCAAGGCATTTGGCAAAGCTCGAGGGAAGCGATTTGGCACCATCTGGCGCCATGGCATCACGACATCATGCCGCAAATTCGACAGGTTTGGAGACTGGCATCTCTTTCGCAATCCGCGTCTCGTAAGGGAAATTTTTTCGGGCACGAACAGACGCGCGGCAGACCACTTTTACTACGAGGTCGACCGATGACGCCCGACAATTCCATCAAGCGGGCTTTAGTCCCTTCTAATTACCCAACAATGACACCAAACGATGAACGGCCGAACATGATGAAGGGATACCAGACTTTCCTTTTCCAACCAAAAGCCACTTGAAAAGTATAAGGTACTGCCATCCACTGAAAAATGTGCTATGCCTTCAAACCGTCACCCACGATCCCGGAGTAAGCGGATGGACGCCATTAACAGGATCGAACTGAATCCGAGAGTATGCAACGGAAGACCAGTCATCAAAGGGACTCGAATTCCAGTTTCGATAATCCTGGAACAGATTGCTGAAGGGCAAGCCTGGGATACTCTCCTGGGAGATTATCCTGAATTGACGAGAGAAGATATCCAGGCCGCTCTTTTCTATGCCAGGTCGTGTCTTGACCATTCGGAGATAAGAGCGGTTGGCGCCTGAACCCTACAGGCTGTACCTCGATCAGATGTTTGGAGTCCACTTGGCCTCGGCGTTGCAGGCTGCGGGGTTCGATGTTATGCGTGCCTCAGAAGCCGGCCAATCGCGAGCCGATGACGCTCAGATCCTCCGGAAGGCTATCGATGAAAAGAGGGTACTTATAACTCAATAGCACAATACATGAGGTAAGACGTTAAATGATTGCACATATCATAAGAATCTTTTCCAGCGATGTAGAAGTAGAAGTGAACCATGACTATTTTAGTTTCAGGCGTAAAGGACAGGAAATTAACTTTAGGACTGTTATCTACATATCAAATGATGGTGGGAAACCACGTGTACTTGGTGTTGGCGATAGTCCAGTAATTACAGAATCAAATATCAGAATTGATCTTTTCAAGCCAGAAGCGCAGGGTGTTGAATTTGTTGCCAAAGCCGAATGTCTTGACGCTTTTTTCAGATACTGCATCAGAAAGACGCTAGGTCACCGTACAGTGATCAGGCCGCGAATTCTCTTTAGCAACTCAGAATCTTTGAGAACGATTCTGTGTGGGTATCAGAGAATCATATTGAGCCGTGCTGCTATGAATGCGGGTGCTCGTGAATGCTTATTTACGATAAAATAACTGGGCGAAAGGTTGGCAAGTGTCCCGTTGCATGAAACTTTCTAGCGTTGTTCCTGACTTCGCAGCCTGACCGGAACCCCGAAACTGGGCGAAAAATAGTGGAGCCTCGCAAATGGAACGGGTTTCAAAACTTGGACCATGCCGCACGAATGCAGGGGTCAAGCAGTGGGGAGGGCAGTGATAATAAAATCGATGACTTAGCCTTGGGACGGCTGGTTCGAATCCAGTGGTCCCGATCAAACTTTTCCCGTCATTTCGCCGGCTTCATCAGTCCCCGTCCAGGTTTTCAAGGTCCAGTATCCGTTTGATCCGGTCCTCCGGGGTAACGTCACTTCCTTCTTTCCATTCCATGATCTGGAGAACAACCCCCGCTGCATCCCTGGGCCGCAATACCAATTCGCTGCGATTGCTGAACTCGTCCCGCAGAGGAATTTTGAATCCTTTGCCTTCGACTTCCGTGATGAACTCTTCGAGGTTATCGACTTCCAGGCCCAGATGGTGCAGGCCTTCCCCATGCCTGGCAATGTGCTGATTTATAAACCCGTCCGCATCCATGGACTGGACCAGGGAGATGACGTTTTCCCCGATCCGGATATAGGACACTTTGGCTGGGCCGGCTTTTTCCTTGAGGATGATCGTTCTAATCGGGATGGCGTTTAACAACATCACAAACTGTCGGGTTGCCTGATCAGCATCCTTTACCGCGATCGCCACATGATCGATTCTTTTGATCCTGGCCATTGCCCTCTCCTTGGTCTCATATCCTGCATGTGCCGCCATAAATGATGCGGATCTCTATGTATAGCGACATAATAGTTGCGAAATAAAGATTCCCGGCATTCCGGCGCCAGACTGACGAAAGTCTGAATCCAGAGGTGTTTGATCGGCTTCACAGGTCGAAAAAACACTGGATCCCGGTTTCCACCGGTGTGACGGGCAGTGAAGATTTGCGCAAGCATTATTGACGCCGCGAATAATTGTTATTGCGCGGGTCATTCTCGTTTCAGAAGTTGAGCGTCATCAGCAATCCCATGCGCTGGTCATTTTCAAACGGGATAATCTCGTTTTCGTCTCGCTTGTGCAGATCGCCGCCGGCCTGTTCTTCGACCATGCGCACAGATCTATCAATGTGGTGCAAAAACTCCCGGGCGGGAATCATCTCTCCGTAGGTCCGCGTAAAGGAGTAGATGCAGATGTTGTGTTTGTCCATTTCCTCAGCGATTTCCGCGGCCCCTTTGAGCAGCTTGAGCGTGCGTCTGGCGATTTTCACGCTTCGCACAGGGAAAATGTCCCACCAGGATACGGCCGTGCAGAAGAAAGTGGTCGGCCGGTAGGCTTGTAGAGCAATCGAGTCGTCATAACCGACGATCTGGAG
>Ga0116110_1001685_pt1 | contig 11619 bp, 10 predicted proteins | sample June2015DPH_8_50_FD_89719 | JGI IMG/M metagenome (GOLD analysis project Ga0116110, IMG submission 89719) | Peatland microbial communities from SPRUCE experiment site at the Marcell Experimental Forest, Minnesota, USA - June2015DPH_8_40 | ecosystem: Environmental > Terrestrial > Soil > Wetlands >...
CGCGCTGCGGCGGACGCTGGAGCTGACCGGCGCGCTCACCTCCCGGACCGCGCCCACGGTGGTCGGCCCGCTGCCGCCGGACCAGGCGGCCAGCGAGCTGCTGGCCTACCTGCGCCGGAATGGCTACCTCGACCCGGATGACAGCGGATGACCGGTGGCCGGACTGGCCCGGCCGGCGCAAACCAGGCTGCCGGACGGCTTCACCGTCGAGCTCGCCGCTGACGTGCACCGCTCCAGGGACGGGCGGCTGATGCTGGGCGGCTCGCGGCCGCGGCTGCTGCGGCTCAGCGAGGCGGCCGCGCGGCTGCTCGGTCCCGGCGAGCTCACCGTCGCGGATGAGGCGACGGCGGCGCTGGCCCGCCGGCTGGCGGACATCGGCGCCGTCATCCCGCCGGCGGCGGCCGTAGCGGTCAGCGACGTGACCATAGTGATCCCCGTGCGGGACCGGGCCCGGATGCTGCGCGAGCCGGCGCCGCTGCGGTCAGCCCTGGTGGCGCAGGATTGCGCCACACTGGCTAAAGATGGCGTCTAAATAACTTGTGATGGCATCACAGTGGCATCATAATGGTGCCATGAACCTGGAGCCTTACGTCAGCACCATCCGCCACGAGCTTGCCGTGGCCGCCGAGGCGGGCGGGGAAGACGCTCGCGCGCTCGCCGAGCGGCTGGCCGGCCCGCTGGAATCGGCGCTGCGACTTGCCCTGCTGGAAGCGCTGTCCGCGGCGACGGACGAGATCACCCGTGACCTCGCGCCGGGCTCGGTGTACCTGCGCCTGCAGGGCCGCGAGCCGAGCTTTGTCGTGACCCCTCCGGCTGCCGAATCGCCGGGCGAGGCGGAGACTGCCGCGGCGGATGTCCCGCCGCCAGCGCCCGCGGATGCGGCGGACGGCAACGACGGCGTGATGACCAGGATCAACTTCCGCCTGGCCGAGCGCCTCAAGGGCCGGATCGAGGAGGCCGCCGACCGGGCCGGGCTCTCGGTCAACGGCTGGCTTGTCCGCGCCGCCACCGCCGCGCTGGAGCCCGGCGACCCCGGCCGCGGCGCACCCTCCGGACGGCGCGCCCCCTGGGGCAGCCAGCGCTACACCGGCTGGGTGCGGTAACGCTCCCGCGGCACGATCTCGCCGTGCCCGTCCACGGCCCCTGACCACCACCCAAGTCCCTTCCCCGGCCCGCCAGCGGAGCGCGGGCCGGCCAGCCATTCCGGAGGAATCACCATGCCTGCCTTCAGCACCCCCGAGCCGATCTCGGCCACGATTGACCTGGTCGCCGGCGACGTCCGCATCACCGCGAGCGAGCGGGACGACACGGTCGTGCAGATACGGCCCAGCGATCAGTCCAGCGACCAGGACGCGCGGGCCGCGGACCAGACCCGAGTCGAGTACGCGGCCGGGCAGTTGCTGGTCAGGGCACCGAAGCAGCACAGCCGCAGCCTGTTCGGCAAGCCAGGATCGATCGACGTGACCATCGAGCTGCCGGCCGGCTCGCAGCTGCAGGGCGATGCTTCGGTGGCCGCGTTCCGCTGCGCGGGCCCGCTCGGCGAGTGCCGGATCAAGACCGCGACTGGCGACATCGGGCTCGACACCACCGGCCCGGTCGACCTGCGGACCGGCGCGGGCGCCATCACCGTGGAGCGGGTGGCGGGCCACGCCGAGATCAGCACAGGATCCGGCCGCCTGCGCCTGGGCGAGATCGACGGCACTGCCGTGATCAAGAACTCCAACGGTGACAGCTGGCTCGGCGAGATCACCGGCGACCTGCGGGTGAACGCGGCCAATGGTGACCTCGCCATCGACCACGCGGGCGCGGGCGTGACCGCCAGGACCGCCAACGGCGCCGTCCGGATCGGCGAGATCATCCGCGGGGTCATCTCGCTCAAGACCGGCTTCGGCGAGATCGAGGTCGGCGTCCGGGCCGGCACGGCGGCCCGCCTGGACGTGTCGACGGGGTTCGGCCGGGTGCGCAACGACCTGGAGACCGCCGACAGCCCTGAGCCGTCCGACGAGACGGCCGAGGTGCAGGCCCGCACCAGCTACGGCGACATCGTGATCCGCCGTTCCTGAACCCACGGAACGGCCTCTTCGAAACCACGGAGCAGAGAAATGACAACCACCGCCCCAGCCCGGCTGGCGATCTCAGCCACCGGGCTGCGGAAGGCGTTCGGCGACAAGCTCGTGCTGGACGGCATCGACCTCACCGTCCCCGAAGGGACGATCTTCTCGCTGCTGGGCCCCAACGGGGCCGGCAAGACCACCACGGTGCAGATCCTGTCCACGCTGATCCCGGCGGACGGCGGCGAGATTCGCATCACCGGCCACGACCTGGCCGCAGAGCCCGACGCGGTCCGCGCCGAGATCGGCGTCACCGGCCAGTTCTCGGCCGTGGACAACCTCCTCACCGGCCAGGAGAACCTGCTGCTCATGGCCGACCTGCGGCACCTGGGCCGGGCCGAGGGGCGGCGCCGCGCCGCGGCACTGCTCGACCAGTTCGACCTGACCGACTCCGCGCGGAAGCCAGCGGCCACCTACTCGGGCGGGATGCGGCGGCGGCTCGACCTGGCCATGACCCTGGTCGGCAGGCCGCGGCTGATCTTCCTCGACGAGCCGACCGCCGGGCTGGACCCGCGCAGCCGCCGCGCTGTGTGGCAGATCATCCGCGACCTGGTCGCCACCGGGGTCACGATCTTCCTCACCACGCAGTACCTGGACGAGGCTGACCGGCTCGCCGACCGGATCGCGGTTCTCGACCACGGCCGGATCGTCGCCGAGGGCACCGCCGGGCAGCTCAAGCGCCAGATCCCCGGCGGGCACATCCGGCTGCAGTTCGCCGGCCTGCGCGAGATGGAGATGGCGGCCGCCATCGTCGGCGCGGTCGCCCGCGACGACGAGGCGCTCACTCTGCAGGTGCCCAGCGACGGCAGCGTTCCCGCGCTGCGCTCGCTGCTCGACCGGCTCGACGGCGCGTCCATCGAGGTCGAGGAACTGTCGCTGCACACCCCCGATCTCGACGACGTCTTCCTCACCCTCACCGGCCAGCCAGATCTCACCAGCCAGCCAGACGAAGCCCTGGAGGCCCGCCGATGACCACCCTGTCCTATGCCGCTGCCGATTCGGCGACCATGCTGCGCCGCAACCTGCGGCACATGCTGCGCTACCCGTCCATGACCCTGATGCTCGTCGGCCTGCCCGTCATCTTCCTGCTGCTGTTCGTCTACGTGTTCGGCGGCACGCTGGGCGCGGGGCTCGGCCACGTGCGGGGCGGGCGGGCCGGCTACGTCAACTACGTCGTGCCCGGCATCCTGCTGCTGACCGTGGCCACGGCGGCCCAGAGCACGGCGATCTCGGTCGCGACCGACATGACCGAGGGCATCATCGCCAGGTTCCGCACCATGGCCATCTCCCGCGCCTCGGTGCTCACCGGCCATGTTCTCGGCAGCATGATCCAGTCCATGCTCGGGGTGGCCGTCGTGGTCGGATTCGCGCTGCTGGCCGGGTTCCGGCCGACGGCGGGCCCGCTGGCCTGGATCGCGGCCGTCGGGGTGCTAGCGATGATCTCGTTCGCGCTCACCTGGCTGTCGGTCGCCCTCGGCCTGGTCAGCAAGAGCGTCGAGACGGCCAGCAACCTGCCCATGTTCCTGATCCTGCTGCCGTTCCTCGGCAGCGGCTTCGTCCCGACCCGCTCGATGCCGGCCGGGGTGCGCTGGTTCGCCGAGAACCAGCCGTTCACGCCGGTCATCGAGACGCTCCGGGGACTGCTGCTGGGAGGCCCGGTCGGCAGCAACGCGGTGATCGCCGCCGCCTGGTGCGCCGGCATCGCGCTGCTCGGCTACGCCTGGGCGAGGCGCCTGTACAGCCGCCGGGCCCTCCAGCCCAGGTGAGCCGTCCTTGAGCAACGTGGGAGCGTCATCACTGTCGTTGTATCCGCAGCGATCACGCTTCCACGTTGCTGGCTGCTGGCCCCGGCCTCGAGCGCCCGGCCGCTAGCCGTTCTTGCGCAGGAACTCGCGCAGCCGGGGCAGCGGCCAGGTGTTGATCACGTCGCCGGCGGTCAGCCAGCCGCGCTGCGCGGTGCCGACGCCGTAGCGCAGGTAGTCCAGGTCGCGCACGGAGTGCGCGTCGCTGTCGATGGCGAACCTCACCCCCGCGTCGAGCGCCGACCGGATGTGCGCCGACGGCAGGTCGAGCCGGGCCGGATGGGCGTTGATCTCCAGCGCCGTGCCGGTCCTGGCGCACGCCCGGAACACCTCCGCCAGGTCCACGTCGACCGGAGGCCGGCGTCCGATCTTCCTGGTCAGCGGATGGCCGATGATGTTGACCCGCGGGTTCTCGCAGGCGGCCAGGAACCGCCTGGTCATCTGGGCGCGCGGCTGGTCGAACAGCGAGTGCACGGACGCTACGCAGATGTCGAATCCGTCCAGGAACTCCTCCGGCCAGTCCACGCTGCCGTCGGCGGCGATGTTGAGCTCCGTGCCGTGCAACAGCACCATCGGCCCGCCGCCCGTTCCGCTGCCGCCCGGGTCCCTGCCGCCCGTTCCGCCGCCGCTGGCCCCGCGGCCGGCACCGCCGGCGAGCCGGGCGCCGAGCCGCCGGACCTGCTCGCGCTGGGCCAGCATCTTCTCGTCGGTCATCCGCTGCATGAACAGGTTCGGCGCGTGATCGGTGACGGCGTAGTACTCGTAGCCCCGCGCCTGCGCCGCCGCGACCATCTGCTCCAGGGGGGCGACGCCGTCGGTCAGGTCGGTGTGCGTGTGCAGGTCGCCGCGGATATCGCGCTCGGTCACCACGGCCGGCAGCTCACCGCGCTGCGCCGCCGCGATCTCGCCGGTGTCCTCCCGCATGGTCGGCGGTATCCAGTCCATGCCCAGGCGGTGGTAGACCTCGTCCTCGGTCCTGGACACGATGAGCTCACCCGTCGCGGTATCGAACAGGCCGTACTCGGAGAGCTTCAGTTTCGAGCGCACGGCGATCTCGCGAATCCGCACATTGTGCGCCTGCGAGCCGGTGAAATACTGCAGCGCGGCGCCCCACGACTCCTCCGGCACCACCCGCAGGTCGACCTGCAGGCCGGCCGCCGTCCGGATGGACGTCTTGGCAGGCCCCGAAACGATGACCTCGCCCAGCTCGGGCACGCCGGCCAGCGCCGCCATCAGCGGGGCGGAGTCCGCGGCGGTGGCCAGCACGTCCACGTCGCCCACGGTCTCGGCGCAGCGGCGCAGCGAGCCGGCCGGCGCGCAGCGCAGGCAGCCGGGAGCCGCGCTGACCGCCTCGATCACCATCGCGGCCGTCTCGGCGGCCACGTTCAGCAGCACCCGCTGGCCGGTGCTCTCCAGCAGCTCGATGCCCCGGAGCAGCTTCTCCGTGCTCTTGCTGCCGAAGCCCTTCAGTCCGTCCAGCTGGCCGGCCGTGATCGCGTCCCGGAGCTCCTCTGGCGAGCTGACGTGCAGCTCCCGGTAAAGCAGGAGAGCGCGCTTGGGACCGAGGGCCGGTACCCGGGTGAGCTGGATGACGCCGTCCGGTATCTGCGCCCGCATCCGCTCCAGCGCCGGGAACGTCCCGGTCGCGGTGATCTCGCTGACCTTCTCGGCGGTGGACTTGCCCACGCCGGGAATGCGCTGCAGGTCCAGCGGGCTGAGCCCGGACACGTCCTGCGGGTGGCCGGCGATGGCGCGGGCGGCCTTCTGGAACACCCGGGCCCGGAACGGGTCCCCGCCCGTCATCTGCAGCAGCTCAGCGTACTCGGTCAGCAGCTCAGCCACCGCGTCATTGGCCTGGGGCATGGTCCCATTCTGCCCGCGCCCCGGCCCGGCCGAATCGCCCGCGCCCCGGCCCGGCCGGACGGCCCGCGCCCTGGCCCGGCCGGATGGCCCGCGCCCCGGCCCGGCCGGACGGCCGGAGAGTCCGGCCGCGAGGGAGGGCCCGGTCACGCCGTCAGCCGCATCCCGCACACTTATCTGATGACTGACCCCGCCCGGCTCGACCCGCTCGCGGCTCCCGGCCCCGCCAGTCCGGACCCGGCCAGTCCCGGCCCCGCCAGTCTTGGCCCGGCCAGTCCCGGCCCGGCCAGTCCCGGCCCGAGCCCCGGCCCGGCCGGGCCGCCAGTTACGGGCGCGCCACTGTCACCGGTGTGGTCGGTCCCGGCGGCGGCGGATCCGCGTGACCCGCTCGGCCTGCGGGCCGACGCCCCGCTGCTGGCCGGCTGGCTGGACTTCTGTGACCGGGCGGAGCGCGGCCAGCTGCTGCCGATGTCGGTGCCCGGCCACAAGCAGCGCCGCGACCTGGTCGGCGACGTGATCGCCGGGGACGCGCCGCTGTATGGCGGGCTCGACTCCATCAAGCACGCCGATACGCTGCGGATCGACGCGGAGGGCCGGGCCGCGGCGCTGTGGGGCGCGGACTGGTGCCGGTTCTCCGTGGCCGGCTCGACGCACGGCAACCAGGCCCTCGCGCTGGCGATCGGCAGGCCCGGCCGCGAGGTGGTCATCACCCGGACCCTGCACCGGTCGCTGCTGCTCGGCCTGGTGCTGGCCGGGCTCCGCCCGGTCTGGGTGCGGCCGGAGATCGATCCGGCTTCCGGCCTCCCGGCCGCGGTCGCCGTGGACACCGTCGCGGCCGCGCTGGCCGCGCACCCGGACGCCTGCGGCGTGTTCCTCGGCGATCCCTCCTATGTCGGCACGATCGGCGACCTGGCCGGGCACGCCGATGCCGCGCACGCGGCCGGGGTGCCGCTCGTGGTGGACGCGGCCTGGGCCGCCCATCTCGGCTTTCACCCCGACCTGCCGCCGCACGCGATCGCGGCCGGCGCCGACGCGATGGTGACCAGCGCGCACAAGGCGCTGCCTGCCTACAGCCAGGGTGCTCTCGTGCTGGCCAGGACTGGCCGGCTGGATGCGGCCCGGCTGAACCGCGCGTTCGAGGCCACGCACACCACCAGCCCGACCGGCTCGATCATGGCCAGCATCGACGCGGCCAGGGCGCTGCTGGCCAGAGACGGCGCGCGGCTGTGCGCCCGGCTGCTCCGCGGCGTCGCGGCGGCGCGGCACCGGCTCCGGCAGGTACCCGGCCTCGGCGTGCTCGACGGTCCCGGCGTGGAGCCGACGAAGCTGGTCGTGCTGCTGGCCGGCACCGGCGCGAACGGGTACGCGGTCGAGGCCGACCTGGTGGCGGCGGGCATGCCGATGGAGATGGCTGACCGGGACACGCTCGGGCCCATCCCCACGATGGCCGACAGCGAGGAGCAGGTCGCGGCCTTCACCGAGGCGCTGATCGCGACCATCGAGCGGCATCGCGCCGCGCCCCGCCGCCCGGTCCCGGCCGCGGCGTGGACGGTCGAGCCGGAAACCGTGCTCGCGCCCAGGGAAGCCTTCTTCGCCCAGAACGAGACCGTGCCCGCCGATCGCGCCATCGGCCGGGTCAGCGCCGAGCTGATCGCCCCCTACCCGCCGGGCGTGCCGGTGCTGGCCCCCGGCGAGCTGGTCACAAGGGCAGCGCTGGCGGCGCTGCGCGAGGTGGCCGCCGACGGCGGCCGCATCGCCTACGCGGCCGATCCGTCCCTCGGCACGCTGCAGGTCGTCTGCCGGTAAGCCCGCCCGGCCACGGCGGGCCGCTGCCGCCAGAGGCGCCCGGCCAGCCCGTGCAGGACCAGGCCGCGGCGCCCGTCATAGGATGACCGGGAACTCCATGATCATGAAGCCGGGCAGGCCGCGCCCGGCCAGCGACAGGGGGCCCTGGATGACGTTCGCGATGAGCCGGGCCGAGCGGGAGCAGTTCCTGGCCGGGGTGCACGTCGGCGTGATGAGCGTGACCGAGCCGGATGGCCGGGGGCCGCTCACCATCCCGGTCTGGTACAGCTACCAGCCCGGCGGGATGGTCAGCGTGATCACCGAGCGGAGCTCACGGAAGGCCCGCGCGGTCAGTGCGGCAGGCCGGTTCAGCCTCTGCGCCCAGGACGAGGCGCCGCCCTTCCGCTACGTCACCGTGGAGGGCCCCGCGGTCATCGAGGACGTCGATCTGGACGAGCGGCTGGCGATGGCCCGCCGCTACCTCGGCATCGAGGGCGCTGACCAGTTCGTGGCGGCCAATCCCGACCCCGAGGGCGAGAGCATCGCGATCCGGCTGACCCCCGAGCACTGGCTGAGCGCGGACTTCGGCAAGTCCGGCTGACCGGGACCGGGACCGGCTGACCGGACCGGGACCGGGACCGGGAGCGCCTGGCCGCGCTGGCGCTAGCGCGGCGGGTCGGCGGCCCGGACTGTCCCGGCGATCCACTCGAGGAACTCGGCGGCCAGCGCGGGCCGGTCGTCGGGCAGGCCGGCCAGGTTGATCCGGAGCAGGGCCGCCGCCGAGGCCGCACCGGCCTGCGCGAGGAACCCGGCCGTGGCCGCGTCGCCGCGCAGGTTCGGGTTGCCGTGCGCGGCCAGCTCGGCCGCCAGTCCCGCGACCTCGGCGGCCAGGGTCACGATCGCCATCGGCACGTCGCTGGCCTCCGACAGGGCAGCAGAAATGGCCTGGCGCCGGAGCGTTTCCGCCCCGGCTTCGTCAGCGGGCTGCCGCCAGGCGGCGAGCACCTGCTCAAAGGAATCCGCGTCCGCCTCGGCCAGCGCGGCAGCCTGGCGGGCGAATTCGTCGGCGGTATCGGCGCAGGCGGCTGCCCTGGGCTCGGTGAGCTGCCGGCCGGAGTAGCGGGCGGTCATCGCGCACAGGCTGGCGGCGAGCGCGACGCAGGTGGCGGCCGCGGCGCCGCCGCCCGGTGCGGCGCGCCTGGCCGCCATCTCGCCGAGAAACTGGCCGAGCGGCATCTGCAGGTAGCGGGGCTGAGCGGCGGCCGGGCTGGCGAGGTCATGGTCAGTTGCGCGAGCGCCGGCCGGGCTGGCCCCGGCAGCACCGGGGCCAGCCGGGGCCGCGTCCGCGACGCCGGTGTCAGCCGGGCCAGGGCCGACGGGGCCGGGTTCGGCTAGGCCGGGATCGGCCGGAACCGGAATGCGGTCATCGTGGTTCATGGCTGCCGGCTCAGCGGCGGAGGCGCGGGATCATGGCGCTGGGCACGGCGCCCGGCCCGGTCACGACAGACCCACGACGTTGCCGTCCGCGTCGATGTCGATCCGCTCAGCCGCCGAGTTCGAGGCCAGGCCCGGCATGGTCCGCATGTCCCCGCAGATCGGGTAGATGAAGCCGGCGCCGACCGACGCGCGCACTTCCCGGACGGGCAGCCGCCAGCCAGACGGCGCTCCCTTGAGCGCCGGGTCGGAGGACAGCGACAGCTGGGTCTTCGCGATGCAGACCGGCAGGCCGCCGAATCCGTTCCGCTCGAAGCTGTCCAGCTGGCGCCCGGCGAGCGGGGAGTAGTCCACGCCGTCAGCGCCGTAGACACGGCCCGCGATCGTCTCGATCTTCGTCCGCAGGGACGCGTCGCCGGGGTAGAGGAAGCTGAACTGGCTCGGCTCCGCCGCGGCCTCTGCCACCGCCTCGGCCAGCGCTGTCGCGCCGCGGCCGCCGTCAGCGAAGTGCGTGCAGACAGCGGACCGGACCCCCATCGACGCCGCGATCTCGGCAATGGCCGCATGCTCGGAGGCGAAATCCCCTGGCATGGCGTTGATGGCGACGACCGGCGTGACGCCATGCACCCGCACATTCTCGATCTGCTTGCGCAGGTTCGCGCCGCCGATGTGCACCTCATCGGGGTTCTCCGCGAGCATGGCCGGGGGCAGCGGCTTCCCGGCCACGATGCGGTGGCCGCCGGAATGTGCCTTCAGGGCGCGCACGGTCGTCACGACGACCGCGGCATCCGGCCGCAGGCCGGAGACCCGGCACTTGATGTTGAAGAACCGCTCGGCGCCCATGTCGGCGCCGAATCCGGCCTCGGTGATCAGGAAGTCACCGGCCCGGATCCCGATGAGATCGGCCACGACCGAGGAGTTGCCGTGCGCGATGTTGCCGAACGGGCCGGCGTGCACCAGGACCGGCGTGTTCTCCAGCGTCTGCAGCAGGTTAGGGTTGACCGCGTCCCGCATGATGACGGTCATCGCGCCGGCCGCCTTCAGCTGCTCGGCGGTCACCGGATCCCCGCTCCGGGTATAGCCGACGACGATTCGGCCCAGCCGGGCCCGCATGTCCTGCAGCGACGTGCACAGGGCCAGGACGGCCATCACCTCGGATGCGGCCGTGATGTCGAAGCCAGTCTGCCGGGGCACCCCGTCGGCGGCCGAGCCGAGCCCGGCCACGATGTTGCGCAGGGCCCGGTCGTTGACGTCGATCACCCGGCGCCAGGTGATGTTGTGCGGGTCCAGGCCGAGCGCGTTGCCCCGGAACAGATGGTTGTCGACCATCGCCGCGAGCTGGTTGTGCGCGGCGGTGACGGCATGCATGTCGCCGGTGAGGTGCAGGTTCAGCGTCTCGAACGGCACTGCCTGGCTGTACCCGCCGCCGGCCGCGCCGCCCTTGATGCCGAACGTCGGCCCCATCGACGCCTGCCGGATTGCGATCGTGGCTCGCCGGCCGATATGGCTCATGGCCTGGCCGAGGCCGATCGTCGTCGTCGTCTTCCCCTCGCCCAGCGGCGTGGGCGTGACCGCGGTGACGACCACGTACCTGGCCCGCGGGCGGTCAGCTAGCTCCGCGATCGCGGCGAGATCGATCTTCGCGACGTGCTCGCCGTACGGCTGGACCAGCCAGGGCGGGATTCCGATCTCGTCGGCGATGCCGGCGATCGGCTTCAGCGCGGCTCGCCTGGCGATCTCCAGCGCGCTGGGCATGGCCATCTGGCTGTCGCCACCTTTCGTTCGGACGGGCGGGTCAAAGGAGCAGGGAGCGGGCTGGGCGATCAGGGGGCAAGGGGGTGATGCCGGAGGGCGGTGCGGCGGCCGCCTCACCGGTACCGGGGCGCGGGGTACACGATGGTCCTGGGCTCGGTGAATGCCTCCATCGGGTAGCGCCCGCCGACCCGGCCCCGGCCGCTGACGCTGCCCGCCCGGCCGCCGAACGGCAGGTGGGACTCCCACAGGTTGGTAGACGCGTTGACATTCACCCAGCCGGCCCTGGCCTGCTCGGCGAACGCGAGACCGCGCTCCAGGTCCGCGGTGAAGACGGCGGCGGTCAGCCCGAACGGCGAGGCGTTCGTCAGGTCCAGCGCCTCGCGGGCCGAGCGGACCTCGACCACCGGGACGACGGGTCCGAACGTCTCTTCCCGCTCGATCGCCATCCCCGGCGTGACGCCGTCCAGCACGGTGGGTTCGGCGAACAGCCGGGTCGGGAAGCCGGCCGCGCGGCCGCCGCCGCAGCAGACCCGGGCGCCGCGGCTGACGGCATCGGCGATGTGCCGGTCGAACTTAGCGGCAGTGGGCTCGTTGTTCAGCGGGCCCATCGTGGTACCGGCCGCGAACGGGTCGCCGAGCCGGATGGCGTCCTTGGTGGCAGCTACGACCCGGTCGGTGAACTCGGCGCGCACGCTGGCGTGCACCAGGAATCGCTCGCCGGCCGTGCAGCTCTGGCCCGCGCACAGGTAGGCCGCCTCCAGCGCGGCGGTCGTGGCCAGCTCAAGATCGGCATCCTCGAGCACGACCATCGGCCCGTTCCCGCCCAGCTCCAGGACCTGCGCCTTGCCCGCCGCCCGCGCGGCGACGCTGGC
>Ga0116110_1001692_pt1 | contig 11576 bp, 6 predicted proteins | sample June2015DPH_8_50_FD_89719 | JGI IMG/M metagenome (GOLD analysis project Ga0116110, IMG submission 89719) | Peatland microbial communities from SPRUCE experiment site at the Marcell Experimental Forest, Minnesota, USA - June2015DPH_8_40 | ecosystem: Environmental > Terrestrial > Soil > Wetlands >...
GCCGACGCGTGTGATGAGTGTCTTTATCATGTGGGGCGAGAGGTTCTGGGCTTCGTCGCAAAGTATGAGCTGTTTGGGGATGCTGCGCCCCCGTATGTAGGTGAGCGCTTCGAGTTCCAGCGACCCTTTTCTCATCAAGTCTTCGAGCAGTTCATAGGGCTCGGGACAATTTCGCATCAAGAACTCGAGGTTGTCGTATATGGGCTGCATCCAGGGTCTTAGTTTCTCTTCCTTGGTTCCGGGGAGATAGCCCAGGTCTTCGCCCATCGGGATGACGGGCCGAGTGACCAGCAGCCTCGAGAAGGCATTTTCCTCCAGGACTTTTTCCAATCCGACGGCGAGGGCCAACAGGGTTTTCCCGGTTCCGGCCCGGCCCACCAGGGTGACGACTCTTATCTGATCGTCTCTGAGCAGTTCGAGGGCAAATTTCTGCTCCTTGTTCAGGGCCTTGATTCCCCAACTGACCGAATCCGCATGGCACAGAGGCACCAGCATGCCATGGCAGTAGCGTGCAAGCGCCGACTGTGAAGAATTCTCTTGGCACTTGAGCAGAAAGAATTGATTCGGGACGGGTTCACAGCCGGATAACTTCAGCTTCCCGTCCTGGTAAAAGCTGTCGAGCTCCCGGGCAGACAGGTATTTTTCGACAATACCGGAGTAGAGGTGATCGTAGTCCACCTTATCGTTATAGAAATCCTCGGTCCGCACGCCTACAACGTCGGCTTTAATACGCAGGTTGAGGTCCTTGGTAACGAGAATTACCTTTCCCTGCCCTGCATTGCTCAGATTGAAGGCCACAGCGAGAATTCGGTTGTCGGGTTTTTCAGGGTCCAATCCCTTCGGGCAGTTTATTATGCTGGAATGATTGAGTTCGATCGTGAGTTTTGCTCCCGAAGGCATCGGCACCCCTTCGGAAAGACGCCCCATCGAACGAAGGGCATCGAGTTCCCTTGAAACCACCCGCGCATTTCTTCCTATTTCGTCCTGTCTTTTCTTTTGGCTGTCTATTTCTTCGATTACCGTGAGGGGAATGACCACATGATTGTCTTGGAATGCGAACAACGCTTCTGGGTTATGCAGCAATACATTGGTATCCAGAACATAGGTCTTGTGCATGAAACCCTCCCGAATGAGGAGCAAAGGTTGTCTCGATTAAAAGTGTACGACCCCTGGTTACTCATTTGACGCCTTCTGAAGGAAATCAAAGAGCTGGTGATAAGCCGGAATCTCCTTTTCCGGCATGCCGTCCTGTCTAGGACTGTAATGCCTCCTGAGCCATCTGCTCAGGCCGTCCAGACCTGGAAAAAGCACCCTTTCGGTGATATTGGCCTGATCGAGCTTGTCGCGGATCTCCCATTTGAGTTTGGCCGGGATGATGATTTTGCGGGCGATTTGAGGGTGCTGCACGAGCCAGTCGTCCAGCACCGCCTCAGGGTCAGACATCATCGAAAAGAATGCAAACTGGTTTACAATCCGATCATCCATCGAGGGAGGTTCAAAAAAGAGGGCGAAAGGCAGCTCGCAAAGGCCGGCCAGTTCGTGCAGGGTCTGCACGGATTCGGACAGCATCTCGACGGTGAAAACATTAGCCCCCTCCTGTTCGAGCTGGAGCTTGAGACTTTCGGGCAGCAGCCTGTGTGTGCGTACGTAGTTGACCGCCCAGACAGCGCCATCGGTATCGAACTTCTCGAGGTCCGAGGTGGCGAAGTGCAGGGCACAAAACGGTGAATAGGTCCAGTCCAGAAGCCTTGTGGGAAGGCCTGAATGTTGCGCCACGGCGAGCCAATGCCAGATCGAGTTTCCGCTGACAAAGCTTCTGTGCGCGTATTTCTTGAAATTGCGCAGCAGGTGGTTTTCAAGTTCTATAAATGCGCCCCTAAGACGTATAAGGGTCGTTTCGAGCCGGTAGCCCGCATCGGATAGCCCCCGGAAGGCGCAGCGGGACCGAAAGCGCCCAAGTGCTGCGTTCCACGAGTCCCTGTAGAGTTCGTGTTGAAGCTCATTCCAGTCCCGCACGATTGTTTGCTGCATAGGCTCAACCCTTCAAGGCCGAAACCATCGGCGTGAAAAGTCCAGTGCACAAATTGCTTCCCCCGGTTCCCGGTCCGTTTAGCACGTAATAGATGGAACAGTCCGCCGGACTGAGAATTCCAGAACCTTCAGAGGGGGTTTTCAGGGTGGTATTTCGAAAAAACCAGACATGGCGCCAAAAGAGACAGGCGATACCGCGAAGTGTCAAAAAAGCGAGCATCTGTACGCAGAACAGACTCAATGTCGTTTTGTGTACCTCCTGTCCTTTAACAGGACGCTGTTCAGGCTGAAATTGTTCAACGCCAAATCCTTTCGCTTTTGAAGATGTTGACAATATACAGGAATAATTTGGCGGGAATGTGTCGGAGATGTATATTCCTTGTTACAGATAGTCGACTATAATCATCGTTGATGAGATTTCTTTCGAGGCGTTGGGTTTCAAGACCATGGTCGTGTCCGCCAACCAACCCTATTTCGCGCCTTTCCCCGGTTTTTTTTACAAGGCCCATCTTTGTGACGTCCTGATTATCCTGGACAGCGTCCAGTTTCCCCGCAGGACAACCTGGATAAGCAGGAATCGCTTCAAAAACAGCCAGGGAACACTGTGGATGACCGTGCCGGTCTGGAAGAAAGGCCTCGGGCTGCAAAAGATCAATGAGGTGAGGATATGCTACGACTTCCGCTGGACGAGAAAGCACCTGGAGAGCCTGAAGGTTGCATACGCAAACGCTCCTTACTTTGCGGACCATCTGCCGTTTGTGGAAGAGCTGTTTTCTTCGACGTTCGAAAGGCTCACAGACTTCAACGTCAAGATCATAAGATATATCCTGAGCCAGCTTGAAATCCGGACGGAACTCGTTTTGCTGTCCGAATTAGGGGCCGTGGCAAGAGGAGACCTTCTGCCCGTGGAAATATGCAGGAAAATGGGAAGCCTTCATTTCGCGGCGCAGCACTCGGCCAGGAAATATCTCAATCAGGATCTTTTTCGTGAAGCAGGCATACGGATCGAATACTTCAGGGCGCCGTCCCCCGTCTATCCCCAGCTCTGGGGAGACTTTATCCCGGACCTTTCGGCATTTGATCTTATCTTCAATTGTGGACCAAAGGCACGAGAGATATTGATCGGGAACAGTGGACAGTGAATAGTGAATAGTGAATGGTGAATGGTGATTAGTAAATCTGCTTTCACAGGCAATTGTTCCTTTGCGTGCGAACAAATTACGGATCGACTCAGCGCTCGGATTAAATCGGGATGACCGGGCCAATCGCCGGGTCTATTTAATCAAAACATGTTTTTGAATACGGGAATAAGCGCCAGGATCGCAGGCGCAACCGCGATTGCGGGGACGAAATTGGCCAGGGGCAGGTCTTTGAGGTCGAGCAGTTTAATCCCGATCCCGATTATGATCAAACCGCCGGTTGCGGTCATCTCCGTGATCATGGCTTCGCTTAGGGCACCGGGAAGAGTGCCTGCAAAAACCGTTATCGCTCCCTGGTAGACCAGAATGGAAATCGCAGAAAGTCCAACCCCCCATCCCAGGCTGGCCCCGAAGGCTATGGAAGCGAATCCGTCCATAACGGCCTTTATGGAGAGCAGACTATAGTCGCCGCTAAGGCCGTCCGAGATCGAACCGAGAATCGCCATCGGCCCAACGCAGAATACCAGGCTCGCCGTAACAAATCCCTCGGCAATCGATTGCTCCGAGCCTTTCGAAAACCTAGTCTGAAAAAACTGCCCCAGTTGTTCGAGCCTGTGTTCTATCCGCAATAACTCGCCGATTATGCCGCCAATGAGTATCGCTCCGAGCACGGCAAGGACATTCTGCGTACGAACGGCCATCTGGAATCCCATCAAAAGGACTACAAGGCCGATTCCGTAAAGTACGATCCGGCGCATTCTCGAAGGGAGCCTTGATCCGGCAAGAGAGCCGATCGCAGTTCCGGCGACGATCGCGCCCATATTTATTAAGGTTCCTGTCATGGTCTGGTTTCCGTCCGGAAAGGGTCCTTTTCCGCCCTGGGGCGGTGGGACCGCCCGCCGATTTGGCCACTGCCTTCGGCGGTGGCACAGGCAGGGTCTCGACGCTCCGCGAGGCGGTACCCATGTACGCCTCCGCGCAACCCCTCCCTTCGCAGGGCTCAGGGCAAGCTCTTTCCTTGCCAGGACAAAAAATGCCTCCTTTCCGAATCGTAAACGGCCAGTCTCATATCCGATGTTTCCGGATGGAGACGAGTCTAGGGGAGCATTTCGTAAATTCCGTGATATTTACATTCCCATGAACAAACATATTCTTTATTGCTGCAGAAGTTGGAATCCAAGTCTTATCATGAAGTTAAAGGCCGAGAGGCACTGAACCCCGGTCCCCGGACTATGCACTTCCGGGGCAGGCTTCGCCGGGGTGACGACTCTCGCCGAAATATCGAGCAACTTATGAGACGCAACACTAAGGGTCCGTGCCTTTGAAAATTGCCTCCCGGCTCCTGGAATTTCCTCCGGCCCCCTCCAGCAGGGCCACTCTTTCCACAATCGGTGGATGGGAATAGTGAAACCAGACATAAAGCGGATGCGGGTTGAGGTTGGAGAGGTTGTCGGCGGCCAGCCTTTTCATCGCAGCGGCCATTGCAGCACCGCCTCCAAGCATCTGAGCGGCGAAAATGTCTGCTTCTCTTTCAAAACGTCTCGATATCATCATATAGAGGGGTTGGAGGAAAAATCCGGCCTTGCTCCCAAAGACTCCGGCCAGGAAAAGACCGACGTAGGGCAGCGGCGCGCTGAATCCGAAGGTGGAGAAAAGCAACGGCCATCGGATGAAAAGCGAGGTTGCATAAAATGCTGCCAGTGAAAAGCAGGCAAAGATGATAAGCTGTTTCAGGACGTGTTTTTTCCTGAAATGGCCCGCCTCGTGCGCGAGCACCGCAAGGATCTCTTCGTGGGTATGCGATTCGATCAGCGTATCGAAGAGCACGATCCGTTTGGTCTTTCCAATTCCGGTAAAATAAGCATTCGTGTGGCGGCTCCTGATGCCCGCATTCATCTGCAGGATTTTTTTCACCCGGATACCGTTTTTTTCCATCTGCGCCCCGATCTTTGCGGAAAGTTCCTCATCGCCGACCGGTTCGAACTTGTTAAAGAGCGGCGCCAGGAGCACGGGATAAAGGATCGCCATCACCAACTGTACGGCTGAGAGAAGCAGAAAACCCCAAAACCACCAGAAACGGGGCGACCACGAAATGGAGAGCAGAAGGATGGAAAAAATCGCCGCAAAAAGTACGGCCGAGACCAAACCCCCCTTAATGAGGTCGATCGTCCAGAGCTGAAGGGTGGACCTGTTAAAGCCGAATTCCTGCTCCACGACGAAGGTATTATAGTAGCTGAAAGGAAGTTCGACCAGGAACTGAATAAGTCCGGGAACAAAAAAGAAGAGGAGCCCCGCCGCAATCAACGACAGCCCGAGCTTATCGGACCAACGGACGATAAGGGGCAGCAATCCTGAGAGCAGGATCATAAGGAGCGTCACATCCGATACGATTTCATCGAGAATCCCGACGCGAGTTTTTGCCCGCGCGTACTCCGAGGCCCTGGCAAGCTTTGACTCGTCGATGAATTCTTCGAACCCGGCCGGCGCCTTGTCAGCGCGCCGCAGTGAATGAATCAGATTCAAGCGCTCAACACAGACGTTGAATGCGCTCTGTCCCACATACAAAAAAAGAAAGCAGAATAGAAGCCAGTTCAGTTCGACCATCCGAAGCCTCGCATCGCGGCGTTATTGAGCCAATGAAGAACTTTTGGTAAGAATAATCGTTCTCCAACAGAAAAAGATCGCCGTTGAGTTGCTTGCATTCATTTAACGCGGTCCTTAAATTGGGTTACCGGCATGCGGAAATATTTGTAAGTGGTCGAGATTCTTTGTAAGTTTGGTTGCAAACCCGCTGCAAGAGGGAGAGAGCCATGGAAGTCTGGAAATGTAACAGTTGCGGAAACACCATTACAGTCAAGGCGCCGCCGGAAACATGTCCGTCCTGCAAGGCGAAATGCGAGTTCGTAAACGTAAGCTGTTATACCCCGGATTGCGGTGGTCCCGATTCGGGCAATGTTGACGAAAATGTCTTTCGTGAAAGTTTCAAAGGGTCAAAATAACCGATTTCAAAACCCTTCCCTAATTCAGTGTCCGGCCCCGGGCAAACCCGGGGGAATACTCTCTCAATGCGGCTACCCGAACCGTGCTGAAGAGGGGGTCCCCTGTCGAAGCGCTACTTTCCGACCGTGTACCGAAAGTTCTGCAAATAAATAATGCGGAAAAGCGTGGGGAGCTGCGCCCCCCCGCCCCCCATCCGCCTGTGGTCATGGACAGATCAGGGATAGCCTGGAGATCGAGGGGGATCATTAAATTGAAAAAACTTTCCCCCGCTCTTTTGAGCTTTCGCGATTTTGCAGAATTTTGCGCACACAATCTACTTTCGGTTTTCCTTCTCTTTTTTTATGATCTCCTCAGCCAGACTTTTGGGGACCAGACTATATCGCGAGAATTCCATGGTAAATTCGGCCTTGCCCTGGGTTGATGAGCGAAGCACAGTGGAGTAGCCAAACATCTCCGAGAGCGGCACTTCGGCCTCTACCGCGGAGAAAACACCGTCTTCAGACGTAGACATAATTATTCCGCGCCTCTGGTTCAGGCTCCCCAGCACGACGCCCTGGAACTCTGTAGGGGTTTCGACCACCACGCGCATTATGGGCTCAAGGAGCACCGGAGTCGACCTGTGGTAGGCTTCGCGGAAGGCCCCGATTGCGGCCTGCTGGAAAGCCATGTCGGATGAGTCGACCGAGTGGGCTGCGCCGTCATTTATCGTGATTCGTGATCCAACGACCGGAAATCCGGCGAATCCTCCCTTAGTGAGACAAGCCCTGAATCCCTTCTCGCATGATGGTATGAATTCTGTGGGAATTGCTCCTCCGGTAACCTTGTTGACGAACTCAAACTCCCCTTCAGAGAGCGGTTCGAGGAACCCGGCGACCCGGGCGAACTGGCCCGCACCGCCTGTCTGTTTTTTATGGGTGTAGTTGAAATCAGCCCTGTGGGTGGGCGATTCGCGATAGGCGACCTTGGGCATGCCCGTTTCGATTTCGGCGTTGTACTCGCGGCGCATCCGCTCAACATAGACATCCAGGTGAAGCTCTCCCATCCCGCAGATTATGGTCTCAGAGGTTTCTGCATCGAGATAAACCTTGAAGGTGGGGTCCTCTTTAGAAAAGCGGGCGAGCGCCTTGCTCAGGTTCATCTCGGCCTTTTTATCTTTGGGCTTTACGGCAAGCGAAATTACGGGGGCCGGGACGTGCATCGAAGTCATCGCGTAGCGCACCCGCCCGTCTGTGAAGGTATCCCCGGAGGCGCAATCGATCCCGAAAAGGGCCACGATGTCGCCTGCTGTGGCAAAATCGATTTCCTCCATCTCATCGGCTTGCATCCGGACCAGGCGTCCCACTTTGACCTGTTTACCCGTTCTAGTGTTGACTATGGTGTCGCCTTTGTTCAGGCTCCCCTGGTAAATTCGAACGTAGGTGAGCTGACCGTAGCGGCTTACTTCGAGTTTGAACGCAAGCATCACCAGGGGCAGATCGGGCGCGCTCCCGAGAATGACTCTCTGCTCATCGAGGTCCAGGTCGAGGGCATCATTGTCGATATCGAGCGGGCTTGGGAGGTACTTTATAACGGCATCGAGAAGCGGCTGGACGCCTTTGTTCTTGTAGGCCGAACCCATAAGAACGGGAGTAAGCTCGAGGGCGAGGGTGCCCTTGCGGATTGCCTCCTGCACCATATCTTCGGATATCGGCTCCTCCGCCAGAATCGCCTCGGTCAATTCATCGGAAAATAGAGACACCGCGTCGAGCAGTTCCTCTCTCTTTGTCCGTGCGAGATCAATGAATTCCGCCGGAATTTCCGACTCTATCAACTCCTCGCCGTGCTCTCCCTCGAAAGTGAGCGCCTTCATGGAAACAAGATCGACTACCCCCCGATGATCTTTCTCAAGGCCCATCGGCAACTGAAGCAGCACCGGATTTTGGTTCAGCTTCTCCTGGAGTTGGCGAGCCACCCGGAAGGGGTCGGCGCCCGTTCTGTCGCATTTGTTTACGAAAGCGATCCTGGGCACGCGGTAGCGCACCATCTGCCTGTCAACGGTAACCGATTGTGACTGGACCCCGCCGACGGCGCACAGCACCAAAATGGCTCCGTCGAGGACTCGGAGGGCACGTTCCACCTCGATGGTGAAATCGACGTGACCCGGCGTATCGATAATGTTGATCGGGTGATCGTCCCACGAGCAAGTAGTTGCGGCAGACTGGATGGTAATGCCGCGCTCCTTTTCGAGTTCCATGAAATCCATTGTGGCGCCCACTCCATCTTTTCCCTTCACATCGTGTATGGCGTGAATGCGCCGGGTGTAGAACAGGATTCGCTCCGTGAGAGTAGTTTTGCCGGAATCTATGTGGGCGCTGATGCCGATATTTCTCAGCATAGTGGTTTTTCCTGCGGTGTTGTCTGACATTTGAACTCCAGGTGCTGAACGAACCGGGAAAAGTTTGCTTTTTACCAGTGGTTCGTTACATGTTCGGTACATGTTTGTGACATGTTCGGTGCAAAAAAGAACGGGCACCGAATAGCGCCCGTTCAAAGCCTATACTTATATCCCGTATTGAAAAAAAAGAAAAGGGCCAGCCCAAGGAAGTTTTTGGTCACATTCCCTGCCGGCCCCGAACGAATCTACCTCTTTGCAAGCGTCGTATTTTTCCCCGGCTTAGCAGCGGTTTTGCCCTTAGCTCCAGAATCCGGTGTTTTTTTCTGAACTGTCTTGGGAGCAGGTTTGCCGGATTTGCCCGTTTGCTTTACAGCCGGCTTCCCGGATGCTGTTTTGGCAGAGGCCGCTTTTGCTTTCCCTTTGCTGCTCACTGCTGAGTCTTTTGAGGCGCCGGACTTAGCGACCGGTTTCTGAGCGGCTTTTGCTTCACGATGTTTTGATGATTTGTTGCCGGACTTGTCATGCTTTACTACGGCCGGTTTTCTTGCGGGATCTTTGACCGAGCATGAAGCTTTGCCGAAAGAGGGTTTAACCGGCAGATTTGCCTGAGTGAGCTTTATCCTTTGGCCGGGCTTAAGATGGGCATTGCGGGCAAGCCCATTCAACTGGCACAGTGAGGAAAGCGGAATCCCGGTCTTTTTTGAAACGTCCGGAAGGGTCCCGCCATAGTTGACAACGTAATAAGCAGCAGTCAGGGAGCCAGACTTTTTGGAATCGGATGCAAAGCAAATCGATGAAGACGTCGATCCCCTCTTGTGCGTATTGGCCGCGACGCTCACATCTTCCTGCGAGAGCTTAATTTTCCGGCCCGGCTTGAGATGGGTGTTTTGGTCAAGTCCATTCAACCGGCACAGTGAGGAAACCGGGACCCCGGTCTTTTTTGAAACGTCCTGCAGAGTCCCACCATTTTTCATAGTGTAAAAGGCGTCAGCCGCTGAGCCAGACTCCCGGGGATCGGAGGAAAGGCCGGCCGATGAGGACGATGATCCCCTCGAGGGCGCATCGGTGGCGATCTTGTCGACTGAAGCGTAAACCTTGACAGCACCGGTTTTAACCGTCTGACCGGGCTTCAAGGGTGCGCTCTTTTTGACTCCGTTCAACCGGCAAAGAAGTTTGACATCGAGCTTGTTGCGGCGTGCAATCTTGTCGAGCGTGTCGCCTTTCCTGGCTTTGTACGTTCGAAATGTCGAAGTTGGGGCGATCTGGCGCTCCGACTGCCTTTCTTTCACAACCGGCTCATCATCCGCCGCAGAAGTTGAATCCGATATACTCGGCGGTTCGGGTTCGGGCTCCAGAGAAGCCATCCTGACGGGAGGGGCCTGAGCAATGAAGCCGGGTTGCAGCGAACGCGCCAGCAGGACCGGCTCACTCTCAAAACTCCTCTTGTAGAAAACGAGGCAACTGCCGGGAACCGGCACGCTCGACGAGCTTAGATGGTTCCACCTGCAAAGATCTCCCGTAGTAACCCCGAAGCTACGGGCGAGTTCGTCAAGCCCTTTTTCGGAGCCGTTCACATAGTAATTGACCCTCTTGGGCAAATATGACTGCTGGGCCGCGTCTATGACCTCTCGTTTCTCCACTTCATCGGCGCCGATATGCGACGCAAGAGTGGACCACGGAGTGAAAAACCGGACGTGCATATGATCGACGTGATTTGGAATATGCTGGATCAGGGACCCGCGCACATTTCCGAAAACTCGCTGCAGATAGGCCTCGTCATAGCCGCGAGTGACCGCGTATTCATATATTACCTTCTGGACGCGCCGGTCGAGGAAAATGTACTGTACGCGCTGCGAGGCAATGAGGTTTTCAATGAGGCACCAAGTCTTGGCGGCGTCAAGGTTATCCTCGTTCATCGGGTGGAAAGAATCCAGCGCGCGGTTGCCTTTGGCGAACATTCCGATATCAACGTCCCTGCCGTTCTGGTGAGAACGGTGATGGGCGGCAGCTCCGCCTTCCCCGACGGTAAAATCTCCAAGGAAAAGGTCGCAGGTGTCAGGGAACTGCTTGCGGACAGCCTCTATCGCGTCGAGCAGAGCGCCAACTATTTCAGGGGTGGTATACGACCTGCCCTCGTCGCGCAGATGGTAGCCCTGAAATTGAGTTGGAAAGATAACGCCATTTTCCAGATGCCCCTGATAGGGACGTCCGCAGGACGCGGTAAGGGCTTGGCATGTTTTGATGAAAATTAAGGAAGAGACTACAAATGTGGTCGTCAGGACCAGGGTACAAATCAACGCCCTTAGAGTTCTGGCACCCCCCATAAAGCTACCCCCCATATGTTGACTTTCAGGAGCCCCCAATTTTTGCCAAAGCTGATCGGATTAATTGTTTGAAGGAGATGAAGCTTACTACCAAAAAAGATACGCAAATGTCAAATGGTTTTTTCAAAATCGGTCTAATTTATTTCAGATGAATTCTTAAGCAAGTGAAATAATAGGGTAAAATATCTAATATGGAGGTGTTGTGAAATAGATTTCGCCTGATGAATTGAGGTACGATAAGTAACCCATATCACTCCTAAAATAATTGCTATAAAATTATATATAGAGGTAGGTTGACTGATGAATTACGAAGTAATTTCTTTTTGATAAAATAACAACTTAAAATGAATCTGAGTTTTTAGAACAGACGAAAATTATTTTTAGATCAGGTTTTCATCCTTTCCGGTTTTCCGGCTATTTGTCTTCTTTAAAAATCCCGTAGATGTCTCCCGCGAAAACGGTCTGCGAGTTGCCGGCGGCAACCACCGGAATATATTCTATCGAAATGGGAACAGGTTTTGAGAGCTTGACAAAGAGCTGACGAGACCCCTCGAGGACCGGTTTCATCTTCTCGGCATACGAGCTGGCGTCATCTCTGAGAAGTGTTTCGGCAAGCTCGATAGCTTTATCCACCCTTATGCAACCATGTGAAAAATCCCGGCGCGATCTTGCGAACAGATGCTTGAGCGGGGTATCGTGCAGGTAAAC
>Ga0116110_1001693_pt1 | contig 11576 bp, 10 predicted proteins | sample June2015DPH_8_50_FD_89719 | JGI IMG/M metagenome (GOLD analysis project Ga0116110, IMG submission 89719) | Peatland microbial communities from SPRUCE experiment site at the Marcell Experimental Forest, Minnesota, USA - June2015DPH_8_40 | ecosystem: Environmental > Terrestrial > Soil > Wetlands >...
CAGGAGTGCCTCACCTGCGGCTGCATCTCGCGTCGTGATCGTTCCGAGAATGAAATAGCGCGTCGCGCCGTCAGCTCGGCGAAAGTCAAAGTTCCCGGCCTCATCAGCGAAGACGTACACCCGCCCCATATGATCTCCGCACTTGGGCTGCAAAATGGCTGCAATCCCGAACCCTCGACCCCTTGCCGGCGAGGTCTGCAAGTCTATGACCTGCCTGTTTTCTTGTCAGGCTGCCGGGATTTGAACCCGGGACCTCTTGACCCCCAGTCATGTTCGCCGTGTCGTGGTCTGCCGCCCTGTGTCGGAACGCACCAGCTCCGTGGCCGTTTCCTCCTGGGCGATACCGTGTGGTACAGGATGACTGATAGCGCCCGTAGTTGGCGTGTAGTTGGCGGACCAGCTTCCACTCCTCTTGACTCGGTGTAAGTCGCGCGCGCCAGAGTCATACTCACCCACCGAGAGTGCGAAGCGCTTTAAGCGGGGCAGAGACGAGGCTGGACGCGGAAATGCACGGGTAAGGGAACACCGGAAGAGCTTCGAAGGCACGACGGAGATCTGGGCCCAGCACTGGAACGACGACCCTAAGCCATTCATCTGCCACAAGGCTGCCGACGACATCATCGACAAGGTGCGCCGCGGAACGCTAAAGCTCCACCAGATCAATCCCGCGACGGACCACTAGTAGCCTCGTTCCTCTCTTCCGGTCCGGCCTGCGACACCCTTATGGGCGTTGTCCGCGCTTTCCTCCGCCACGCAGTCTCGTCGTCTCACTCGATCGGCTGGCTCGCGATGGCGCGTGGTTCGCGCCCGGCGACCAGCCAGCCCACGAGCGTTGCGGCGAGCGCCATACCGACGAGCCGGACGAGTCCGTTCGCCACGGGCACGTTACCGAGAGCGGCGCGCTTCAGCCGCCCGTCCGCGAGTTGATCGTTAGAAGCCGCCTGATCACACTCACGGGACGCGGGCTTCCTCTCGGCCCTAGACTTTTCTCGCGCTAATAGCTAAGGTGCGAGAAATAGGAGACTCCTACGTCGTCACGGGTGTCGCTTTGCGACAAGACGGCTGAAACGGAGGAACTGCGACAAGATGAAACTACACAGAAACGGAAAATGGTTCGGGGTGATCCTCGCCAGTGCCGGGATCTCGTTGATGCTGGTTTTCCTGCCTTCCCTGGGAGCCAGCATGGGAGCGGCCGCTACGAGGCCAGCGACAACGATCACTCCAGGTGGGACGTTCTACTCCTCGCAAGCGTGGGGAACGCTTGCCGACAACTTCAACCCCTATGTGGCCTCGGCCTCGGCCGCGCCTGGGACACATAGTTGCCTCTACCAGTCGCTCTTTTATATCAATGGGTATAGTGGCGGGTATACCCCTATGCTTGCGACGAGTTACAAGTGGAAGAACCCCTTGGAGTTGGACGTCACAACCCGCTCAGGGGTGCAGTGGAGTGACGGAACGCCGTTCACAGCCGCGGACGTGGCATTCACGTTCAACTACTTGAAGGCTAACCCGACCCTCGACCTCAACGGGATCTGGAAGAGTAGCCTCAAGTCGGTAAGGGCGGCGTCGGCGAACACCGTGGTGTTCAGATTCTCCACGCCAGACACGCCCGAACAAGTCGCCATCTTGTACGGCACGGACGGGGCCCAGACGGATATCCTGCCCCAGCACATCTGGGCGAGCGTCACGAGCCCTGCGACTTACACAAACGCCACTCCGGTCGTCACGGGCCCGTTTACGGTCTCGTCCTTCTCGACGACCTCGGTCGTCTTCACCAAGAACCCGCATTCCTGGATGAAGCCGTACATCAACGAGGTGGTATTTAGCTCGGCCGATTCGAACACGACCGCTGAGCTCGGACTGGAAAATGGTAGCGTCGATATGTCGTACGATGCCATCACCGACCCCAAGGCGACATTCCTCGCCCAGAGCCCGGAAAACCACATCTTCTGGCCGATCGCTGACATGAACTACCTCTACATAAACACCTTGGCGAAGGGGCCGTTCAGCGACGTGAACTTCCGCAAGGCGGTCGCCTACGACATGAACCCCACGTTCCTCGCTCAGCGTGCGTATTTCGGGGCGCTTCCGGGAGGGATTGGTGGAATGGAGGCGGCGCTCGTTCCGGGTCAGGTGAAGGCGTGGTTCGATCCGACGCTTAAGAGCCTGGAATGGACCCACAGCGTAAAAACGGCGAGGGCAATTCTGAAGGCTGCAGGGTACAAGTGGTCGTCGAGCGGTCGGCTCGAATCGCCGAAGGGAGTGGTCTACCCGACCTACAAGGTCCTCATCGGAGGGCCGGGTTGGACGGACTACATCTCGCAGGCTGAGAACATCGCCAGCGAGCTGAAGGCCATCGGCATCAGCGCGACGGTGCAGCAAGAGGTATGGTCGACGTACTTCAACGACTTCAGCCTAGGCAACTACACCTTCCTCCTTTGTTGGGGCAATGGGAATGGGCCGACGCCGTACGGCCAGTACTTCTACCTGTTCTCACCGTCAGAGAATGCGCCGATTGGCAAGGTCGCCAACGGCGACTATGAGCGATTCACTTCTCCGGGTATCACGAACGCTCTGGCGAGCTATGCCTCGACCAGCAGCGCGTCGGTTCAGAAGGCTGACATCGCGACGATCGAATCGGAAGTTCTGACCAACGTGCCGGTAGTGGCGATCAGCGGCCGGGGGAACTGGCTCGTCTACCAGACCCGCACGTTCACCGGGTTCCCAAGCGCTTCTAACCCCTACAACGACGGGAGCGCGTCGGACGCGGAAGGTTCGATGCTCACGTACGTAACCGTGCACCTGAAGTAAGAGGGTGAGAAGGCCAGCTCTCGAACTACGGACCGGGAGGTTGGCAAGAAGGCTGCCAGGGAGCGGCTCGCCGTCACGGTGAGTCGCTCCCTGGCTGTCGGGGCGGCGATAGGAATAGGAGAGGTCACCCGTGCGATACCTGGTTCGGCGCTTTTGCACCCTGGTGCTGACCTGCTGGGTAGCGCTGACGGTGAACTTCGCCCTGCCCCGGCTCATGCCTGGCAACCCAGCGGAAACGATGTTCGCCCGTTACCAAGGCACGGTGAGCCCAGCGGCGATCCGCATCATGGAGCTCAACTTCGGCCTGAACACCAAGACGGGCGAGCTCGGCCAGTACTTCGACTATCTCGGGCACACCCTCAGCGGCAACCTCGGCACCTCCTTCTCGTTCTTCCCGGCGCATGTGAGCACGCTGATTGGTGAAGCCCTCCCGTGGACTCTCGGGCTGGTCGGCTTCGCCACCATCGTCGCTTTCCTCCTCGGGACGACACTCGGGATGGTGGCGGCTTGGCGGCGTGGGATGGCAGGGTGGCGCCGGGCATCGCTCGTCGACTCCGCCCTCGTCCCCTTCGGCCTGATGCTCGGCGCCTTGCCGTCTTTTTGGATCGCCCTCATGCTGCTTTACCTCATCGCCTTCAAACTCGGCTGGTTTCCGATCGGCTATGGCCTAAACCCCGGCGCGGGAATCGCCACGTGGTCCGGGTTCGTCTCCCTGATCGACCACGCCGCCCTTCCCGCGATCACCTTGGCGTTCATATCGATGGGCATGTGGATCCTCCTCATGCGCAACAACATGCTCACCGTGCTCGGCGACGACTACGTCAAGTTCGCGCGGGCCAAAGGCTTGCGCGATCGCACGGTCGCTTACCACTACGCAGCCCGCAACGCCGTCCTGCCGGTCTTCAACCAGCTCGCCTTGGCCCTCGGCGTCGTCGTCGGCGGTCAAGTCTTCATTGAGATTGTCTTCTCCTACCCAGGGATCGGGTTCATGCTGCTCAATGCGGTGGAGAACGAGGACTACCCCCTGATGCAGGGGATCTTCCTCATCATCACGCTCACCGTGCTGGTGGCGAGCTTCCTCGCCGACGTCTTGTACATGTTCCTCGACCCCCGCATACGCATGGAATCGGCCAAGTGAACTGGCGAGCCCTCCGGCACAACCGCCGCGCCGTCGCCGGCGCGCTCATCTTCGCCTTGTTCTGCCTGGTTGCCCTGCTGGCGCCGGTGATCGTTCCCTATTCGCCGAGCGACATCAACTTCACCCCGTTGCTCCACCCGAGCGCGAGCCACCTTCTTGGAACCACAGAAAACGGCGAGGACATCCTCTCTCAGCTGATCTGGGGGGCGCGGGCGAGCCTGTTCGTCGGGCTGGTCTCCGGTGTCCTGATCAGCTTGGTGCAGCTAGTGCTGGGGGTTTTCGCCGGCTACGTGGGCGGCGGGTTCGACATGATGGCGGTGGCGGTGACGAACGTCTTCCTCGTGTTGCCCTCGATCCCGCTGCTCATCATCTTGGCCGCGTACCTGCAAGGCGGGGGCCTCGTCATGCTCATCGCGGTGATCACGATCACCGGCTGGGCATGGGGGGCCAAAGTGCTCCGGTCACAGGCGGTTGCCCTGCGCGAGCGGCCCTTCGTCCAGGCGGCCCGGGTCAGCGGTGAGAGCCGCTCGCACATCGTCTTCGCCCACGTCGTGCCGAACATGCTCGGCATCATGGTCTCGAACTTCTTCGGGGCGGCCCTGTACGCCATTTTGGCAGAGGCTGGTCTCGAGTTCATCGGCCTCGGCAATATCAACGACATCACCTGGGGGACCATGCTCTATTGGGCCCAGCAGGGTAGCGCCATCCTGCTTGGGGCGTGGGTGTGGCTCCTTGCGCCGGGGTTCTGCGTTGCTCTATTGGGCACATCTTTGGGGCTGCTCAACTTCGCCGTGGACGAGATCGCCAACCCCCGCTTGAGGAGGGACTGACATGCCGCCTCTCCTCGAGATCTCCGACCTCACGATCGGCTACGGGTGGCAGCTGCCACCCTCGGTCGTCGCAGTTCGAGGGGTGAGCCTGACCGTCGCCGGCGGCGAGATCGTCGGGATCGCCGGAGAGTCGGGGTGTGGCAAGACCACTCTCGCCCTCGCCGCCGGCGGGCTCCTTGACCCACCTGGGCGGGTGCTCTCGGGTTCGGTGAGCTACCAGGGGACCGACCTCGCCTCCCTCTCAGCAGAGGAGCTACGACAGCTGCACCTGACGGAGATCTCGATGGTCTTCCAGGCCTCGATGAACGTCTTGAACCCGATCATGCGAATCCGGGACCAATTCCACGACGCCATGGCTGCCCACGGGGTCCACTGGTCGGAGGAGGCGCGCGAGCAGGCCGAGGAGACCTTCGACCTCGTCAAGATCCCCCGCCGGTTCTTCGACGCCTATCCCCACCAGCTGAGCGGCGGAATGCGTCAGCGCGCCGTGATCGCTCTCGCGATCGTGCTACGGCCGAAGCTGCTCTTTCTCGACGAGCCCACGACGGCCTTGGACGTCGTGGTGCAGCGCTCGATCCTGCAGTCCCTCGACGAGCTGCGCCACGAGCTCGGCTTTGGGATCGTGTTCATCACCCACGACCTCTCGCTCCTCGTCGAGATCGCCGACCGCATCGCGATCATGTACGCCGGCGCGGTGGTGGAGGAAGCATCCGCCCGAGCGCTGTACGACAAGCCGTGCCATCCCTACACGAGCGCTCTGATGAACTGTTTCCCCCCGCTCGGCGGTCCACACCAGCGGCTCGAGGGCATACCAGGCCAGCCACCCGACCTGCGAAACCCGCCCACAGGGTGCTCCTTCGCGCCTCGTTGTCCTGAGATGATCGCGGGGACCTGCGAGACGGTCGATCCACCCACCGTGCGGCGTGGTGCCGACCACAGGGTGGTCTGCCACCTCTACGGCGAGAGGGCGGCCGACCATGGTTAGCACCCCCGGCCTGCCAGCGGAGACGAACGAGGGCTCCAGCCCCGCACTCGAGGTGCGCGGACTCACCAAGAACTACTCCGTCGGCCGGATCGGACGCAAGAAGGTCGTGCGTGCGCTCAGTGAGGTGAGCCTTTCTGTTGAGAAGGGCGAGGTTCTCTCGTTGGTGGGTGAGTCCGGCTCGGGCAAGACCACATTCGCGCGAGCAGTCGCTTTCCTCGAGCGGCCGACAGAGGGGGAGATCTTCGTTGGAGGGCGGGCACTGCCGCGGCGGCCTAGCAGGCACCGGCTGCGCGATCACCGCCGACAGGTGCAGATGATCTTCCAGGACCCCTACTCGTCCCTCGACCCGCTCCACTCGGTCCATTACAGCGTCGCGCGCCCCCTGCGCTCGTTCGGTCTCGTTCCGCGCCACGCCGAGCGCGAAGCGGTGGTAGAGCTGCTCGACCAGGTCGACCTCGTGCCGGCCGAGGATTTCCTTTTCCGGTACCCCTATGAGCTCTCCGGCGGCCAGCGCCAGCGGGTCGGCATCGCCCGGGCGCTGGCGGCACAACCCAGCCTCATCCTCGCCGACGAGCCGACATCCATGCTCGATGTTTCGATCCGGCTCACCATGATGAACCTGCTCTTGGACCTGCAGCGCAGCCGGTCGCTCTCCCTCGTGTTCATCACCCACGACCTCGGCGCGGCCTACTACATGAGCGACCGCATCGCCATCATGTACGCAGGCCGCATCCAAGAGATCGGTCCCGCCTCGGAGGTCATGGGTGAGCCCAAGCATCCCTACACCCAGCTCCTGCGCCGAGCCGCGCCGAGCCCCGAGAACGAGCGCCAACAGGGAACGCAATTCGAGGCCAGAGGTGACCCCCCAGACCTGACCGAGCTCCCGCCGGGTTGTCCCTTCGCCCCGCGCTGTCCTTTTGTCAAGAGTCGGTGCCGAGAAACGCTTCCCGAACTGCGCCAGGTGGGAGCCGCCCACCGTGTCCGATGCGTCTTGTACGACTGAGGCCGCGATGGACTTCAACCCTGTTCGCCACCACGGATATCCGGCGGTGGCCCGGGAAGACAAGACAATGACGAGGTTCACATGACGATTCCTGACTCAAAACCCAGCAGTCGCTTCTACTGGGGTGCCGCCACCGCCGCCTACCAGATCGAAGGCTCACCAATGGCCGACGGAGCCGGACGGTGCATCTGGCACGAGTTCTCGCATACTCCGGGCACCACCTACAACGGCCAGACAGGCGACCTTGCCTGCGACCACTACCGCCGCTTCGCGGAAGACATCGAGCTCATGCGGAACCTCGGTCTCGGCGCATACCGCTTCTCCATCAGATGGCCTCGGATCCTGCCCGGCGGGGTTGGCAAGACGAATCCGGCCGGGCTTGCCTTTTACGACCGCCTCCTCGACACGGTGTTGGCCGCCGGTCTCGAGCCCTTCGTGACGCTTTTCCATTGGGACTTCCCGTCCATCCTGCAGCAACGTGGCGGATGGTCCAACCGCGACGTGGCGGACTGGTTCGGCGAGTACGCCTCGGTAGTCGCGGCCGCCCTCGGCGACCGGGTCAGATGGTGGACTACCTTGAACGAGCCGTTCGTGGTCGCGGAACAAGGGCACTTGGTCGGAGCGCACGCCCCTGGCCTCCGCAACATCTACGCCGCTGGCCATGCGATCCACAATCAGTTGCGGGCTCATGTGGCTGGCTGGGCCGCGCTTAAAGCCGCCAACCCAAGATCGTCGGTCGGAATCGCGCTGCACAACGCTGCGGTTTGGCCGGCAAGCGAATCGGAAGCAGACATAACCGCCACCGAAGTGGCACACGCTTGGCACAACTTCCCACTCTTTTTGGAGCCCCTCGTGTACGGGAGGTACCCCCCTGAGCTCGAGCAGCGTCTGCGTCCCTACCTGCCGAGTGGATACGAGGACGACATGGCGGCATTGCTCGTGCCTCCTGACTTTGCCGGGATCAACTACTACGCCGGTTACCGGGTCCGCCACGACGCCACCAAGTGGACGGGATTCGCCGAGTTCAAGGAGCCCGGGGCACCACGGACGACGATGGATTGGATCATCCGTCCCGAGGGGCTCGGCTTCATCCTCGAGCAGGTGCACGAGCGTTACAAGCTGCCCAGCCTCTTTGTCACCGAGAACGGGGCCTCGTTCGACGACCACCGCGACAGTCAGGTAGTACACGATCCGGAGCGGATCGCCTACCTCGAGGCCCATGTCGACGAGGTACTCCAGGCGAGAAAGAAGGGTGTGCCCGTGCAGGGCTACTTCGTGTGGTCGCTGCTCGACAACTTCGAGTGGGCTCTTGGGTACTCCAAGCGCTTCGGCATCGTCTATGTCGACTTCGACACACAAGAGCGCGTCATCAAAGACAGCGGGCACTGGTATGGCGAGCTCGCCCGAAGCGGGCAATTACCCGTCGGTTAGAGCAGCTGCACTCGTTGCAACCTGTCTTTTCCCGCCAACAGCGGGACGCCACCGTTGGAAAATAGCTCGTCAACGACCAGGGCGGATGCCCCGAGTGCAACAGCGTCCTCGCCGAGCTGTCCGAGCTCGATGTTGACGCAGTTGGCTGGGTAGTCGAGGGCTTGTTCCCGCATCACTTCCCGAATGCGGGCGAGCAGGGTGGGACCGAGCTTCAGTCCGAGCCAGCCACCGATCACAATGAGCTCAGGATTGAACAGGTTGGCGAGGTTGGCGGCGGCTACTCCGAAATAGTTCGCCGCCTCCTCGAGAATCCGAGCGGCCGCTCCGCTCGACTCCGCCGACTGGAGGAGCCGGTCTGCCCAGCTCTCCTCGTCGGGGTCGCTGGAGGGGACTGCTTGTGGGTCTGCCTCTCGCCAGGCAGCGAGCAGTGGCTCTGCCCCTATGTAGGCCTCAAGACACCCGGTGGCTCCGCAGCGGCAGCGCCTTCCGCCCGCGACGATGCAGCTGTGGCCCCACTCTCCCGCGCTCGAAGCAGCGCCCCGGTAAAGAGCTCCGTTGGTGAAAATGGCCGCACCGACCCCTGTGCCCCAAAGGGTGATCACCGTGTGATTTGTGCCGCGGCCGGCACCGAACCACATCTCCACTTGTCCTAGCGCTTTGGCCCCGTTTTCAACGAAGACCGGAGCCCCGATGCGCTCTCGCACCAGGCGTTCGAGGGGCACGTCATACCAACCGATGTTCGGAGCGTGGACCCGTGCGTCGTCGCCCCGATGCTCGACGATCCCCGGGATCGCGATGCCCGCTCCAAGCAAGCGACGGCCTTCGGCGATGAGCTGAGCTTGCAGCTTCTCGATGGCCTTCACCGTCTCTTCGATGGTCACATCAGCATCGTGATGCTGTGGGTGCAGGCCGACTTCGGCGACGCCGGCGACCCCTAGCATCAAGTCGAAGCCTTCCACCCGGACTCCGGTCTCGCCGATCTCCACGCCGATGACGGCGCCGAACTCCGGGTTCACCTGGAGCATGACCCGGGGCCTGCCCCCGTCAGACTGCTCGAGGCCGACCTCAACGATGAGGCCCTCCTCCAACAGATCCGCCGTGAGGTTGGTGATGCTGGCGCTGCTCAGACCCGTGAGCTGACCAAGGTCAACTCGGTTGAGAGGCCCTTCGAGGAACAAGGGCCGCAACACGACGCTACGGTTCACACGCCGCAAGTCACCAACTATGGCCTTACTTCTTAAGGTCAACGCACCGCTCCCTCGGAACTTTTCTTATATTTTAACTTAAGACTGCGCGAGCAGGAGAGTGCCTCGTATGAGCGCCCACGAACTCCAGGTGCTGTCAACGGGATCGACCTGGCCAACGCGCGTCGCGCCTTCGCTCGGATCACTTAGGCGGCTCGGCTCGGCCGCTGGCATCCCCAGGAAGTTCGACACTCCGCCGTCTCCATTCTCTCCGCGGCCGGTATTCGGCTGGAGGAGGTGCCCGACGTCGTGGGCCACGCTCCAAGCTCAAAGATGACCGGAGACGTCTACCGACATCAGGTCAACTCGTCAGTGAGCGCCACCAAGGTGATAATGAACGAACTCTTCGGAACCCAAGTCATCCGACTCTTAGCCCCCCGGCTTCCCAGGCGAGCCACTTGCGAACTCGATAGGGCCATTCACCTGCTCTTAATGAGTCGGGCTGCCGGGATTTGAACCCGGGACCTCTTGACCCCCAGTCAAGCGCGCTAACCAAACTGCGCCACAGCCCGTAGTCCACACCGTGACCATTCTCCCTGGTCAGGGGGTGGCCAATCACAGTTCACCCTAGTGCAAGCAGCGCGACCGGCTTCTCGCAACCGTGCGTGCAACCGTCCTCCCCGCCGACGGACTCACCAGGTCGGCCAGTCCGATGGCACCACACCGGTGAACGGGTGGTTCTGCGGAACGCCCCCAAGGGCTCCCAGGGAAACGAGAAGTTCCGAGAAGTTCGCCCCGAACGCCGTCGAGTTCCAGCCGTAGAACTGGGAGGCGTCCCTTGCCATCGTGTCGCCCGTGCCGTTGTCCGCCCAGCCGGTCTCGATGCCGTCGGGTCCTTCGTACACGGTGCCGAGAACCGTGCTCGGCGTCACCGACTCCCCGACCTGAACGAGTGGCTCGATATCCTCCGCGGCGTAGACGACAAGGCCCGCCGCCGGTCCGTCGCTGAGGCGGTACGTGATGTACGTCCCTCCGGGCCAGCCGCCGTTCACCGTGCTGAGCACCGTTCCGTCGCCAAGCGCGTAGATCGGCCCATAACCGGCGTAGTCGACTCCCTGGTCGATCCGCTCCGGGTAGAGGGCGGCGACGCCCCGCAGGGGGTTGACGTAGCCCGACGGTCCCGATGACGGCGTGGCCGTGGGAGTGGGAACGGGGTCGAGTGAGGATGCGGAGACAGGAATCTTCTGGTTGGCGAGCTTGTCCTCGGCGGCCGCGTCGATCGCGGCATCTTTCTTCGTGTCCACAGCGAGCGCGGTGCGGACATCACCCCGGGCGCCCTGGAGCAGCGCCTCGTCCCGCGCCACCGCCGCTTCCGCGGCGACGCGGTCCGGAAGGAGCGCACGCAGAGTGGCCTCGACGTCCCTCTGTTCGTTGCGGAGACGGGTTTGGTCCTCCGCCACGAGGTACTCGTCGGCCTCGTAGCCCGTCGCTGTCGTGCTCAGCTCATTCGTGGCGACCTCGGTGTAGACCGCGGCGACGCTCGACAGATCGCTCGGCACGTCGAGCACGTCCGCGACCGCCCCGGAGCTGTCGGAGTTCACGTAGGACTCAATGGCGATCTGGCGGAGCTTCAGCGCGAGCATCGCCCTGGCGGCACGACCACGCACGAGCTCGCGACCGACTTTCACCAGCTGCCTCTTGATCGCGGCCTCTCGCGCTTCGTCTTTGTCGTAACGGGTGACGAGTTGCTTCGCGGCGACACCATCGGCGGCGATTCGCTGCTCGAGCGCGGCGACCGTGGAGCTCCCTCCGCCGGATGACGACGCGGCGGCAGGTCCGACGACGCCAGCCGCGATGGTCGCACCGCCGAGCGAGAGCGCGAGAACGAGCGCACGGAGGCGAATCCAGGTCCGCGCACGCGACCCGCCCGGAATCTGGCGCTTCCCCACAGGGACACGACCGTAACCAGTACTGGGCGGGCGCGTCGAGTGCTCTCCCAGGAACCTCCCCGCGGCGCGTCCGACGATTCCATGGACTACGCATACCCGGCGAGTCCATACGACACGTCGTCAACCGTGCTCACCACGTCACAAAACCGAAGAGATCCCAATCGGCTCAGGATCTGCCGAACTCCCCATATGGCAACGCTCGCGCGGCCACGGTCATTTCTCTGTAATCAATGCTCACACGACTC
>Ga0116110_1001696_pt1 | contig 11572 bp, 9 predicted proteins | sample June2015DPH_8_50_FD_89719 | JGI IMG/M metagenome (GOLD analysis project Ga0116110, IMG submission 89719) | Peatland microbial communities from SPRUCE experiment site at the Marcell Experimental Forest, Minnesota, USA - June2015DPH_8_40 | ecosystem: Environmental > Terrestrial > Soil > Wetlands >...
CGCCTACCAGGAGATCCCGTCCGTTGCTGAAATTCGTGCCGACCGATACCACCATCGAGAACGGAACTTGGCGCTCGACCGAAAGCGATGCCGATTGATAGAGAGGCTCGCGTCCGCTGAGGTCAACGAAATCCGCCACCGTATTATCAGCCGCCGACGGGTTGAGGTCAGGAAGCGGAGTAGTGTACGGCGGAATACCGGCGGTCAGGTCGAGCGCGGGGCTGAGTTGTGTGTTCGGGGAAATGAAGGTCTGGCGCGCGTAAAACCCCTGTGTGCCCCACTGGCCGTTGTAGATCGGAATCATTCCGTGTGAGCGGCTATAAGAGGCGCGGACTACGGTGTGGGCGTTTCGGCGCGGGTTCCATGCGAGGCCCGCGCTCCCGTCGAGATCGACATTGGGGGGGCGCAACCCCGGCGGAACGTGGTTGAGGCCGGCAAACTCAACCGCTCCCACCATCCAGCAGGAAGGGTCGATGGCAGAAGGTTCAACCGTGCTCTGGTGATTGTACTTCTCCACCCGCGGCGTCCGCCGGCTGTAATTGAGGTTGAGGGTGAAAGTCAGGTCTTTCGAAAGCTCATATTTATCCCGGCCTGAGAGGGATTGGTAAGAATCACGAAAATAGGACGGAGACGCCGTTATGGTGCGTTCCGCATAGGCCGGCAGGCCAAGAAGGAAGCTCGCGAACGGATCGCCCGTATCGATAATACCCGGCAGGCTGGTGATATCCGTAGAAAACTGAAAATAGCCGGAAGGATAAGCCGGATTGAATGAATTCACCTGGTAGTCGTCTGCCTCGAACGTCAGGCCGAAGGAATGCTTGTTCTTGCGGGCCGAGAGGGCGTCCTGAACTTCGAAAGTGTTACGGGCGTCCCGGGTACTCGGGTAATCGGTGCCCATCGAGAGATAGTTGCTTACGAATTGATAGCTGGGGAAGGAGGACTGAGAGGGATTACCTGACAGCGCCGTGTCCGAAACCGCAGTGAAACTGAGCGAGTTGACGGTATTGGGATTGGCAGTGAAAACGTAGTCGAGTTCCGTGCGGCGGTTCGAGAAATGCTGCTCCGGCGCAGTCGGGCTGGCAATGTTCGGGAAGTATTTCGTGGAGCTGAGAAAGCCGCTCGAGAGGGTGCTTGCCCACGTGGCCCTGTGCCGCTCACCGAACTGATGTTCGAGCTTGGCGATGATCCCGTCCGCGTTGTCCGTGGCCGGGGCATTGACGAAATAGTTGTTCTGAAAAAACGGGCCGATGTCGGTATTGGGCAGAGGATAAAGGGACAAGGCCTGTTGCACCACAGGAGCCAGGCGCGCCACGGGGATGCGATTTCCGGGGAAGGTGGACCGCAGATACTGAAGATTGCTTGTGGAGACGGGCTGGCTGGGATCGTATGCGGGATTGGAGATGGTGGTGGCGGGATCATAGATGGGCAGAAGATTCCCGGCTTCGTCCACCGTCTGCGAGAAGTCGCCTACGCGCTGTGCGGCGGTGGGCACCGTGTGCAGCGAAGCATGAAAGACAAGTTCGCGAACGCCCTCATACGACAACGTGAAGAACGTGTTTCTGGAATTCTTGAGCAGGTCCGGGATGATGACCGGCCCCGCCACATTGAAGCCGAACTGATTGCGCCGCAACGGAGACTTGCTCTCGCCGTTTTGCCTTACTTGGTGCGGTATAGCGTCGAGAACGTCGTTTCGGAAGTTCTCATAAACGCGCCCGTGCCAGAGCATTTTCGGCCCATGATTCTTTTGCGCGGCCACCGGGCTGCCCGGGCGCATGCCCATGTCACGGGTCAGGACCTTGAACTCGTCGGCGGCGCGGGAAAGCGGAGGGGCCTGCTGCGCGGACAATTTGCCCTCCTGAGAGGCAACAGCGGGGGTACCAACGGCTAAAAGAGGAACGCAAAGGGAAAAAAGTGCGCAGATGTGCGTCTTCATTTCCGAACGACCACGCGTCAGGATATAAGAATATATACCCCGACGTATCGCTTAGCAACCGTCGTGCCGTACTCCCCAGGCATTGGAGAAATTCCTCTCTAATTCCTGGATGTTACAAGCTGGGGCGAGCCGTCGAGATATCCCGCCGCGCCCACGCTGACAGTCGGAATCGATCTTCCTGCAGTCTGCTCGGCGGGGGGCCGGGACGAATCCCAAAGTTGTCTAGCCGGCCACCTGTCACCAATTCGGCTTCGCAGCAGGACTCGCAGGCCCTGACTTCGTTTTCGCAAAACCTGGTGTTTTTTGCTCCTTCTGGGCTCAAATTGCGGTTAATGTGCGCGCAAAACGCACGTAATTTGCAACATTCAAATGTACGACTTTCTTTGTTTTCAAGTACTTCTTAGCTTCGTTCCCACTATTTTTCATTTTTCATAGCGTCCGCCTTATCGCTCACGGCGAGGATAATCCCGCGCCCTGTTGAGCCCCGGCGGCCCGGCAACTTGTCTACGACAATATGTCGATAGTTTGACCACAAGTATAGGCTATCATAGAGGCCTGGACCTGTCAAGTAGAAAATGTGAAGGGGGGTCGAATTGCCCGAATCTTTCTGCCGTGCCTAGCCAGGAGCGCGTCAAATTAGCAGCAGCCTCCGGCCGAGACAGTGGCTTCGCCGCCCGGTTCTACGGAAAGGCTTTGAAGGTGTGGAAAAAACCAACTGGCTGCCATCCTGAGCGAAGCGAAGAATCTCTGCATTTTCCTGCGGTTCTTACGACTTACGAACAACTACAGAGATCCTTCGCTTCGCTCAGGATGACAGATTTCGAATTTCTTCACACCTTCAGCCTTTCCGCACAGCAAGCGGCGGAGCCGCTCGACTGACGTTTAACCTGTATAAACGTGCTCTCAGGCGCGGTACGGCAGGCATTACTGCCCGGAATAGTACCCGTCTCTTGCTTGCACGATCAGGTCCTTTTGTTTGGTTGTGAGGCCGATCTTATGGTAGCCCGCTCCGGCGTCCGGCGGGCTAGGAGTGTAGCCAAGGTTGTACTGGTTGCGTAGCTCATCTTGAATCTGGGCGTAGATCTGCTCGATCGGCAATTTTTTCGAGACTTCGAAGAGGCGCCCGCCCGTCTGCTTGGAAATCTGGTCGAGGATCTTCTTGCCGTCAGGGCGCTCCTGTTGGGGGTATCGGCCGGGCCAAACGCCGCCGCGCCGGCCCATTCCGCCCATGCCGCGCCCGCCATAACCACCCCCAAAGGGGTGCTCATCGGCAAATAGAATCGAATAGACCAGGGTATTGGCGCGCTGGGCTGCCTCGACGGCGCTCGCCAGGGTTTCCTTGCTGCCGCGATCGACACCGTCTGAGAGCACAATCACCGCCTTGCGGCCTTGCTGCTTTCCCATCAATTCGTTCGCCGCCAGGTAGACTGCATCGTAGAGATGGGTGCCTCCGCCCCCGCCGCCGCCCCGCCTGCCGGAGCCTGGGGAAGAGCCGGGCGAGTTCCCCGAGTCGCCTCCGCCCTCCTGGTCAGAGCGGTGAAGCTGCGGCGTCTGCAGCAACGCCAGAGCCGCCTCCAACTTTTGGCGGGACGAAGTGAGATCCTGGAGGAGTTCGACCTCGCGATCGAAGTGGATCAGGAAAGCTTTGTCCTTGTCGACACGCAGCACCTGGTCCAGGAAAGTCGAGCTGGCGCTACGCTCCTGGTCGAGAACGCGCCTTTGGCTTCCGCTGGTATCCACCAGCAGGCCCAGTGTCAGAGGAAGGTCAGTCTCACGCGAAAAATAGCTGATTGTTTGAGGCCGGCCGTCTTCTTGCAACTCGAAATCATCCTTGGTCAGGTTCCGCACGATTTCTCCGTGTTTGTTGCGTACGCTGGCGAGGACGTTGACAACCTTGACGCTGACCGAGATTTTGGGCGGAGCCGGGCTTTGTTGCTGGCTGGGCTGCTGGCCCTGAGGCTGAGCCTGTTGGGGCTGCTGCGACCCGGCTGGCGATGACAAGCAAGTCAGGAAGAGAAGAAAGCAAAGCCCTTGCCAGGTACATGCCCGGACGCGTGAGCCAACGCTGCGGGCTTCCGCGGCCCCTCCATACCAGTTCGCACTGTCCGCCACGAGTTGCTTCAAGACCTCCATGCCCATCAATAGTATTCCCGCGCCATAAAGAAAAGTTCCTGTTTTTCTCGTGTGAGGAACTCGAAGCGGGAAGACCGAGCGAGTCAGGCAACTCCGCGCTCTCCAGCGATCCCAAGGCGGCGTCAAGCCGCCGCACTCCAAGGTGCCTTCGGCACACAGATTTGCAGGGCGGATGTGTGAAACTTCGCAGTGGGAAAGCGCGGCAAGGCTCCGATCTGGTGTCGAACCGGCATCAGCCACCAGCGCATCGATGCCAGCGGGGGCATCCAATGGCCGTGTCCGACGCCAGTACACCCGGGAACACGGGTCCTTCATGAAGGTAAATTCACACGCGGGAAAGGTAAGTTCCACCCCATCCAGTCCCAGGCGCAGAAGGAAGAACCTTGCAAAGAGTTCCCTCTTATCCTCTCGACCGGCCGCACTCTCTACAACTGCAACTGCGTCACCATGACTCGCCGCTCGGCTGTGATCCACCAGAAGGAGCCGGCTAACTTTGTCGATATTCATGCCGAAACTGCGGCGCATTGCGGGATTCAGCCCGACGAGAAGGTGGTCGTGCGCACGCGCCGCGGCCAAGTGACCGGCCGCGCTGTGGTGGGCGAGCGCGTTCGCCCCGACACAATCTGGATGCCCTTCCATTTCGTAGAAGAGCCAGCCAACGCCATCACCAACGATGTTTTCGACCCCGCGACTGCCACGGCGGAATACAAGTGCTGCGCGGCGGTGGGGCAGAAGGTGCATTCAGATTGATGCTTGCAATTGACGATCGATGTTCGTGAAACTCATTTGATACACCAATAATCTGATTCTTGGTGTATAATTGGGATTGTGAGTCGAACTAACATCGAGATCAACGACACGCTCATCCAGAAGGCCCGCAAGCTCACCAGCCTCCGGACCAAACGGGCGATTGTGGATCGCGCCCTGGAACTCCTGGTGCGCACTGAGGCCCGTAAAGGAATGTTGCGTTATTACGGCAGCGGCATCTGGCAAGGCGATCTGAAGGCGGGCCGCAGGAACCGCGTTTGACACTGGTTGACAGCTCAGTCTGGATCGATTATCTCAGCTCGTCACCGGGCCCCGCAGGGGCGGAACTGCGTCGATTGATTGTCGAGAGCGAACCCGTTGCACTCACCGGCATTATCGTCAGCGAAGTGTTGCAGGGCCTTACGCGCGAAATAGAGGAAGTGGAACGCTTCCTGGCAATGTGGGAGGTGCTCGAGCCACGTGGGTTGTCTACTTATCGCGCCGCCGCCGGCATTTTCCGCCTCGCCCGTGCGCGCGGCGTCAGTCTGACCACCATCGACTCTCTTATTGCCGCAATCGCTCTGGAAGAGGACGTGGCGCTCTTCTCCCTCGATAGGGATTTTGCCCACATCTCCAAACTGACTGGTTTGCGCTTGTACCGGATCCCACAGCTGAGATAGCCGGCCTCGAGACCATCCTCCTCGATGGGGAAATTACAGGCAGTGACCACTCGCACGCGCTTTCTCCGCTTCAGTTCGACGATGCATACCCGGCACACTCCATAAGGCTCGAGCGCCGGGTGATGACAGAGCTAGTTTAATTATTCAACAGCCTCATTCGGGGCAGTTCGGCGAGCCATCGCTCCACTCTTCGGCCTGAGTTGACAATCTTTTCTTGATGGTGTTAGATGTGCACGGAACCATGAGGGAGGTCCAAATCCGATGAATAGTCGACGAGAGTTTCTGAAATCATCCGCGGGACTCGCCGCTGCGGTTGCGGCGCGGCCACTTGCAGGCGCCCTATCGGCGACCGAAACTGCCAGCCTTCCAAGGGTACGCTTCGGCCGGTACCAGATCAGCCGCTTGCTGGTTGGCTGCAATCAGTTCTATGGCTACTCCCATTTCAACTCGTTGCTTGACCAACTCATGCGCGAGTGGAATACCCCGGAGCGCGTTTGCGAAACCCTCCGGCAGTGCGAACTGAACGGCATCAATGCCTACCAGTACGGCCACAGCGACCGGGCTCTTTCCGATCTGCAAAAACATCGTGCGGCCGGAGGGAAAATGCTTCTGGTCGCGACCGAGACCACTTCCGATCCCGTGGAAGAATCCGTCAAGCGCATTCAGCCCATTGCCCTCTACCACCATGGCGAAAGGACGGACGTTCTTTTCCGCGCTGGAAAGATGGATCAGGTGCGCGAGTACACAAAGAAAGTGCGCCAGGCGGGAGTGCTAGTGGGGATTGGAACCCACAAGTCAGAAGTGGTCGAATATGTTGAAGAACGCGGGTGGGACGTGGACTTTTACATGCTCTGTGCCTACAACCGCACTCGAACGCCCGAGGAACTTCGCACGTTGCTAGGCGTTGTGCCGGAACCTGCCTCAGAAGTCTACATCGAGACTGACCCACCCGTGGCGTATCGCGTTGCCCGGCAGACCTCGAAGACCTGCTTCCTGTTTAAGATTCTGGCTGCCGGCCGCCGGACCCGTTCGCCACAGACCGTCGATGAAGCGTTCGCGAGCGCGTTGGCAAACATCAAACCCGAAGATTATATCGTGGTTGGAATGTACCCGCGCTATAAAGACGAGGTGAAGGAGAATTGCGACCGAGTGCGGCAGATCTTGAACTCTCGATTGCCGTTGGGCCTTCAAAAAGCGGCGTAAGCGTCTGTGCGAAAACCTAGTTTTGGCTGTCATTCCGAGCGAAGCGAGGAATCTCGCTCTGAATGTCTTCAAGGCAGTGCGAGATTCCTCGTCGCCTTAGGCTCCTCGGAATGACACGAAAACTGAGTTCTCACACAAACTCTCACGCCGTGGGCTACACGCTTCCGCCCGCGCCGCAAGCTGACTTCTTCAGCTAGGGTGGCAGCAGTTCGTGATACCTTCCCAGCCAATAAGGCAAAAGAAAAAAGGCTCCGTCGTCCTCAGTACGGCCTTCCAAGTCGCAATCCATTTGAAAAGGATTGCCATTCCACTTCATCGTGCAGCGCTCGTTGGGCGAGACGGCTCGAAGGGATTGGCCCTCGTTAAAACGACCGGGGCCCGGCGCGCGCGGCAGCTCGATGCGTTGGGAATTCTTCACGGTCCAGGAGACGGTGTCTTGAGGAATTCGCTCCAGCGTTTCAACCGCCGCGCGCGCGTCGTAGTCTTTCGCGCCCGTGCCGGCGGCATAAACAAAGTTCCAAAGCGGGTTGCGTTCCGCTTCGCAGGCGCGCCAATAGAGCGTGAGGGCTGCCTGGAACTGACTGCGCAACACTGGATCATCCTCGTACCTGAGCAGGGGATAAAAGGAGAGGAACGCCAGTTCCTCATCCGAGTAATTAATCTCACTCCTCTGGGCGATTCGCATCACGTTTTCAAGATAACCTCGCTCCCGGATGAGCTGATGATAAGCGGTCAAGAATCGCTCCTCGCCGGTGATGTGGTACGCCACCCTCAAGTGTGAAAGCAGCTCGAGAGAATCGAGCGCCGCGTCATCCTTACCTTCGGCGCTCTGGAAATAGGCTGGAGAATACCTGCCCCACGTGGTCACCCGACCGCCGGGGCCCACAAGTTGCAAGCCATGATCCAGAAGATGCGCCGCGATTCGCCCTGCCGTGCCCCGGATCGCCGCGCGCTGCGGATCGTCGGGCATGAGATCGTAAGCCACCGCGTACGCGAAGAAGTGTCCGACAAGTTCGTCTGAACTCGTGTCGCCTTTCCATTCCCACTGGCCGTCCGGAGTCCAGTGCCATTCGCCTTCCGGCGGGCGGTAATCGCCGCGATGGATCAGGGCGCGCGCAGGGAATCCCGGAATTCCCGTAATCGACTCGAGGCGCAGCAGTGCCGCGAGCGAAGCCCGCGCGTTGCGCAGCGCTTCGGGCGACCGGGTCGCTGCGAAACGAAAGCACTCCGACGCCACATAGATCGCGGTCCATAGGCCGTCGTTGTCGCTGGGCGCCATCCGAAACGACGATGTATCTCCGGGGCGCAGCAATTCGCAATCGGCGCTATAACCGTAGCGATTATGGCGCTGCTGCAAGCGCTCAATAAACAGCCCGCTCTTGCCCTCGAGGTCGAACGGCTGAAATTCGATTCGGGAAATTCCGCTTTCGGTGCGAATCCAAGCGCTGTCCTTTTCAGCCACGATCTGCATGACTCGGTTGGCACTGAGATAACGCTCGCCCCAGAAATAGAACCAACGTTCGCCGAACGGCGCATCTGGCACTAAGCAGACCAGACCCTGGGGCGTGGCGAGCCACAGCCTCGCATCCGGTCCCAGAGCGATCCCGGTCAATCGTAGAATGGGCAGCCCGTCCTTCCCCGTCCATATTCTCTTCTTGCCGGAGGAATCCATTTCCACAAGGCCGTCTGATGAGGCTTGCCAGAGCCGTTGCTGTGCGTCTCGAACTTGCATCTTGGGCTGACTGGCGAGGCCTTCGCGGATGGACGCGGGTATGCTCGGGTCGCCGGACGCGAAGCGAGTGCAGACGATCTGCTGGTAGGTGTGCCGCGCCACCGTCTGCCCTGCACAGGGAAACACCATGAGCAACACGACACATCGCACGGCTGGCGAGCATCGTGAGCAGCGAGTCAAGAGTGTTGACGATTTCACGTCGTTTAAGCTAACACGATCTACAGAAAACTTCATTTACTTCGAGATTATCCCGATTGTCCCCAGCCGCTTCTCTACCAGATGAATAGCGAATGGTGAATTATAAATTCTAAATTATTAAATCGGGCACAGAGAAATCTATTTGGTATTGCTGTACATATTATCGCATAATTCATAATTTAGAATCTTCTCTCTTGGGTTTTGCCGGCAACTGCGCTCCATGCCAGCAGGCCACGACCCAGACTGTCGTGCCCTCGCGACGGTAGAAGAAGCGATAGGGCGAAACAATTACTTCACGAAAGGGGAGATCTGGAAATTCCGGAACGAGGCGGCCGGACTCCGGAAATTTCGCTAGCCGGCGCAGTACGCGCTCCGCTTTCTTACGGAACCGAACTGCCGCCCGGGGATTATCCCGCGCGATATAAGATATGGCGCTGAGGAATTGGATACGCCCGGAGGGCGTGAACTGGACTTTCACTTTGGCCTGCCGGCGAGCAGGTCATCTGCTTCCGCCAGCACTTCGTCGAGGTCGAAGCCCCTGCCGGCCTTGATCTCTTGCTCGCCACGCGCCAGAAGCCGCAGGATTTGGCGCTCGTGCTCGCTGCGCTCGTAGGCCTCCAAGCTAAGAAGAACCGCAGTGGCCCTGCCCCGTTGCGTGATGACGACAGGCTGCCGCGAAGATTTGACGCGCTTCAAAGCCGCAGCAGCGTCTTGTCGCAAGTCGGTGATCGGAATGATGTCCGGCACGCTCGCCATAGCAAGAACCTCCAGACGTACTCTTAAGCGTACCTTCAATCTTCCTCACATGTCAACCATTTTGGCGCACTTGAGTTCAGGAGTCGGACACCGCACTCAATCTCGGTTTCGCGATGGCCCCTTAGATTGGACTACAGAACAGCACGGCGCGGAGTTTGACGATCCACTCTTGGAATGCTAGTGTAGTATCTGGCAAGAGGGGACAGCCCCGACCGCCCCAGCGTAACGGCATTGCGGTGAGCACCGTGGCCGAATGCCGGGGAAAACAGCTAGCGGCCCGTTATGGCAAACGATCGGAATCATTTCGAATTTACCGGCCTGGTCTTCAGGGATCACAGTTTTTATGTTTCACTTTGCTTGGAGGTTGACGTAGCCTCGCAAGGACGGACCGTGCGCGAAGCCAAGAAGCTGCTGGCGGAGGCTGTGACGCTGTACCTCGAGACTTGTTTTGAGAATGGCATTCCCCAGTTGCGGCCGGTACCTAGTGAAGATGACCCGCGTGTGAGTCAACCGGAAAGCGTTGTCGAGCATTTCCCTCTCAAAGTAGATTTCAAGGTCCACGCCTTTGCCTGACTTGCTCGCCATTCGAGAAGCCACCTGCAATTAAGACGCGGCAACCTGCTAGTGGGAACCCGCTCAGTCCTCCTCCAGCACGGATCTCATTGAAAGATCTGGCAGTGTCGTGCAACGCCGGTTCGTTCATTAAGTCAGCCCGCGAAGCGGGCGTAAGCGAGTAGCCCACGGCGCGAGCCGTGGGTTCGTGAGGCATTCCCTCACCCCTGTCCCCCTCTCCCGCCGCGCGGGAGAGGGGAAAAAAGGCGGATAGGGGGCCCGGTTTCCCAGGGCTTGCGCCCTGGGCTACTTTCTGTCGCCCCTGTCGGGGCTGAGGCGCGCGGCCCGACTTAGCGAACAAACTGGGTTACACGAAGCAAGCTGTCTCGGTCCGAGGATCTTCAGAACTCCCCCGCAATCGGACTGAAATCAAACCGCCCAAAGGGTGTAAGATGGCCATTGGCGGACTCAAGCGTTCAAGAGCAGTTTTAGGACTTGGAATCAGGGACTAAGCATAGACTACGAGTAGCGTCCGCTGAATCCTGACTCCTGAATCCTCACGGGAGGTGCGGGCTTGACAGAAACGGCAAAGTACGACATTGTGATTATTGGCAGCGGGCCGGGCGGCTATGTGGCGGCGATTCGCGCCGGACAATTGGGGCTCAAGACCCTAGTGGTCGAGAAGGACGACAAACTTGGCGGAACGTGTTTGCACGTGGGCTGCATTCCGACCAAAGACCTTCTGCTGAACGCCGACGTTTACGATTACTTCAAGAACGGCAAGGAATTCGGAATCGTTGCAGAAGAACTCTCGATTGACTGGGCGGCTATCCAGGCGCGCAAGACGAAGGTAGTGACGAAGCTTTCGAAGGGCATCGAGTTTCTATTTAAGAAGAACAAAGTGGAGACCATTCAAGGTTACGGCAGTCTCGCCGGTCCGGGGCGGATCACTGTAACCGACTCCAAAGGGCAGAAACGGGATATCCAGGCCGCGAAAGTTGTGCTGGCTACAGGTTCCGAGGCCAAAACCTTTCCCGGCTTTGAGCCGGACGGGAATACGATCCTGACCAACAAGGAAATCCTGGCGCTGAAAGCTCTGCCCAAGTCGATGGTGATCATGGGAGCCGGGGCCGTGGGCGTGGAGTTCGCATCCATCTTCCAGCGCTTCGGCGTGAACGTCACGATTCTGGAAATGCTGCCGCGCGCCGTCCCGTTCGAGGATGAGGAGATTTCCGCCGAACTCGAGAAGTCATTCCGCCACCAAGGCATCGGGCTCGAGACGCAGGCCAAGGTTGAGAAAGCCGCCAAGACGCCAAATGGCGTGTCCGTCTCCTACACCGGGGAAGACGGGAAGCCGCAAACGATCGACGCTGAAACCCTGTTGGTGGCCGTGGGACGCTCGCCCAACACGCAGAACGTAGCTCTAGAGGGGACGCGGGCCAAGTTGGAGCGCGGCTTTGTGAAGGTCGATCCCTACATGCAAACCGACGAGCCGGGGGTCTACGCCATTGGCGACGTCGTGGCCGCGAGCCCCTTGCTGGCGCATGTGGCCTCGCGGGAAGGCATCGTCGCAGTCACGCACGCGGCGGGAAAGCCAGTCGAGCCCGTCAACTACGGCCAGATTCCCAATTGCACCTA
>Ga0116110_1001702_pt1 | contig 11553 bp, 14 predicted proteins | sample June2015DPH_8_50_FD_89719 | JGI IMG/M metagenome (GOLD analysis project Ga0116110, IMG submission 89719) | Peatland microbial communities from SPRUCE experiment site at the Marcell Experimental Forest, Minnesota, USA - June2015DPH_8_40 | ecosystem: Environmental > Terrestrial > Soil > Wetlands >...
CAAATTGAACACCCAAAGGATACGAGAACGGAGCTGGTCTGACCTGCTCTCCCAAAGATTGGCGAATATCGGAGCTGAGATCATCGGAACAGTACACGACGAAATCATTCGTCCAAGTTCCTGAGGAGACGGCAAGGAAAGCTGCTGTGATTCTCAAGGAGACCATGATTCAGTCAGGGTAAGCTTATCTTGTGAGAGTTCCGGTTGAAGTAGAAGTTACGATTGGAGAGACATGGCAGAGAAGTGAACAGCACCCATGCAGCAATCTCGATTCAGCTGGCTGTCCCCCTCAACCTGCCGCCGCAAACACAAGCCTTCACACCTCGAACCGATGCTGCAGAGAACGCACGAGCGGCTCCAGCCAATGAGTTCGCATCAATCCTGTTGATTCTGCCTCTAAGTGCTTACTTTAATTTTGAAGTAGCAATTGGAACCACAAGGAGATGATGATGAAAAAAGCCTTAGCTCTATGTTTCACAACGGTTTTCATGTTAACGCTGGTCTTGTCTGCTTTTGCAGCCCCCTGAGGGTCAATCATCTATTTTCTAAATTTTGAACAGAAGCAATTTGCTCTTGTGCTTTTTTTCTAAACTCAAGAGGAGCGGCTATATTATGAAATTGGTCTTTTGTACCTCCTGTACCAATTACTGTGATAGAGCCAAATCCAGTAAGTCTACCTAATATACTTTGGTTCACCTGAATTCCTTCAATCTTGTTAAGCAGTACCTCAAGTGACTTTCTACGAAATAAGCCAGTTTTCACAATAACACGCCTGTTGGTTATCCCGAATTCAGATGTTACATACCTAATGAATGGACGCATAAATATAATGATTGCAATTAAAGCGAACAGACCGCTAAGTGCTACCATAAACGTACTTGCACTGGCTTCTTTCATATTGACACCTACACCGAAAAGCACTAATGCAACGATAAACCAAACTATGGGCCAAATAAACATTACCATGTTCAACCTGCTGCGATATACTATGCTCTCACCATCCATAAGATTGCGATCAATATAGCCCATAACCTCACGTCCTTTTCTGCCTTGATTTTAAGGCATAATGAATAATTAGACTGATGCGCAGTGAACCCCCTACTATTGCATTAAATCGTATAACACGTGTTGCGGCAACAATGATTCAAACGATATCTCTCCTAAAACCAAACACTTGCGCTCCCTTTGGTCTCTTTCTATAGTCACCTTGACTCTTAACTGGATGCAGAGGCTCTTGGGGATCGCATTGCATCCAAAAAGCTTTTGGAACGCCAAACAGTCCACAATTCATACTATAATATCCCAATCGAAACGCGCAAGAGACAAGCTAATGAGGCGAGTCTGGGCGCTTTCAGAGCATACCACTATCCCCCCAGTTGATAACTCCTCGGCTCAACGCAGGTTCGAGTTCCGAGGGTCACTCTTCAAGGTCTTCGATTGACGGGCATTAGAGTTAAGAGGTGAATCGGGCACGGGTTTGAAGCCAGAATGAAGGGCTTCGATCGGTCAGGCTATTTTTGAAATAGCTGAAACTCACGTCCACACGCCGGGCACCCTTTTTCATAAACCCTAACTGTTGGGACTCCCAGTATTCGGCTTATCATTGCAATGGTGGCGATGGGCGACACTTTTGACCTTACATTCTCTCTTCCACACTCCGGGCATTTAACTTCTGTACGCAATCTTGCATGACGATGATCAACCTTCTCTTTAATGGAATGTTGTTTTTTGCTGCCGGTCTGAGTCGGGCCCGTCAGCCTAAAAGTACAGTAGTCAATTGAGCGGAGTTTAGTACGCTCTGGCTTGGCGACGATTATGTGCTGAAGGGCCGAAAGGAGGAAGCAGCCGCGATGTTAGAACGGGTATTGAGCGTGAATTATGAGGTTGGGCTGCTCGCCGAAGAGTACGATCCAAATTTAGAACGGTTAGTAGGCAACTTCCCTCAGGCCTTTTCTCATGTTGGTGTCATCAACACCGCTCTTAACCTCTCAGCAGGCGGCGGTCCGGCAGAACAACGCCGGCGGTCGCGTTGAGCGTCTTTGCAGATGTGGTTTCAATCAAAAGCAAACTGTAAGGGGTCGGTCTGACGCTGGCCTATGAATGAGCTGGAATCTTTAACGGGAACAGCAATTCCCCGACCCCAGAGAAGACAGGTTTCACCTGGTGACAAAAGTGGCGCCGAACTGCCCATCATCCTCCGTAACACAATGACACACCCTGATGATTTTTTTCATCACTTCCCAAAAAAATCGACATCTAAATGCCATTGACACCATCCACGGCAGGTGCTTACCTTAAGGCAGCAAAAAGCGATTTCTTATCACAGAGTACTCCTGATGTGACGGTACTGGATATATCCGACTATGACTATAAGCGACCGCGCTTGCCCTCAAAGACTTGGAGACAGCTCATCAAGAAGATTTGGGAAGTGGACCAGCTTTGTTGCCGACGGTGCGGTCATTGAGATGGAAATAATCAGCCTAATTCATGACCGTGCTTGAGAAAGCGTTAATTATCTTTTGATGGAGGCAGTGTGACCATTTTAAAAAATCTCATTATAGTGGGAGAATCAGCCATGATCATGAAAGAAATAGCTGACCGATTACGACAGGCAAGAACCGATCGCGAGAGAACGTTGCGCCGAAAAAAGGCCGGGCTCCTGGCGCTCGGCGTTACCATTGGTGCGGTAGCAGGCGTTCTTCTTGCTCCCAAGGCCGGGAAAAAAACGCGTGAAGATTTAAGCCAGCGCGGTAGCGAGGCTTGGGAAAAAATAAAAGAAAATGCTTCCCACACCGGACACCGGTTAGTAAGTGCGGTAGAGGAAAGAGGTTCTCGTGTGCGCACGGCAGCCAAAGGATCATTTAAAGAACCGCCCGCTGAGGACGAAGGAACGGATAAGAAAAATTAAGAACCACCTCCTAAAAAAGGAATCCCTTATGGAAGGATACATCACCTTCAGTCAGTTGGGACTGCTTATTATTTTTCTGGTGGTGGTGGTGGCTGGCAGCTATGCTATCATGACACTCAGAAACGTGAACGCCTCAGTTAAGGATATTGGGGCAATCCTGCAAGCAAATCGTGAAGCCCTCAACCAGGCTATTCCCAACATCGCCACGGTATCGGAAAATGTGGTTGCTATCACCAACGACTTACGGATAGGTCTTGGTGAAACGAGCAAAGCCATCGAAACCGCCGACCATATTGCAACGTACGCCGTGGTCATCGGCGAGACAGCCAAAGCTCTCGCCAACCTCTATGCGTCCGCCAAAAAACTTTAACCTCTCCTGCGTTCATAGCCCCAGCATTCCAGAAAATGGTTCGCAGGTCCGACGGGAGATCCGGAAGGTAATTCTGCGTGGCATCCCTGTTCGAAGGTTGCTCGCTTTACGACGGCCGATGCTGACGATGTTGATATGATATTATAGTCGGGATGGCACTGATTTTGTTTTCATGGCTCAATTTCCTATGTGTTAACTCCAAGCCCGAGAATGCCCCCCACCGAGCAAATACGAGCTGCGATTGTAGTAGAGACTACTGCAAAGACGCTGGGTCATTCGGCTGAACTTGCCTGCTCGGAAGGCCGCAAGAGCGGGTGGATCAGCAGGTGGACCTGTCCTTGCGCCTCTGCCAACGTCGCAACGACATGCGTTGTGGCGCCGCCACCGATGCGCGTTTTCGCCTTGCTCAGATCGCCCTGTGTGTTCCACAATCCAACGACCACGAGTACTTCCGGAAATCGACTACGAACGCGCCTGCACATATGGCGAGCATGCAGCACGGCGGCGGGTGGCGTGGCGGAAATGCACACCAGGTCGGGTTTGCGCCCCTCGACAAGATCAACCAACTCGCCGGCCGCGGCCGCAAATGAGACGGACCGCACAAGGCATTCGCCTGTCGCCAACAATTGCGCCAGCATCATTGCGGCGATTTCATCCGCCTGGTCGCGAGCGGGCAGGCAGAGGATGCGCGGCCGCGGCGAGATGCCGTCCTCGATACCCTCTTTCGCCTGCACTTCCTGCTGGCCCTCATCCCTTTCGTCTATCATCTCCCTCAGGCTCTGCAAAATGAACTTGTGCCTGCCCTCGTCCAGTTCGCCGCGATGCCAGTCGGTTTCGGCCAAAGCCAGAGCCGGGATGAGCAGCGTGTCGTAGACCTCGACCAGCGGCTTGTTCTCAAGATCGTCGTCAACCAATTCGGTTGCCTCTTCTTGATCTCCTGCCAGAAGCCGCTGATAGACCCGCCTTCTGGGCTCGAACACCGGCTCATCTCCCAGCAGAATGTCTAGGAAGGACAGTTGGGGAACGTGCTTGCCGATGACCAAGAGGCACACTGTCAACGGGGTCGCCAGCAGCAGTCCTGGAACCCCCCACAACCATGTCCAGAAGACCGCCGCCACCACGACCGCCACCGCCGACACACCGGTGCCCTTGCCGTAAAGCCATGGCTCCAGGATATTACCACAGAAGAGGTCCAAGCCCCCAAACAGCACAAATGTGAGGATGGGCGCCAGCCAGCCCGTCGAGATGGCCATCGCCAAACCAATCGGCGCCGCGGCGGCAATCCACGCGCCGATGTAGGGAACGAACCTCAATATTGCGGCCAGGATCCCCCACAGAATGGCATTGGGCACGCCGATCAGGTAGAGCCCGATGCCGACCGCAACTCCAAAAGTGAAATTGACGAGAAACAGCATCGAGAGGAATCGGCTGACCCGCTTGGCGGCGTCTTCCAGCATGGGCGTGGTCAGGTGCACTTGACCTTTTCCCACGAGGCGAATGAAACGATCGCGCAAGTCCTCTCGCCGCACCAGAAAGAAAACCACGAGAACGAAGACGATGGCGGCCGACCCCAACCCTTGGATCAGTGTGCCGAACGTTCCACCCAGGACTTGCAGTGGGCTCGCCGTCGGGGAAAGTACGCGAACCGAGTACGGCCGCTCTGGAGTCCCCTGTGGCCCCTCGGCCTTTTCCTCTTTCGGGAGATTCTGTTGGATGTCTTCGGCTGATCTTGTTACCTTGCTCAGCGCGGCGATGAAATAGTTATTCACCACTTGGAGTTTCGCTTGAATGTTGTCTTGATACTCAGGCATTTTGGGGGCCAAATCGTTCATTTGAACCACTGCCGTCCATACCACCGCACCCAGCACCGCGAAGCCCACGAATACCGTAACCAATACAGTTGGAATACGGCCCAGCCCTCGCCGCTCGAGCCAGTCGCACCCCGGGCTGAGCAGGAAGCTCAGCAGCACGGCCAGCGTCAAGGAGACCAGCAAGCCCTTGGCCAGGTAAAGGGCCGCAACCATCACGGCGATCGACGCCAACATCCACGATGATTTGGCGAATTGGTCCGAGGGTGCCATGCGTTCATCTCCATTCATCGGCGCTTCCAAAAGCGGCCGTGCTGCCAATTGATCTTCTCATTGGGGGTCGCCATCACCCTTATTGCTTTCATATTCGAGTTGTTCACAATAAATCCGACACGAGGGAATAGTTCACCCACGCGCCCTTCTATTACTGGAGGATTAAGGATTCAAATTCGTGCCCACACGCCTCGCATCTCTTCTTAAAGATTTTGACCGTTTTGACTCCCAAGAATTTGCTTATCCATGCAGTTCATTAAAGAACATAGCTCCACTGCTCCACAGATTATATACTTCTGGGGCATGGATGAAGAAACCTTAGGACAATCCTAAATGACATTTTATGACATGGCATCAGACAATCATGTCTCAAATCCTGATCGTTCCTCCTTGATCGATTCATCGGGTTTGCACTCAAGTTCTGCAATAACCTGGGCTCCCAACAGCAGGATTACTGCTACAAACTCTATGCTGAAAAGGGCAACCATCGTTATTGCCATGGAACCGTAAATTACATTTACCATAGATACGACCGTATAATAATAGATCGTCACACGGCGGATGATCTCCCATAAAACCGCTGCGATTATCCCGCCGATGAGTGCGTGACGAAATCTAACCCGCACCACAGGCATCACCAGATAGATGGAGGTGATCATCAGCACCTCGCCAACTATCCCCAGGATATGCAGCGCCACGCTGGTAGCGCCCCCAAAGTTGAAGCTCCAGCCAAGCAATGTCAAGTGCCTGCTTTCCAGTGTCTCGATTGCACCCACAATAAACGACACCAGTACTATTCCCAGTCCCATCACAAAGATATATACATAGGGAATAATTGCGGACATGAGAAAGTTGCGACGTTGGATTCTGGCTTGTTGGAAAAAGATCACCGACATGGCGTTTTCAAGCACGGAAAAGGCTATGGAACTGAAAAACAGCATGACGATGAAACCGATGATACCGACCACCTTACGGTGCTCAAGGAATGCCCGCACCTGTTCGGTCAAAGTCGCTGCATAGCCGGGTATCACCATGTCCAGGTACGTTGATAAGGTGTGAATCAACTGCTGCTCTTCTACAAAATGTGTCAGCACAACGAGGGCGAGGATTGACAGGGGTACAATTGACAACAAGGTATAATAGGCAACAGCTCCGGACAACAAGAACCCCTGGTTGCTTCTGAAAGCACGCGCTACCCTGAGCACGAAGCTGCATAGCCGACCCATTACCTGATTTATATTTTGTCGTTTGTCCATCATGGGGTAAGAATTCACCCTTCATCACTCAGCGGCGAAGTGCCGGAAGAACCATTGTTTCATGCCTTCTACCACCAACACCAACAGGTAGGCCACCAGCATGACGGTCAATAAGAGGAAAAAGAAAGCCGGAGGCGCCACAAACCCGAGGTAAACTCCCGCAGGGGTGAACGGCAAAAGAACGGCATCGCTCCATAACGGGTCTCGATATGAATCCGAACAACGCATCAACCTGGGCGCGATGCATGCCGAACCGCACTTAGAGGTTTGGATGCCACTAGAAAAAGGTCGTGGAACGCATTGTCCTATACCCGAATCAAACACGCAAGCGATAAGCCAATGGCGCCGGTCAGGGTACTCCATTTCCTGCCGGCGATAGCATCTCCGTTCAACGCAGGATCGAGAAAGGACTCCCTTTCAATCGATGGGCATTAAAGTCGGGGAGTGAATCGGGCAAAGGTTGGAAGCCAGACTGAAAGGGTTTGGTCGGGATCTACAGGCTTCCTCCGCCGGCGGTCCAATGAAGATCCACTGTATCTCCGCATGGAATCATATACACCATTGGCACAGCTTGAATTTCCAGATAATGACATCGCCAATGCTGGTCAACCCGGTCAGAATCATCACAACCAAACCGATAAAACTGATCAAGCCACCAATGTACAGAATCTTCGCTATTGTGCTGACTTGTCTCCAATCGGACAACATAAGATACCACTCATTTCCGAAATACCTGAAATTCATGTCCGCACTCCGAGCATCTTTTCTCAAAAATCTTTACCGTAGGGACTCCAAGAATCCTGCCCACCCATGCCACGATAGTGGTAAAGGATAGCTTGGATTTCACATTCTCGCTTCCACATTCTGGACACTTCGCTTTTATTCGTGGATCTTGAATAATCATGGCTCGATCTCCCTTTGCTGAATGATGTTGGTGTCGATGCTGATCTGAGCTCCGATCGGTTGGCCTGAAAGTAAATGGTGGATTGGATTTTTATCTTGGATATTCATATATGTAGGGAGGGAGCATCATTTCAGAGGCCGGAAGATGTGTGGTTTAGGTGAGTCTGGAAGGAGGATTGGGCAGAAGACGGTAGCATGGATCGGATGCGTGCGATCCGGATTGCCAGCCCCTGAAGGTGAACAAATGTGATGGACATGGAAAGGTTGATTGTGCCTTTCTGAAATCAATGTTCAGAGATATCTGGAATTTTAATGCGGCCTTTGGGCAACAAACTTTTTTCCAGAAATGCACGGTTACCTCACCCTTCAACTTGCAACCGCGATTCAAAGAACCAAAGTACAGCTTAAGCAGCATATCCGAATCAACTTCACCGAAGAGACCCCCGATATTGAGGTGTTGCACGTGACACAGGAACTATGCAACGCTATCGTTGCATGCAACACCTATTTTATTGCCGGCTATAGGCCGGCACAGCCTTAAGCTTATGGTATTCAATCATAATATGGGATGAGTGGTATCATCTGTCTCCTCGGCACACATCTTGATCAATCCAAACCATAACGTATGGCTGCCTGATCTTATGGGGCAAAATCCTGCCGCGAGAGGAGATTGAAAATGAGTCTGTTACATAGAGGTTTTTTTATCGTCCTTTTATTAGCTTTCGTTCTCGGATTGGCCGGTTGTCAGCAGGGGCCAGCCGAAAAGGCAGGGAAGAAGATTGATCAGGCGGTTGAAAAAGTGAACAAATAAAGTAAAGAAACCTCTTGAATCGGACTATCCGGGGCCAAAGGCCACCGGCTTTACGCCCGATTCATGGCTTCGCCACCGCGATTTCATGAAAGACATGGTGAGGCAGAGCCGCGTGCCTCTGACCTGGCCCTGAGGGCCAGGATTTCTACACTGGATTAAAGGAGCGGCAAAGCTCCTAGAGTAGTTTGATTCGGAGCCTGACGTCTTTACCGCTGCACCATGGAACGACCGGCGCAGTTCTCCACCTTGAGGCATTCTACACCAAAGAGAGGAAACAATAATGAAGCGAAGCAGAACCCGCAATTCGTTTGCCAATCCGTTCCTGATCTTGACAGACCTGGCATTGAAAACTGGCGAGATGATGCTGGCCTCGGCACAGGTCATCGGCCACCGCACAGGCCTCATGGCTGCGGCGGGCCCCAAGCCGAGCAAACGTGATCGCCGTGAATTCACCTTGATGGGACAGGAAAAGATCGAGGCCGCCGCCGAATCGGCCCAAGCCATGATCGCACAGATGATGAGGATGAACCTGCAGCTCGGGGCGAGAACAGTCAAGCAGATGATGACCGGAGCAACGTCCATGATGTCGCTCGCGGCAAGCCACACCGTCGGGCAATCCATGGCTCGGCAAGCGAAGCTCGCCCGCACCTTGATCCAGTCGGCCGCTACGGCCTCGCAGCTCTCCAACTCCACCGCTCTGCTCGTCAAGCGCGGGCTCAAGCCAATACACTCGCGGGCGACGGCAAATGCCAAGCGACTGGGCAGATGAACAAGCCGGTATCATCGCTGAAAACCGCTCAGTAGGAGATGGTCGGAAAAGACAATAGCCGCCTGTCCGTATGCATAGTGAGCGATACTTCTACTGGGGAAGATGTGGGGCTCACCCGGAAGAAACGGTGAAATGGAAACTTGATTATCTACCCCTGTGAGAAGTGGCGGTACCTTGCCAATTTCGAAACAGCCAGTTTGCGGCTATTCGGTAAACAAATGATTCGGAAACAGTGAGGATTTCGGAGTTCTGTTTCTCAAGGCCCAGGCAAGATGTCTTCGGCTGGTGAGGATAGCTCGCTTCTCGACCTCGCCGATTTGAAGGGCGCAGACTACAATTGGCGCTAGAATCACTCTTTCGGGATCGCCGGGAAGAGGCAGGGGCAAGTCCCATATAAGTCAGCGTCTGTTCCTGCCCTGTTTCCATTTACAACGATCAGCCGTGCAACCCTCGATTAAGATCCTTGAGTACATCTGCGCTTAAAAGCTATTGATCCGCAATATCGACATGGACGCCTTCTTCGCTGCTGTTGAATAAAAAAAGGAGACTGGAGCTTATGGATACCGGTTGGAATGGTTTTCGGCTATAGTTTGACCGCTTCAGGCTTCCTCCATTGATATCCTCCACAGGTGACACGGAATACCCCGATGCTTATGATCGATTAAAACCTAAATACATAAGAGAGGAGGAGACGTGAGAAAGCTTCACTTGGCTATTATCATAATTTTTGTCCTTGCAGCCCTGTCCGGCTGCGGCTACAACACCATGCAGGGTCAGGAGGAGGGGGTCTTTGCGGCGTGGGCCGACGTCGAGGCGGCCTACCAACGAAGGGCCGATCTCATTCCCAACCTTGTCGAAGTGGTCAAAGGGTACGCTAAACACGAGGCCGGTACCCTCACCGCCGTGACCGAGGCACGGTCCAAGGTGGGCACCGTGCAGATTTCCAAGGAGAGTCTGGGTGACCCCGCTGCCGTCTCCAAGTTTCAGGAGGCTCAAGGACAGCTCTCAGGAGCCTTGTCCCGACTGATTGCCGTGGCCGAGAACTACCCCGACCTCAAGGCCAATCAGAACTTCCTCGATCTCCAGAACCAGCTGGAAGGAACCGAAAACCGGATCAATGTCGCCCGGGTCCGTTACAACAAGGCGGTGCAGGATTTCAACACGACCATCCGGAGCTTCCCCAATTCGCTGACCAATTCGCTGCTGCTCCACCTGAGCCGCAAGGAGCCCTTCCGAGCCGACGAAGGCGCTAGGACCGCACCCAAAGTGCAGTTCTGAGCTATTGCCCATGAAAAGTCCGATCACAACACTGCTCTTACTGTGTCTGCTCACTCCGGCTTCAGCCTTGGATGTGCCGCAGCTGCGCGGCCATGTGAACGACACTGCCGGCATGCTCTCATCCGGAGCGGCACAGCATCTCGAAGCTGCTCTCACGGACTTTGAGCAGACGGATTCGACGCAGATTGTTGTTTTGACCATACCCACGCTCGCAGGAGAAAACCTGGAGGAGTACTCCATCAAAGTGGCCGAGGCTTGGAGGATCGGCCATAAGGGCCTCGACAATGGAGCGATCCTGCTCCTATCCCAACAGGAGCGCAAAATTCGGATCGAGGTCGGGAGGGGCCTGGAAGGCAAGCTGACGGATCTCACGTCTGGTCGGATCATCCGAGACATAATCACTCCCCGCCTGAAAGCGGGAGATATCGACGGCGGCATAACGGCCGGCGTTTCTTCGATCATGGAAGTGGTCCGTGGAGACTACCAGGCGAAGGCTCGCGACCTCACGCAAAGCAAGGAAAGCGCCCCCCCTGTGCTAACGCTGCTCTTTTTCCTCTTCGTGGCCATCATCTTTCTGGGAGGAATATCCCCCTTTTTGGGAGGTGTTGCGGGTGCCGTGGGGCTTCCGGTCATCGGCTCACTCACGCTCTCCGGTCTGGGGCTCTTTTTTCTCGGCGCGCTCGGGTTCATCGGATTCATCGGCGGCATGATCCTCGCCTTGATCTTTAGGGGCGGGCGCGGCAGATGGAGCTTCTGGGGCGGCCCGTTCATCGGAGGCGGCTGGGGAGGCGGGTCGTCTGGCGGTTTTTCCGGCGGCGGAGGGTCCTTTGGAGGCGGAGGGGCTTCGGGAAGCTGGTAGGGCGTGAGAGGCGAATCGGAGCACACTGTTGAGAGGGTCCAGTGAAAAAAGCCGAAGAGTTCTTAAGTGCTGAGGAGCAGGAGCGGGTCCGCAAGGCGATCGAGGACGTCGAGGCCCACACGTCTGGAGAGGTCGCCACCATGGTGGTGGCTCGCAGCGAAAGCTACCGGGAGGCGGAGATTCTCGGGGCGGTGCTGGTCGCCGGACTTCTGGCACTGATCGTCGCTGTTATTTTCCACCACATCACCATCTGGTCCTATATGCCGATGGTCTTTGTGCTCTTCCTGCCGGCCTGGCTGCTCATTCGGCATATCTCGC
>Ga0116110_1001719_pt1 | contig 11469 bp, 8 predicted proteins | sample June2015DPH_8_50_FD_89719 | JGI IMG/M metagenome (GOLD analysis project Ga0116110, IMG submission 89719) | Peatland microbial communities from SPRUCE experiment site at the Marcell Experimental Forest, Minnesota, USA - June2015DPH_8_40 | ecosystem: Environmental > Terrestrial > Soil > Wetlands >...
ATGTCGGCTGGTCGCCGCTCGTCAACGAGGCTGCGGTCGCGCGTTATATGTCGAACGGGCAACTGCGCGTGCCGGTGGTTTATCACATGCTGCACGGCCTGCGCGGCGGCGGGGCCGCGCAACACAGCCATAGTCCGCAGGCGATGTTGTGGAACGCGGCCGGGCTTGAGATCGTGCTGCCGTCGAGCCCCTACGACGTGAAAGGTCTGCTGCGCAGCGCCATCAAAAGCGACAATCCGACCGTGTTCATCAATCACGCGCGGTTGATGGATATCGAAGGCGACGTGCCCGAGGAGGATTATGCGATCCCATTCGGGCGCGCTGACATCAAACGGCCGGGTCGCGACGTGACGATCGTCGCTACCTCCTTTGTCGTCCACGCCGCATTGTCGGCCGCGAAGCAACTCGCGGATGAGGGGATTGAAGCGGAAGTCGTCGATCCCCGTACCCTGGTTCCGTTCGACCACGCCACCTTGCTCGATTCCGTGCGACGGACCGGACGCATGGTCGTCGTTGACGAGACCAACCTGAGCTGCGGCGTCGCTGCGGAAGTCGCCGCGATCGTCGCCGAAGAGGGATTCGCGTTTTTGCGGGCGCCGATCGTGCGCGTCACGCGGCCGGACGTACCGACGCCGTTCTCAAAGCCGCTTGAGGATGCGATCACGCCAACGGCCGACAAGGTCGCGGCCGCGGTACGGCGAGTGTTTGGGCAAGGATGATGCTTCGCTTCCCGTCGTGCGATAGCGCTACCCCGCGAAGCCTCCACCGTCCAGAAACTCCCGTTCGGCCGGCGTCGTTTCTCGACCCAATGCGCGATTTCGATGCGGAAATCGCCCGAATTTCACGACGATGTCGCGATGGATTGCCGCATATCGCGATCTTTCCGGATCACCGAACGCCTCGTGCAATCGCAAGGAGCAATCCTGATCGGCGAGCAGCTCAGAATGCATGAAAGGCAGATAAAAAAACGGCCGCATCGTCTTGTCGGTTTCTTGGTCGAAGCGCCGGGCAAGGGCTCGGTTTGCCACGGCGCGAGCCAGCGGATCGGTCGCGAACGCGCGGGCGCTATTGCGGAACATGTTCCGGGGGAATTGGTCGAGCAGAATCAAGAGCGCGAGCGCTCCCTCCGCGGTCTCTTCGAAAGCCGTGAGATCGCCCCGCGCCGCTGCCTCATGGATTGTCAGAAACCTCGACCTGATGGTCTGGTCGAAATCTTCGTCGACCTCGAACCATCTGTCGGGCCCGGCCTGGCGCCAGAAAGATACGATTTCGGGTGATGTGCCGTTGCCCATTTGCGCCTTCTCGTTGCTAAAGATATCGGCAACGCCATCAACGCGGCTTTTGATCGCTCCACACCATATGAATCCTTAAGGGTAAACCAAATCTGACCAGCTAAGAACCTGCGTAACCGTCCGCTAATCATTCGTGCCAATTTTTAGAGCGCTACATCGAAATTAAATTGAGCTCCGATAAACAATTTGAGGTTCCTTACCCCGGCGTTGATGCGGTGACGTGATGAAAAGCCCTCTGATCGCCCTTGTAGCCGCGATTGCCGTCGTCGCTACGATACTGGCTACATTAAGTACGGCGGATGCGCACTGCATCAGGAACTGCCGACATGACCCGTGGCCGCACAATCGGTGGGGTTACGTCGGCTTGATGCGGGGTAGCTGGGGCCTCGGCGGAATCGCGGATGCGCCTTGGGTCGGCGGCTCGATAATCGGCGTCACCTCCTACGGCCCTGCACCTTATGGCTTATATCCTTTCAGTCCCCATCAATAGCATCCTCTGCTGTTGGTGCGCCTCGGACTTGTCTTGTCTGCGGTCCGAAAACGGTCGGCGGCCGAAATTGCTCAGCGCCCGTCAACTTGCGCTCCGATCTGCAGAAGGCCCTACAACGTCGCGATGGTCTTCAGCGCCCCGTCCAGCGCAATGCCATTCTCGTCCATGAGCGCCGCGTCACGCAGGCGGCGCATCCAGTCGGCGCCGTCGGCGCGAGGCGCGAGCAGCGGCACGGCGCTGATCACACGGTCGAACTTGGATTCGCCGCGGGCGTGCGTGTCGGAATAACCCTTGACCAGACGCCGCGCGTTGACGATCTCGACGGCTAGGTCGTAATTCTCCGCGACACGCGCGCCGGCAACCGAGAGCCATTTTTCGAGATGCGCCATCTCGCGCTTGTGGCGCAGCGTCGTGCGGCGGATCGGCTTAAACGCCGCCAGCACATAAAGCATCAGAAACCAGTGAATCGTTCCCGAGCGCACGCGGCGGCCCTTGCGGAAAGCCCAGCCGAACAAAGTCGGATTGGCCTCAAACCAGCGGCCGAGCGGCGCGGGCATCGTGCCGGCCACTTCCTCAAGCCGCGGGTGCATGTATTCCGTAATGTAGACGATCTGCCCATCACCTACGCTGTTCTCGCGCTTGACGCGCTCGAAGCGGTTGCTTCGGGTCTTAAGATCGGCGACGCGGATCACGTCGTCATAGGCCATCGCCACGGCGACGTATTTGGCGGCCGCGGCGGTGAGCGCGTAGGCTTTCGCCGCGCCACCATACGTCCGGTCAAGCTCGTAAATCTTTGCAACGCGATCCAAATACTCGCCCGCATAGGCCGGATCCTGGAAATCGGTGAGATGCTTGACGCCGGCGAACAGGATGTTGTGCAGTGGCGCCGGAAATTCGCGGATGCGCGCCAGAAGCTTGTCGAGGTCGGGGCGGCCGGCGGAAGCCGGCAACGGTGCGAAGCGCTTGGTGGGACGGGTGAGGGTAGGGGCCGGCGCTGCCGGCTTCGTGGCCTGCTCATAGGCGGCACGGAAGGCGTTGAGGCTCGGTTCGATGCCTCTGCCGCCGGCTTTGATGATGGCTTCGAAGGTCTCGCGGCCGAATGGCAAAGCGCCGGATGCGGCAAGCGTCCCGAACAGGCAGGCGGAGATGTGGCTGTTGTTCTTGTTCGCCAGCGCCTCCATATCGAAAGCGATGGTGCGCTTCGCCGCCACGCCTGCCGCGTCGACCACCACAGCCGGATCGGCGGTGGCGTCGCCGGGCTTTTCCTTCTCGGCGACCGCGTACATGCGGTGGGTCGAGGCAATCAGGGTGGTGCGATCAGGCGTCACGAGGCCGCGCAGGATGGAACGGCCGGCCTCCATCAGTTCGGATGCAAGCACCACGTCGACTTCGCCTTGGGCTGGCATCAGCGACAGGATTGGTGCGCGGCCGCCCTTCGGCGGCAGCATCTCGACGTAATAGATGGTCGCGCCGGTGCGCTGGGCGACGCCAGGAACCGAGGTCGACTGGGCGTGCCAGCCCTGCGACTCGGCCAGCTCCACGATCCAGTCGGAGAGCACGCCGCCACCCTGACCGCCCATGGCCATCACGGCGACGCAGATCGGCCGCTCTGTCGTGTAACGCGTCGGCGTCGGCGTCCTCGAAAGGTCGTTCATGATGCCGTGGTTCCGCGTCAGTCCGCAAAGACGACGCGGTGCGCTTCGCGCCGGCGTTGCAGGAAGCCGATCACCGACCGCCGCAGCCCGGAGAAGAAGCGATCGAGCCAGGTCGGGTTGTGGATGATGTCGGCGCGATAGAACGACGGGCAGAGCACGGCAGCTTCCGACACCTCGCCGCAATTGCCGCAACCGACGCAGTTATTGTCGATGGCCGCGACCGGATCGTCCTTGAGCGGATCGTCGGTGTGTTTGACCGAGAGCGACGGACAGCCAGAGAGCCTGATGCAGGCGTGATCGCCGGTGCATACGTCCTCGTCCACGCCGAAGCGTTCGCGCACCCGGCGTTCTCCGTCACGCACCGACTTCTGGAACAGAGGCTTCTCCCGGCGCTGCTTGTTTAGCATGCATTCGGAGGAGGCGACGATGACCTTCGGGCCGCTCTCTTTGGAGGTCAGGGCCTCGCGCAACGTGTTGCGCATCCGCGTGACATCGTAGGTGCGATCGAGATGCCGCACCCATTTGACGCCGACGCCTTTCACGGCATCGACGATGGTGTTGTTGGTGGAGCGCGCCTGATTGAGCGCGCGCGAAGACATAATGTCCTGACCGCCGGTCGCCGCGGAATAGAAGTTATCGATGACCATGATGACGCCGTCTTGCTTGTTGTACACCGCGTTGGCGACGCTGGTCGAAAGACCATTGTGCCAAAAGCCGCCGTCGCCGATCATCGAAATCGGCCGCTTGTCGGCCTTGACGTTGAAAGCGGAGGACGATGCGGGGCCAAGCCCGTATCCCATCGTGGTGGCGCCGATATTGAACGGCGGCAGGCTGGCGAACAAATGGCAGCCGATGTCGCCGGCGATTTGATGCGGGCCGAGTTCCTGCTGGACGAGTTTCATCGCCGCAAAGATCGGCCGCTCGGGGCACCCGACGCAGAAGCCGGGCGGCCGCGGCGGCACCGTCTTGCCGAGCGCCTTGATCTTCGGGTCGGCGAGCACGGCGGAGGCATCCGGATGCGGCGGCGCGTTGCCGAGGAGCGTGTTCGCGTGCAGTTCGAGAAATGCCTTGATGCCCTTGGTAACGACCGCGGGGGTGTACTCGCCCGCCATCGGCAGCACGTCCTTGCCGCAAATCCTGGTCTGGATGTCGCGGCGGCGAAGAATCGTGTTCAGCGCCTGCTCGATGAATTCAGGCTGGCCTTCCTCGACCATGAGGATCGCCTTCTTGTTGACCGCGAAGGCGGCAACTTCATCGTCGATCAGCGGGTAGGTGACATTGAGGACGTAGATCGGCACCGCAGTCTCGCCGTAGACGTCGGCGAGACCTAACTGTTGTAGTGCGCGCATGACGGAATTGTAGAAACCGCCCTGCACGACGATGCCGACGTCGGCGGTTTCAGGACCGAAGAATTCGTTGAGCTTGCGCTCCTTGATGAACTTGACGGCGGCCGGCCAGCGCTGCTCGACCTTCTCGCGCTCGTGGAGATATGAGGCGGGCGGCAACACCACACGGTCGGTATCGCGCCGCGGGTTCTCCAAAGCTTCGCGCAAGGAGAAGCTCGGCTGCTTGTTGGCTTTGGTGGTGAAGCGGCCGTGGACGTGACAGGCGCGGATGCGGACTTCGAGCATCACCGGCGTATGCGAGACCTCGGACAGTTCGAAACCGTCTTCCACGGCCTTGACGATCGAGGGCAGGTTGGGGCGCGGATCGAGCAGCCACACCTGCGATTTCATGGCGAACGGGTGGGAGCGCTCCTGCATGATCGAGGAGCCTTCGCCGTAATCCTCGCCGATGATGATCAGCGCCCCGCCCATCACGCCGCCGGAGGCGAGATTGGCGATCGCATCGGAGGCGACGTTGATGCCGACCGGAGATTTGAAGGTGACGGCGCCGCGGATCGGATAGTTCACCGACGCCGCGAGCATCGCGGCGGCGGCCGCTTCCGACGCCGAATTCTCGAAATGAACGCCGAGCTCGTCCAGCACGTCCTTGGCGTCGGCGAGGACGTCCATGAGATGCGAAATCGGCGCACCCTGGTAGCCGCCCACATAGGACACGCCGGATTGCAGCAGGGCCTTGGTGATTGCGAGAATTCCCTCACCGCGGAATTCCTCGCCGTCCCCCAGCTTGAGATCTTGCACTTCGCGCGCGAACGACCGTTCCGCCATGAAAGCCTCCGGGCCGGCGTCGCCCGAGCAAGCGAGTCCGGCCGATCTAATACACTTATGAAACCTTCCGAATTGTCTTGCAACGGCCTCTAGGGCCAGGGCTGACGCTGCTCGATGCGGCAGCGAACGGATAGACCGCAGCCGAGCCGGACCCGCGGCGCGACACCCAGCAAGTGGTGCCTAAAATTGCGGAAAAAAGCCCAATGCGTCAGCTTGTCCGGGGGTTGCTTTAGGTTTAAAGTATCTTTGTGCACAGTGCCAGCTATGCACTACAGCGTAGAGTCGAGCGCACGAGTTACCGCCGGCGGCGGTTAATTGGGGGAGTTTCAAACATGTTCAACGTCACGCGTCGTCAGGCCTTCGCGGCGAGCGGCGGCCTCCTTAGCACGCTGCTTCTGCCGCAGCGCTTTGCCAGTGCCGCTGTCGGCAGCACGCTCAATATCGCCTACAACGTCAACCTGCCGTCCTTCGATCCCGATGTCGGACCGTCGTCAGTCAATCCGACCATCCAGGCGATCTACCGGTCGATCTTCGATCAGTATGTGGGCCAGAAACCCAATTTGGCGTTCGAGCCGGGCCTGCTCACCGGCTGGGGCTGGAGCGAGGACAAGTCTAAAGCTTGGATGGACGTGCGCGAGAACGTCGTGTGGCACGACGGCAGCCCGTTCACGCCCGAAGACGTCGTGTGGTCGATCCAGCGCGAGGGCAAGTCGGACGGCGGCAATCCGGTGGCGTTCATCTGGGCCGGCCTCGACAACTTCAAGATCGACGGTAAGCGCATCACCGCCGATGTGAAGCAGTACGACCCCGTTATTTTCAAGTGGATGGCGTTCCTGACCGGCTATGTGCTGCCGAAGGCCTACTACGAAAAAGTCGGTCCCGAGGGCTTTGAGAAGAAGCCGATCGGCACCGGCCCCTATATGGTCGACGCCTATGAGGGGAACGCGTATCTGCGGCTCAAGGCCAATCCGAAATATTGGGGCGGCAAGCCCCCATTCGAGACCGTGGTGTTCAAGTTCGTCGGAGATGCCACGAGCCGCGTCGCCGAGATCGAGAGCGGGTCGTCCGACGTCACCCTCGAGGTACCGTACGAGGAGTTCGACCGTCTCAAGGGCAAGGCCGGATTGAAAGGCGTCGTCACGCCGATTTCCGATATCGGCATGATCTTCATAACCAATGGCGGGGTGATGGACGACAAGAACGTCCGTCTCGCCATGTGTCACGCCGTTGATAAGGAGACCATCATCAAGCGGCTGCTGCGCGGCTATGGCGTTGCCATCGACACGCTCGAGGCGCCGGAATACGCAGCCTTCGATCCTTCGATCAAGGTGCCTTACGATCCCGCTCTCGCCGCCAAGCTTCTCGGCGCGAGCGGTTTCTCGAAAGAAAAGCCGGTCAAGTTCACGATCCAGACGACGCGCGGCTTCAAGCCGAAGGATTATGAGATGATCCAGGCGATCGTCGGAATGTGGCGCAATGTCGGCATCGACGCCAACATCGAGACCTACGAAATCGCCAAGCACTTCGAACTCCGCATGTCGCACAAGCTGGCGCCGGCGGCGTTCTACAACTGGGGCAACGCGATCGGCGATCCGACGACATCGACCGGCTTCGCGATGTTCTCGAAGTCGCCACACTCGGGGTGGCACTCGGACGATCTGGACGCCAAGATCGGTCCGCTCTGGGGCGAGAAGGACGAGAAAAAGCGTATCGATGGCTGGAAGGCCGTCGACCGCTACATCGCCGAGCAGGGCTACGTACTCCCGCTGCTGCAGTACGCCCAGCCGATCCTCTACAAGTCGGATCTCAAGGTTACCCCGAACGTTTCGGGGGCCTTGCAGCCGACGCTGGTTTCGAAGGCCTAAAGTCTCGTCGAAGCGGTCCGCCGCCGCGCCGGGGCGCGGCGGCCATCGACGCGGTCAGGTCAAGGACCGTTCATGCTTTTTGCGGTCGTCGCCAATCGCATCGCCATGGCGCTGCTGACGCTTGCGGGCGTGGCGGTCGTTGTGTTCGTCCTGCTGCGCGTCGTCCCCGGCGATCCCGTCGCCATGATGATCTCGCCGGGGGCGGGGCCTGCCGACATCGCCGCGCTGAAGGCGCATTACGGGCTCGATGCGCCGGTGCTGATGCAGTTCTGGATCTGGATAAAGGGCGTCGTCACCGGCGACTTCGGCACCTCGATCACGCTGCATCTCTACGTAACGGAGGTGCTCGCCTCGCGGCTGCCGGCGACCATTGAGCTTGCGATCCTCGCGCTTTTCGTCGCGGTTCTTCTGGGCGGCGCGATCGCCGTCGCTGGCACGCTGATGCGGCGCACCGCCGGCGAGACCGTCATCGATGGCTTGAACAGCATCATGCTCGCCGTGCCCGATTTCATCTGGGCGCTGGCTTTGGTTCTGTTGTTTGCGGTGGCGATACCGGTGCTGCCACTTACGGGCCGTATCGACCCAGAGCTGGCGGAAGGTTTTGCCACCAAATTCTACCTGGCCGAGAGCATTCTGACCGGACGTTTCGCGGTGGCGGGCAATATCATCAGCCACATGGTCATGCCGACATTTGCGCTCGCCCTGCCGCTCGCCGCCGTGATTGTGCGATTGCTCAAACAGTCGCTTAAAGAAGCGATGGTGCAGGATTACGTGCTGTTGGCGCGGATCAAAGGTTTTCGCGAGCTTCGCCTGGTGCTGCAGGAAGCGTTGCGCAACGCGGTTGGGCCGACGCTCGCGCTTACCGGCGTTCAATTCACCTTCCTGATCGGCGGTACTGTCATTGTCGAGCGCATCTTCTCTTACCCCGGCATCGGAAATCTGGCGATCGATGCCGTCATCAATCGCGATTTTCCCTTGATCCAGGGCTTGGTCCTGCTGTTCGGATTGATCTTCATCCTCATCAATATTGGGGTGGATTTTGCCGTCGCTACGCTCAATCCGCGACTACGGCATGCCTGAGCTGGAACCGGCAAGACGTGGAACACTGGTCACCAACATCGACGACAGCAACGACGGACACCGGCCCGCAACCGCCGTCGGTCGCAGTCCGGCTTGCCCGTGATCCTAAAGTTGTTTTCGCGGGCGGTTTCATCCTGCTTTTGATCGTCGTCGCGATTGCGGCGCCGTTGGTGGCACCGCAGGATCCGTTGGCGCAGAACCTGCTTATGGCGACCGTGCCGCCGGTTGGCTTTACCGACGCCGAGCCGGGATTTTTGCTCGGCACCGATGGGCTCGGGCGCGACGTGCTTTCTCGCGTGATCTTCGGCACCCGGGTCTCGCTCACCGTTGCTTTCGTTGCCGCCGGACTCGCGTGCCTGATCGGATCGCTGCTCGGCCTCTTGGCCGGATATCTCGGCAACCTCGTCGACACCCTGATTTCGCGCTTGGTCGATGTTTGGATGGCGTTCCCGCCGGTGCTGCTTTCGATCCTGCTTGTTGCCATCCTAGGCACAGGACTGCATTCGGTGATCGCTGCCATTGTCGTCATCGATTGGACGCGCTTTTGCCGGGTCGTGCGCACCGAGACCAGGGGCCAGGCGCAAATGGACTACGTGGTCGCGGCCCGCACCATCGGCTTCTCGCGTCCGGCGATCCTATTCCGCGAAATACTTCCCAACGTCGTGCCGGTGCTGATCGCGCTGCTGACCCTCGAAATGGGCATCGCCGTCGTCGTCGAAGCAATCCTGTCCTTTGTCGGCCTGTCAGTATCTTCGGACACGCCGACTTGGGGCGGCATGATCGCCGAAGGCCGCCAGATCGTTCATGAAGCGTGGTGGGTGCTCGCAGTCCCGCTGGCTGCCCTGTTCGCAACGGTCGTTGCGTTCAATCAACTCGGCGACGGATTAGCCCGCAGCCTTGATCCGGTGTTGCGCCGATGACGATGCCCCGGCTTTCCATCGAGACGTTGAGCGCGATTTCATTGCGCGACGGTAACAGGCCGATCCTTCGCCGCGTTTCGCTCGCCGTCGATACCGGTGAAGTCCACGGCCTCGTCGGCGAGAGCGGAGCCGGAAAATCCACAATCGCGAAAGCGATTCTCGGCATCGTTCCATCGCAAGTGAAGATTACGGGCGGACGAATAGACTTTGAGGGCCGCGATCTGCTTTCGCTGTCGGCTAGCGAACTGCGCGAAATTCTCGGCCGCGACATCGCGCTTATTCCCCAGGATCCCTCGACGGCGCTCAACCCGGCGCGCAGGATCGACGCGCAAATGACGGACGGGTTGCGCCTGAAACGCAATTTGTTGGCGTCCGAGGCCCGCCGTCGCGCCCGCGCGTTGCTCGAAGAAGTGCAGATTCGCGATCCGGACCGCGTGCTTAGCAGTTACCCGCACCAGCTGTCCGGCGGCATGCGCCAGCGCGTGCTGATCGCCGCGGCGTTCGGTCTCGAGCCCAAGCTCGTCATCGCCGACGAGCCGACGACGGCCCTCGACGTCACCGTGCAAAAGCAGATTCTTCGGCTCATCCGTTCGCTGCAGGAGCGTCACGGCACCAGCGTGCTCTTTGTTTCTCACGATCTCGGCGTCGTGGCGAAAATCTGCGATCGTGTGACTGTGCTGTACATGGGCAAAGTCGTAGAGCAAGGGGCTACGGCTGACGTTTTGAAATCCCCGCGCCACGCCTATACCAAAGCGCTGCTTGCAGCCAATCCTCGCTACGATCGGCCCGATACCGGACTTGAACCTACACCGCCCGAGGTCATCGCGGCGCTGCGCGCGGAGATCGCCGCCTTCGACGCGAGCGCGATGGGGTCGCGAGATGGCTGAGGATCTTCTGGTCGCAAACGGTCTTGTTGTTTCCTATGGGCAGCCGCGGGGCTTGTTTGCTCGCGGACGGTCGTCGGCGACGGTCTTGCACGGCGTCGATATCCGCGTCGGCAAAGGCGAAACCGTCGGCATCGTCGGCGAGTCCGGGTCCGGCAAGACCACGCTTGGGCGCGCTCTGCTCGGCCTGGTCAAACCAACGGCGGGGTCGGTGGTGTTCGACGGCAGCGATATTACCGCGCTCGACGAGCGGGCGAGGCGGCCTTTGCGGCGGCGCATGCAGATGATCTTTCAGGATCCGATGTCGTCGCTTAACCCGCGCCACACCATCGGACGTATCCTGATCGAGCCTGTCCTTCTTCATGGCATTGCGGAAAGCCATCAAGCGGCGCGCGCCTTGGTGTACGGCGTTCTCGACCGCGTCGGTTTGTCCCGCGGCACGATCGACCGCTATTCATACGAACTGTCCGGCGGCCAGCGTCAGCGCGTCGGCATCGCGCGCGCAGTGGTGCTGCGGCCTGATTTCGTTCTCGCCGACGAGATCGTTTCGGGGCTCGACGTTTCGACGCAGGCGCAGGTGTTGCGGCTCCTCAAGGAACTGACCGGCGAGATGCATCTGGCGCTCGCCTTTATCAGTCATGACCTGTCGGTGGTCCGTTCGATCTGCCAGCGGGTCGTGGTGATGCGCGAGGGCCGCGTGGTCGAAGAAGGTCCGTGCGAAGGAGTCTTCGCTGCGCCCGCCGCCGCCTACACCCGTATGCTGATCGACGCCATTCCGCTTCCGACGATCGATCCCGGGTGGCTTACCCGCGGCGCCTCGGTGGAGGCCACCGCAACCGTTTAACTTCGCCAAACTCGCGCCGTGGGCACCGGGGGCGACCCGGCGCGATCCATAAAACCCGTCCCAACAGGAGAGCGACATGTTTCGATACACTCGCCATATCGCCATCGCTGCGGTGAGCGCCGCGATGCTGGCAAGCGCAGTCACGGCCCGCGCCGACGGAGTTCCAGGTTTGCGCGGACACGATCACACCGGCATCACGGTGCCGGATATCAAGCAAGCGGCCGACTTCTTCGTCAACGTGCTCGGCTGCAAGGAAGCAATGTCGTTC
>Ga0116110_1001721_pt1 | contig 11461 bp, 7 predicted proteins | sample June2015DPH_8_50_FD_89719 | JGI IMG/M metagenome (GOLD analysis project Ga0116110, IMG submission 89719) | Peatland microbial communities from SPRUCE experiment site at the Marcell Experimental Forest, Minnesota, USA - June2015DPH_8_40 | ecosystem: Environmental > Terrestrial > Soil > Wetlands >...
CACACTTCCATAATAACGACATCGGGGTTTAATTCCTTTGCCAGTTTCACTGCCGAGCGCCCATCCTCAGCTTCCCCTAATAATTCCATGCCGCTTTCCCGTTCCAGCATGCTGCGAATACCTTCTCTCGTGATCTGGTATTCGTCGACAATCATAACTTTAATGGTCACGTTATTTCCTCCTTTGGTGCCATGGATATTGATCAGAATTCTCCAGATAGAATCAGCGGGGTTCCGGTTGTCCCCCAGGAAAAGGAAACCTCATCTATAATGTCGTTTCCTGAGAACAGAAAGTTACATAATCCTGGATTATTCCGCATGAATTGATGGAAAATTAGCTAACCATATGATATAAGGAGGTATATTTGGCAAATTGGGGGCATAGAAATGCTCGATGGTGGTGAAAGCCGGAAAGGGGTGGTCCGGCCGGATTTTAACCGGTCCATCATGATAGATTTCATGGGCGCCACGACCACTTCGGACGTTGGTTTTCTACTGATGCGAGAGATAGATGACCGTTTTAAAATCATCGCCCCCATGGGAGATTGCTTGGAGGACCTAAGGTCACCGGCTCATACAAAACATTCATTGGTCCAGGTGATTCGTCAAAGGGTCTACCAGATCGCCGCCAGCTATGAAGATTGTAACGATGCCGATTTTCTTCGTATAGACCCTGCCCTCAGGCTTGCTCTTGGCAAAGATCATCAGGCTGGGGCCGGCCAGTCCATGCTCTCCCGGTTGGAGAACGACATCCTGGGCAACGAGGCTGGGTTGCAGGCCTTGGAGGCTGCCCTGACCCGGTCCACGGATACCCTGTTAAAGAGGAAGAACAAAAAGCGGCTGATTATCGACCTGGATTCCAGCGAAGACCCGGTGCACGGCAAGCAAGAGGGTATGGCCTACAATGGTCACTTCGGCAAAAACTGTTTCCATCCGCTCTTCTGTTTTACCAGTGATGGTGACGGTCTTGCTGCAAAGCTGAGACCGGGGAACGTCCATTCCGCCGAGGGCACGCTGAAATTTATCAAACCGTTAGTGCAGCGTTATCGGGCCTGGTTCAAACTTTTCTGGCTGCGTGCTGATGCTGCCTTTGCCAACCCGGAGAACTACGAATATTGCGAAGAAGAACGGATCACATATTTCATCAGGTTGCCAAGCAATGCCAGCTTGGAGCGCCTTTTGGGACCTCACCTCGTTCGTCCGGTTGGCAGACCGCTCAAAAGCGGCATCCAGGTCAAGACCGTTGACCTTCTCTACCAGGCCAGAAGTTGGAGCCGGCCTCGGCGGGTAGTAGCCAAGATCGAGTGGCACCGGGGCGAGTTGTTCCCCAGGATCGGTTTTGTGATCACCAACTCCAGGCTCCTGGCCGGCAAGGTGACCAAGGTCTATAATGGTCGAGGGGATGTGGAAAACCGGATTAAGGAAGGGAAGAACACTCTTCGGTGGGACAAAACCAGTTGCCAAAGTTTCGAAGCCAACCAGGCCAGGCTACAGATGGGGGTTCTGGCCTACAACCTTCTGCATATGATCCGGCAGTTTTATGTTTGGGGTGAAGAAGTGAAATGGTCTATGGAGTGGCTGATCAAGCGATTAATCAAAGTGGGGGCCAGGGTTTCTTACCATGCCCGGAGGTGGTATGTCCATGTGGCCTCGGCTTTTCCTCTGTCGCACCATTATCGGGCGGTGTTGGCCTGGGGTCCTTAAGCTCTATAGCAGTGAGGTATCTTGGGTCTTAGGGTTAAGTATGCCAAAATTTAGGGAAAAATACTTTTTCACCGAAATTTGTGCTATCATTCCGTCTACAAGGCAATAGACTATCAAGAGAGGAGGCTTGCTTCCATTAAAATCTGGAAGAGAGGTACCAAAACCATTTTTTGACTGCGGTGGCCAAGCCTGCCGCATAATTTGAGAAGAAGGGGGTTTTAAGAGGTAAACGCGAGAAAGGCCGTTCCGGTCAATTTCCGGCTAGCGAGAGCGAAACTACCAGTTATTCTACGATGAAGAAAAGCAAAAATTATGAGAATTAAATTTACGATATTGGCGGTTATCTTTTTTATCATGGCAATTTCTTTAAGAGGGGTGCTTTGTTGGTTAAACCCTCCAATCAATGCCTTTGACAATCATTTTGAACCCATTTCGTTAATAATGCAGCATGGCATCATCCCCGCTAAGGATGCTTGTTGGGAATGCTTCCAGCCTCCAATTTTTTATGTGGTATCCGCCAAGATTGGCAATTTGGCTATTGATATGGGTGCCAGGAGAACCCAAATAACAAAGATTATACAATTTACCAGCTTTTTTTATGGAATTCTTACGTTAGGTATAATTTATTTAATTCTCAATAGGCTTAACCTATCTGATTTTTCGAAGATCATTGCGTTCGGTGTAATATGTTTTTTGCCCAGGCATATTTATATGTCGGCAATGCTTTCAAATGATACAATATCATATTTATTTGTGGCAATTTGTATATATATTCTTTTAATAGCCATTGAAAGAAATTTCTCTTTCGGAAGCCTGATGATCTTAAGTCTGGTTATGACCATAACAATATTCACCAAATATAATTCTCTCGTAGTCATACCGATGGTTCTAGTCGTTTTCATCTTGGCTTTTTTAAATTTGTCCGCGGCTGATAAAAAAAAGAAAACTGTTTTATTTTGTTTGACCCTTTTTGTTCCCCTCTCGATTTTAAGCGCCCATATGGTTTCCAATATAAAAAATTACGGCAGGGCTTTGCCTGGAAATTACGAAATATTCAGGAATCTAAGTGTCCACCAACCACGTGATGCCGGTGGGATAAATTTTCTTAATTTTAAGCCGCGGGAAAGCATAGAAACACCGATATTAGCGCCGGGGAAGTTGAATTCTTTCTGGACACTTATTTATAGCTCGATGTGGTTTGATACGGAACCCAAATTTCTTTACTTCATGGATGCAAATCAGGCCTGGTGGGGTCATTACTATTGCTGGCTCAGAGGAGAAAAAAACTTCCCTGGGGATAACTATGCGATCTCAAAAATAACCTTATTAGAAGGATCTGCGCTTATAACATTAGGGCTTGTTCCTCTAATGCTGGCCATCCTCGGTATCTATCCTTATTGTATAACTGGCCTCAAGGCTTATAAAAAATCTAATTGGCTAGAAGTAGCTAAGATGAGTATATTTCCTGTACTCTTCATAAGTAATGCCGCAGGGATTATCGCGATCACTTTAAAATTGCCGGTATTTTCAACAATGAAGGCATCATATTTCTTAGGCTCGATGCCTGCATTTGCGGTATTCCTTGGCAATGGAGTGATGACCTGTGAAAAACGCCGTATCCTCAAGTGGGCAATGATTATAATATTTGGAACTTTATTTATCCTGGTTTCAGGGCATATTCTTCATATCTGTCTATATTTGCATCAGTGCTGTCCGGTTAACTGATTAAAAAAAGTCCGAAAACTCCCGGAATCTGTTAGAATGGGTTAGCAGATAACTCATTAAACAGCAAGGAGAATTCGGATTAATAAGAATGAGTATTTGACACCCTTTCCCAAGCTGCGACCTCAAAGCCCGGTGCCCCTGGCCGATCGTCTCACGATTCTGGAGTACCTGACGGCTTACGGCATCCGCATCAATAATCAAGACCAGCTTGCCGATTACGCGGCGTAGGCCGAGTCCTGGCAGGGGCTTACCCGCTTCATCTATGATAGCTACCTGGAGCTGAGACCGTTGCTGGAGAGGTTGGGACGCTTCTTGCGGGACATCCCGGTTGATATCCTTCTTAACGATAAAGCTCACCTGCGGCTATGGAGCGCAGTGGAATAGCCCTCCGGTGGGTGCCTTGTTAGATGACTGTTATTCTTTCCTCCAGAATCTGCCAGACCAGTCTATTTCATGCATCTCTGACTCGATTCTGTGCTGTGCTCTGAAATCGTCTACTGCTTTACGGCATCCATGGAGAGCGTAGTCGTCGATGATACAAAATCCACCCTTGGACAGCTTTGGATACAAGTTAATTAGTGGCTCAATGGTGGAGCTATACATGTCTCCATCAAGTCGCATAATAGACAACTTGTCGATTGGAGCAGTAGGAAGTGTGTCCTTGAACCATCCTTGCAGGAAAACTACTTTGTCATCGAGTAAACCGTATTTGCGGAAGTTATTCTCCACTTCATCCCGAGAAACCTCAAAGTAGGTGATAACATGGTGCTTATCGCCCCTATCCGCAGAATACTTTTCGTCAGGCTTAGGTAAACCTTCAAATGAGTCTGCAACAAAAACTTTGCGATTCTCAATACCATACGCAGCAAGCACGGCGCGCATAAAAATGCAGGCGCCTCCTCGCCAGACTCCGGTTTCAATCAGGTCTCCTTCTACACCTTCTCTAATCACTGTCTCGATGGCGGATTGGATATTGTCAAGACGCCTTATCCCAATCATGGTATCTGCATATCCCGGCCATATCTTGCCCTCGTATCGGTCATCTGTCTCAATATGCCTATTAATCACAAGTTGAAGTTCTTTAGTTTTCAAGACGCTGGAAATAAAGAAACCCAAAAGACGCTTTGGAGCAGACCTTCGGGAATAGAAGGTCTCAATTGGGATTGGTGGCTCTGGCCACAAAATAAAAGATAGAGTTTTCTTCATCAGGTCGAGATACAAGTGCTCTGGCTTCTTATGCATAATGCTTTCTCTTGTGTCTTGGCACAACTAACAATGGTTATACCTGAGATTATGCGGCCGCCTTAGCCCCACAGTCGAAAAATTGGGTTTTGAAGCCCTCTAACCAAGTTAAACCCCCACAAGTTTTCTCTGTTTTAGCCGAAATAGTGATAATATAATCAATTTTAAAGAATTTGTCAGCCAACCATTTCGGATATAAAAATTTTATCAAATACTTTGGCATACCTGCCCCTCAGAACCCGAACCTCAATGCGGTGGATCTTAAGAACCCCGGGCCAGCACCGCCCGATAATGGGCCGCTGGAGGAAAAGCCGAGGCTACATGTACATGCCACCGCCGGGCGTCGTAAAAAACTCTGGCCCCCACTTTGATCAGGCGTTTGAAACTCTCACACCTGCAAGGCCATGGCTGACTCCGGGTATCGCAGGGTAATGCGAGACGGGCATACCTATAAGGACCGATTAAAGGAGATTTTAGACCTTGCAGTTCAGCTTTAGTCATATTTTGGAATAAACACTCAGACCAGTCATGCACCTGATCGAATCCTCCATTTAGGCCACTAACCATGGAAGCGCGCCCCCGGGAACATTGCCGCGGCTTCGGCAAATCTACCGCCACCCCGCCGCGGCCCGCCTCACCTACTTCGGCATAGTGGAAGATTTCCCACTTGGATATAGAGACCTCCAGGTAATGGGATTGGAATCCCTTTAAAGCCTAATCAGTGAGGCTTTCGAGGCGCTGGGAGCCGTCATCGGAATAGATGTGGAAAGGAAACCTCTGGGTTATAATAGGCATCTGGGTTTTCCTGGGAACCGTTAGCCCACTTGGAGAATTGCCATGCTCAACCATTGGTGGCCTTATTTTGCAGTGCTGCCGCTCCTGGCCCTGGTGACCGGTTGCCGGGAACCCGCCTGTCCTCCTAAGGGGGAGCGCCTGATCCCCATGGAAGACTTCTTCCGGAATCCGGAGAAGACCGACTTCAAGATTTCCCCGGACGGCCAATACCTGGCCTTCCTGATGCCCTGGCAGCGCCGTCTCAATGTCCATGTGCAAAGGATTGGCGAGGACCGGGTTACCCGGGTCACCCAGGCCACCCAGCGGGATATTGCCGGCTACCTGTGGGCCAAGAATGGCCGTCTCGTCTATCTGCAGGACCAGGCCGGCAACGAGAACTTTCGGGCCTATGCAGTGAATGCCGACGGCAGTGACCCCAAGGACCTGACCCCGTTCCCCCAGGTTCGCGTCCAGATCCTGGACGACCTGGAAGGGAGTCCGGACGAGATCCTGATCGGCATGAACCGGCGTAACCCGAGATTCTTTGATGCCTTTCGGGTCAATGTCTATACCGGCGCCTTAACCCTGGTGGGAGAAAACCCGGGGAACATCACCGATTGGCTGGCGGACCACCATGGCCTGGTTCGAGTGGCGGTGGCCACTGACGGCCTCACTGACACCCTGCTATATCGACCTACCGAGGCCGAGGCCTTCCGCCCGGTGGCCGCCACTAATTTCAAAGACACCCTGGAGGCCCTGTTTTTCACCTTCGATGACCGCGATCTCTACGTCTCCTCCAACCTGGGCCGGGACAAACAAGCCATTTACCGTTATGACCCGGAAAAGGGGAAAATGCTGGATTTGATCTACGAGAATCCGGAAGTGGACGTGAATACCCTGCTGCGCTCCAAAAAACGCCGGATCATCACCGGGGTCTCCTTCTTCACCGACCGGCGCCACTACTACTTCTTTGATGAGGAGCGGCAACGGCTCCAGGAAGAGCTGGAGCGGCGGCTGCCCGGCTATGAGGTGGTGGCCGCAGACGGCCGCAACCTGCAAAGCAAAGACGAAACCCGGGTCCTGGTGCGCACCTACAGCGACAAGTCCCTGGGCGCCTATTACTATTACGACCGGGTTAGTGGGGAATTCCGGAAGTTGGCGGAGGTCAGCCCCTGGCTCCAGGAAGCGGCGATGGCGGATATGCGGCCCATCTCCTACCAGTCCCGGGACGGACTGGCCATTCACGGTTATCTTACCCTGCCCAAAGGAGTAGCGCCCAGAAACCTGCCGGTGGTGATCAATCCCCACGGCGGCCCCTGGGCCCGGGATCACTGGGGTTTCGACCCGGAAGTCCAGTTCCTGGCCAACCGGGGTCTGGCGGTGCTGCAGATGAATTATCGGGGCTCCACCGGCTACGGCAAGGCCTTCTGGGAGGCCGGCTTCAAGGAGTGGGGACTCAAGATGCAGGACGACATCAGTGACGGGGTGGCCTGGCTGGTGAAACAGGGTCTGGCCGATCCCCGGCGCATCGGCATTTATGGGTGCTCCTACGGCGGCTACGCCACCCTGGCCGGGGTCACCTTCACCCCGGACCTCTATGCCTGCGGAGTCGATTACGTGGGGCCTTCCAACCTCTTCACCATGTTGGCCTCTGTTCCGCCTTACTGGGAGCTGGAGCGTCAAAAGCTCTACGAGATGATCGGCGATCCCATCAAAGACGCCCCATTGCTCCGGGAGGTCTCTCCTCTGTTCCACGCCGAGCGCATCAAGGCGCCCCTGCTGGTGGCCCAGGGGGCCAACGACCCGAGGGTGAAAAAGGCGGAGTCGGATCAGATCGTCCAGGCCCTAAAGCAGCGGGGCATCCAGGTGGAGTACCTGGTCAAGGACAATGAAGGCCACGGCTTCCACAACGAGGAAAACCGCTTCGACTTCTACCGGGCCATGGCGCGTTTCTTCGGCGTCTGCCTGGGCAGCAAGGTGGAGAGCCGGGGGAAATCCGGCCATTAGCAGGCCGCGGGATCGCGGTCCGGGGCCACGCCAATCCTTTCGCAAGTGAGAGGGTGGCCAGGGGGCTTATTGCACCGGGGCGCCGGAATGCCTAACCTTATACTGAAGGCCGTGGAACGGGAAATACGAAATGCAGGGGCGGACCCAGGTGTCCGCCCTGTGCTGACATTTCTCTAGAGGGCCGCGGGGGGGAATACCCTGGTAAGGGTTGGTCTCCGGCGGCCGGCCAGAGGCAGGGGGTCAGCTCATGTGGGAATATTCGGACAAGGTAATCGACCATTTCCTCCATCCCCGGAACGTGGGGGAGGTGGAAGGCGCCGACGGCGAAGCCCTGGTGGGCAACATTGCCTGCGGTGACGCCCTCAAGCTCACCTTTAAGCTGGACGACAACGGCCGCATCCAGGAAGCCAGGTTCAAGACCTTCGGCTGCGCCAGCGCCATTGCCTCGGCTTCAGCCATGACCGAGATGATCAAAGGCATGACCATTGAGGAGGCCGCCAGGATTACTGACCAGGATATCGCCGACTACCTGGGGGGGCTGCCCAAGGAGAAGATCCACTGCTCCGTCATGGGGCGGGAGGCCCTGGAGAAGGCCATTGCCCACTATAAAGGGGAGGCGGTCCCCGACGTCGAAGGCAAGGTGATCTGTGAATGCTTCGGGGTTACGGAGCCGGAGATCGAGCGGGTGGTGCGGGACCACGACCTGAAGACGGTGGAGGAAGTCACCAACTATACCAAGGCCGGCGGCGGCTGCGGTGGCTGTGCGGACGCCATCCAGGAGATCATCGACCGGGTGAGGGCCGTAGCCAAGGGGACGCCCCGGCGGCCCGCGCTCACCAACCTGCAAAAGATCAGGCTGATCGAAGATACTATCCAGCGGGAGATCCGCCCGGCCCTGCAGCAGGACGGCGGCGACCTGGAACTCATCGACGTGGTGGGCGACCGGGTTTTGGTGGCCACCCGGGGAACCTGCGCCTCCTGCGCGGCGGCCCAACTGACCCTGAAGGACTTCGTGGAGGCCAAGCTCAAGGAACTGGTGACCCCCGAACTGCGGGTGGAGGAGGTGGCGCCATGACTGTCATTTACCTGGACAACAACGCCACCACCCAGGTGGATGCGGCCGTCCTGGAAGCGATGCTACCTTACTACCACGAGCTCTATGGCAATCCCTCCAGCATGCACACCTTCGGAGGGCAGGTGGGCCGGCGGGTTCGGGAGGCCCGGGAGCAGGTGGCGGCCCTCCTGGGCGCCGCCCCGGAGGAGATCATCTTTACCAGTTGCGGCAGCGAGAGCGACAACACCGCCATCCGCTCGGCCCTGGCCACTTTTCCCGACAAGCGCCACATCGTCACCTCCCGGGTGGAGCACCCGGCCATCAACGCCCTGGTGGCCCATCTGGCCAAAGAGGGTTACCGGGTTACCGAGCTGCCGGTGGACAGCCAGGGCCGCCTGAACCTGGATCTATACGACCAGGCCCTCACCACGGATACCGCCATCGCCTCCCTGATGTGGGCCAACAACGAAACCGGGGTCATCTTTCCGGTGGAGAAGGCCGCGGCCATGGCCCGGAACAAGGGCATCCTGTTCCACACCGACGCGGTGCAGGCCGCGGGCAAGATCCCCATCGACCTTCGGCAAAACTCCATCGACATGCTCTCCCTGTCCGGCCACAAGCTGCACGCCGCCAAGGGAGTGGGAGTCCTTTACGTGCGCAAAGGCACCAAGTTCGCGCCTTTCCTGATCGGCGGCCATCAGGAAAAGGGGCGCCGGGGCGGCACCGAAAACGTCCCCAGCATTATCGGCCTGGGGGTGGCCTGCCAGTTGGCGGCCCAGCGGCTGGAGGCGGAAAACACTAGGGTGAAAGCCCTGCGGGATAAGCTGGAGAACGCCCTGTTGGCCAGTATCCCCAAGAGCCGGGTGAACGGCGACCGGGTGCAGCGCCTCCCCAATACCAGCAATATCAGCTTCGAATCTATCGAAGGGGAGGCCATCCTCCTGTTGATCAATGAACTGGGCATCTGCGCCTCCTCTGGCTCCGCCTGCACCTCCGGGTCCCTGCAACCGTCCCATGTGCTCCGGGCCATGGGTGTGCCCTTCACCATGGCCCACGGCTCCATTCGCTTCAGTCTCAGCGTTTTCAACACCGAGCGGGAAATCGACTATGTCATCGAAAAATTTCCGTTGATCATCGAAAAACTGCGGGCCCTGTCCCCCTACTGGGTGGTGGGCGAGGCCGTCTGCGCGACCATGGAAGGCTGAGAGGGGACTATGACTACCAAGGCAGACCCGGAACTTGATCGGTGCAAGGTGGAGGCCAGAACCGCCCAGGAATTCCGGGAAGCCGTCCCGCAGATCGTCGAGCAATTGGTGGCCTCCTGCCAGCTGGAGGACTGCTTCGACCACGTGGGCCCGGAGCCCATCCCCTCCCGGGAGCAATCGATCGACCTCATCCACCGGGCCTGCCGCCTCCTTTACCCCGGCTATTTCATCCGCAAACGGGTGGACCAGATCAACCTGGGCTATTATTTCGGCCAGGAAGCGGTGGCCTTTTTCGAGGTCCTGTCCCAGCAGATCACCCTGGCCATCCGCCACGAATGCCTGCGTCACGGCCTGCCCTGCACCCATTGCGAAGAGCGGGGCCAGGAGGACTCCATCCGTTTTATGCGCCAGCTGGCCGGCCTGCGCCGCGTCCTGGCCAAAGACGTGCGGGCCGCTTATGAGGGCGATCCCGCGGCCAAAAGCTTTGATGAGATCATCTTCAGCTATCCGGGCCTGTTTGCGGTCACCGTTTACCGCCTGGCCCACCAACTGGTGGACCAGAACGTGCCCCTGATTCCCCGCATCATGACGGAATACGCCCACGGCCAGACGGGGATCGACATCCACCCCGGGGCCCTCATCGGCGAGAGCTTCTTTATCGATCACGGGACCGGCGTGGTGATCGGGGAGTCCACCGAGATCGGCGACCGGGTGCGGCTATACCAGGGGGTGACCCTGGGAGCCCTGTCCCTGCCCCGGGAGCAGGTGGACTCCCTGCGCCGGGCCAAGCGCCACCCCACGGTCCAGGACGACGTCATCATCTATGCCCAGGCCACCATCCTGGGGGGTAAAACCGTCATCGGGGCCCGCTCCGTCATCGGCGGCAACGTCTGGATCACCGAGTCGGTGCCCCCGGACACCAGGGTCTTTTTGAAGGAGCCGGAGCTGATTTACCAGGGCAAGAAGAGCAGCAAGTAGTCTCGTGTCCGTGGCCGGTGGCCAGGTTAAAACCCCAAAAACCCAAAGAGATTCAAAAGGAGAGCGGCATTCTAACCTTGAACCTTGAACTTTGAACTTAGCCTTTCTGGAGGCTAAAAATGAGCGGCATCCTTTCCGACATCATGCAGGCCGTGGGGGAAACTCCGCTGGTGCGGCTCAACGCCCTGGGCCGGGGCCTGCCCGGCGCCCTGGTGGCCAAGCTGGAGTCCATGAACCCCCTGGGCAGCGTCAAGGACCGCATCGGGGCGGCCATGATCCAGGCGGCTGAGGCCCAGGGCTTGATTACCCCGGACACCCTGATCGTGGAACCCACCAGCGGCAACACCGGCATCGCCCTGGCCTTCGTCTGCGCCGCCCGGAAATATCGCCTCATCCTCACCATGCCCGAGACCATGAGCCTGGAACGCCGCAAGCTTTTGAAGCACCTGGCCGCGGAACTGGTGCTTACCCCGGGCAGCCAGGGGATGACCGGGGCCATCAACCGGGCCCAAGAGATAGTGGCCGGGACCAGGGGGGCCTTCATGCCCAACCAGTTCGCCAACCCTGCCAACCCGGAGGTTCACCGCCGCACCACCGCCGAGGAGATCTGGCGGGACACCGGGGGCGCCGTGGATATCCTGGTGTCCGGGGTGGGCACCGGGGGCACCATCACCGGGGTGGCCGAAGTGATCAAGGCCCGCAAGCCCTCTTTTAAGGCGGTGGCGGTGGAGCCCGCGGCCTCGCCGGTGCTCTCCGGCGGCCCACCCGGCCCC
>Ga0116110_1001731_pt1 | contig 11436 bp, 10 predicted proteins | sample June2015DPH_8_50_FD_89719 | JGI IMG/M metagenome (GOLD analysis project Ga0116110, IMG submission 89719) | Peatland microbial communities from SPRUCE experiment site at the Marcell Experimental Forest, Minnesota, USA - June2015DPH_8_40 | ecosystem: Environmental > Terrestrial > Soil > Wetlands >...
CGTCCTGGCGGGAACCATATCTATTACCTCTCCCATAGGCAAAGCTCTCATCGGCCGGGAAGAGGGCGATGAAGTTAAGGTTCAGACACCTAAGGGCATCCGGAATATCGAAATCCTCGAAGTCCAGCCATGAAGTAACCCTTAGCACTCACGGATTGGATTTAATAAGACTCAATCGTCACTGCGCGGTGTGTCGTGTGCTCGGCAATAAATATCGTATCCTTCCTAAACTGCCGGTTTCTCTAAAGAGTGTAATTGCTATTCACTGGCTCGCTGATTAGTATTACTCAAGCTGGAAATTTATTAATTCCACAAGGAGCCTTAAAGCATGAAACTTCCGAGGCTGGCATTAGCAATCCTGCTTGTCGTCTCCCTGAATGTGGGCGCACGCACGGGTTTCTTCGCCTACTCCAGGGGTATGGCCTACGCTCAGTTGAACACCCTGGACAGCGACATGCCCTCTTTTGAGAACCGCCTCGAAACAGACCACTTTATTCTAAAATGGACAAACAAGAGCAGGCATTCTGAGGACAATATCAAAGACCCCCAAATTATAAAGGACACGGCGGAGTATCTCGAACAGGCGTGGACAAAATACACGGAGCTCTTCGGAAGAAAACCTTATACGGCCCCCGGCCGGGACAAGATAGAGGTGGTTTTTCGAGACATTGACTGCTTTGGAGTTGCAGATCCTCCGGATGGGCCGATTCAGTTCAATTCGGATGCATGGGTACATCACAAAGGCATCCGGCAGCCAACCTCGGCGCACGAGTTGTTCCATAAAATGCAATACGCTTACGGTTACAAAACGGTGTGGAAACCGCAAAGGCCCTACCAGTGGTTCACAGAGGGCACTGCAGCCTGGTCAGAGGTCTTCGTGTGGGGAAGGGTGAGCCGTACCTGCAAGGTGGACGCAATTTTCAAAGATACCAAAATGGACCTTTATCATTCAGACGATATGGCGATGCCCTTCTGGATACATTTTGTCCAGGGCAATCACGAGCATCCAAATAATCACCTCATGGTGGAGTTTTTCGAAAAATGCGAACAGCTCCATAACGAAAGGCTTGCCCTGAACGAAGTGATACAGAAAACATATGGACCGGTTGACGCCTTTTTCAATGCCTTTGAAAAGAACCGAAAAAATGGATTCTGGAGCGATACCGCCTGTCCCATCCCGTACAGGTGCATCCTGGGACCCGAAGGAAATGACATTGTTGGCGAGGTTAAAAGTTTCCAGGGAAAATGAAACAGGACTTATGCCAATTCCCACCTCAGGGCGTAAGACCCCAGCCTGCCGAAGGGGTCACGAAGAGGTTGGCTTGGGGAGAGGGTGAAGGGAAGGAGCGGGAAGGCGGGAAGCAAGGAGCAAGAAGCGGAAAGATTTTGACAAGGATTAACAGCGGGGAGCGGAGAGACGGAAGGGCAGATCATCGACAGGTCATGGAGGGATGCGAGGGCGGAAAGCGGAAAGGATGGCGAGCCTAAAGAAGACCGGTATTGAAAATCAATTTCGGTTCCGCATTTTCACATTCTTTTAACTCAATCTTCACTTGCCTGTAATGAACCTTACCCGGAGAGGTGCTATATGTTTACCAATGACGACCAAAAGTTGTCATTCCAAATAACGAGGCTCAGGTAACCCCTTGAGCCTTTTTCATTATCATGACTCCGAACGCAGCCGAATCCCCTAATTCTTCAAATTATTGAATCAATGTAATATATGACCTGCTCCCCAAAAACAGGACCAAATGGTATGTTAGTGTCTGGAAAGAGAATGAGGAAATCCGCGTCATCTGTGGATAAATCTTTCGTCCGTTTTCACAGGCTCCTCAAAAATTGACAGGATTTAAAGGACACGGAGTGTGAAATGACCACGAGCAGACCGGAAAGAATGCAGGCCGTTCAACTGGAAAGGAACGGCGGCCCGTTATTGGTGAGACAAATCCCTATCCCGCGCCCCGGACCGGGGGAAGTCCTGATCAGGATGGCTGCGTCACCAATCAATCCATCTGATTTGTTTTTTCTGACGGGAAATTATGCCTTTCAAAAACCGTTCCCTGTGGTCCCGGGATTGGAGGGAAGTGGAACGGTAGTGGATGCCGGAAAAGGCCTGGTTCCCCGTATGTGGATGGGGAAACGCGTGGCCTGTGCCGCCGCACAAACCTCTGACGGCACATGGGCTGAATACATGGTGACGTCCGCGATGCTTTGTTTTCCGCTGCCGAACAAACTCTCCCTGGAGCAAGGGGCGATGTTGATAGTCAATCCGATGACCGCCCTTTCTTTCTTCGACCTCGCCAAAAGCGAAAAGCACACTGCCATTGTCAGTACTGCAGCGGCCAGCGCGTTGGGGCGGATGATAGCGCGCCTGGGCCGCCAACATGGCTTGCCGGTCATCAACATCGTGCGGCGGCAGGAACAGGTGGAACTCCTTGAGTCGCTGGGCGCGCAATACGTACTCAACAGTCTCGATGAGGACTTCCCTGAACGACTTCGTACGCTGGCGCACCAACTGAAGGCTACCCTGATTCTCGATGCCGTGGGTGGGAACCTGACGCAACTACTTTTGGACGCCGCGCCATTTGGCAGCACCGTGCTGGTTTATTCGAACCTGTCTGGCGAACTGAGCATATTCAGCGCAGAAACTTTGATATTCGGCGATAAAAAGGTTGTGGGTTTTTTTCTTTCGAACTGGGCGGCAAGAAAGAGCTTTATTGCAAGACTGTGGTTTACGCAACGAGTAAAGCAACTGGCGACCAGCGCTTTGCAGACTACCGTGCAAAAAAGGCTTCCCCTGTCAGCGGCTCAACAGGCGCTGCATATTTACCAGGCTAATATGACCGCTGGGAAGGTCCTGCTCGTCGCAAATCCGGAGGAAGTTCCGCCGGATGCCCCAGAATTGTCCGGTTAGATTCTTGCGTACTAAGGTAACCGGAGAAAAGTGCGGGGAGATTTTGACAGGATTAACAGGATTAGCAGGATTGACAGGATTAACAGCAAGAAGCGGGGAGCGGAGAGGCGGAAGGGCCGATCATCGATAGGTCAAGGAGAGATAAGCTGAATCCATAAATTCCTCAATTCTTAATTCAAATATCATGTACGTACAATGCAGTGCAAAGCACCGCGTTCTGTATACAGCGGGACATGTTGTAAATATAGGCTCAGTCGGAGGGCGCTGGACACTCCCGGGCAAAGTGGTTTACTGCGCGACAAAATTTGCGGTACGGGCAATTACCGACGGTTTGTGCATGGATTTAATGGGAAAGAAAATCCGTGTGACAAATATTGAGCCCGGCCTGGTTAAAACCGAGTTCAACCTTGTGCGCCTGGGAGATGAGGCCAAAGCGGAAGCTGTTTACGAGGGATACAAACCGCTCCAGCCCGAAGATATAGCCGAAGCTGTAATCTGGTGCCTTGAGCGGCCGCCTCATGTAAACATCCAGGAACTGGTTGTATTTCCCACCGACCAGGCCGGGGTTGGGCAGATATACTTACATCGCGAACCAACCAGTTAGTTTCCGTTTGATGCGATTTCAATCCATGCTTCACTTCACAGGCAGCTTCATCGCTGTGAACTTAACGCTGGCCACTTTCCCTTCCACCGCAACACGATCTTCCTTGCTCGGCGGTGGAGTAAATTCTTCGCCAGGGCAGCAAGCCATCGCTTCCAATTCCTCCGGCGTAAGCAGGTGACGGGTCACAATTTGAATCTCAGAAAAACCTGCTTCTCTCACCGTCTGCCAGTAGCCGTCTTCAGGAACAGCCCCTCCCAAACATCCCGCCCAAGTCAATTTGAATCGCTCTTGTAAATCAGAAGCGACACTCTCGGTGAAGACAACGTCTGAGATAGCAATTCGCCCACCTGCTCGCAGGATACGAAAGGCTTCTTTATAAACTGCATCCTTGTCGGGGCACAGGTTAATGACGCAGTTGGAAATGACCACATCGGCTAAGCCGTCCGGAAGCCGTGTTTTGTCCAAGTATGCGGTGTGGAACACGATGTTCCTGTCTTGCAAGCCTGCCTCAGCCACACCCTGCCTGGCCCGCTCAATCATCTGAGGCGCGCAATCTATTCCAATTACTCTTCCTTGCGATCCGACTTTGTGAGCGGCCAGGATGACGTCTATCCCGCCCCCACAGCCGAAATCTACAACAGCTTCGCCGGACTTAAGGTTCGCAAAACCGGTAGGGTTGCCACAACCTCGCGAGAACTTGAGAGCAATTTCCGGCACTAAGGAAAGTTCCACTTGACCGTAGAGTCCCTGGTCCACTGCATAGCCCGAACCGGGCTGTCTTTTGCTGGGTCAACAGGACTCTTTGCGGCTGCCTGTCTCGGCAAACTTGCCATAACGACTCTTTACTACCTGCTTGATCTCATCGGTAATCATAACGGACTCCTCCAGCCTTTGAGGCGATACATGGGTGAATGGGTGAATAAGAGGAGCAGAGAGCGGGAAGCGAGGAGCGGGGAGATTTTATTCTTCGCCTGTCCTGAGCCTTTCGTGGTTAGGCAGTCCCTTTAAACGTTGCGGCTAGGCTTCTCATTCAGGATTACCTTGGGCATCGGAATATTAAGCACACAGTGAAAAAATCCGAATCGGAAGCCTCGCGGGGCGTGGAAATCCCTCCAGAGTTTCCGGATGGACGCTATTGAAGCAATGATTCATAGAAAACGCGCCAGTTTTCCCCCATAATTTTTTTAATGTCTGGCTCGGGATATCCATGTTCGCGCATTATGCGGGCCAGGTCCGCCAGCCTGGTGATGTCCTCAAATCCGGCGTTTACGGTGAAAAAGCCGCAAAAATCAGTTCCGATACCTATCCCGCCGGCGTCAAACGACTGAGCTATCCAGTCAATGTGGCGGAAAATGTCCAGGATGGAAGCCTCCCTGGAGGGGGTGAGCATTGCCGGGTCGGCAGCTATTCCTATCACGCCTTTGCGCTCGAGGATGGCAGCTACCTGGCTCCTGGTGAGGTTTCTTGGAATGTCTGCTAGCGCGCGCACGCCGGTGTGGGAAGATATGAGCGGCCCTTCATAGAGCCGGGTGAGGTCGCGAAAACCAGGCTCGGCCAGATGGGCCACGTCGAACGCAAAGCCTTCCCGGGCCAGATTCTTTACCAGGGTCTTCCCTTCGGCGGTCAACCCTTCCGGAAACGGGACATTATTGCCGTCGCCAATCCTGTTTCTTCCCATGTGCGTGAGTCCGGTCACTTTTATGCCTGCCTGCCGGAGTCTTGCACGATCGAACTCCAACAACCCATCGGCGTTTTCGATGAGCCATATCATCCCTGGCTTCTTTTGCCTTATGCAGTCATCGAGATCCCGGGACGATTTTATATGAAACAGGCCCGTAAGATATCGTTCCGCGTAGATCATAAGTTTTGACAGAAAATCGGCCGATCCCGCGCCGTTATGAAGGTCCGGGCAATAGAGGGCGGCAACGGTCACGAACACGTTGGCGCTTGTTATTTTTTCCAGTGTTACCGGAAGGCCGCTCAGTTCTTCGAAAGGCACATTCGAATGCGATTCGAACATTTCATGGAGGATATCGACATGCCCGTCGATTCGGAAATCCGTCTCACCAGGTTCGAGCGGCTGGGCCGCAGCCAGATTTGCCATCATGGGATCAGATAGACCTCGCCTAGCGGTAAGCGTTCACCACAGAGACAACAGAGGACGCGGAGAAAAGCTTTTCTTGACAGGATTGACAGTATTAACAGGATTAACAGAAATGGCTATTTGTATGTCCTGAGAATAGGCTGAAATTCTCTTACATTCCTGTCCATCCTGGATATTAAAAAAAGAGCCGGGGAACACACCTTTGCGCGCCCCGGCCTTCAAACTGGTTTCAGGTCCTTATCTCCGAACCGGAGATTCCGTGGGTGCGTGTCACATCGGGACGACATATGTCGTCGATGCTTCATTAACAGCGGTAGCCAGGATCTTCTTTTCGATTTCCTTTACCTGGAGCATCCGTTTCACCTCCTTCCCCCTCAGAATCAGGCGGATGCGAACGGGGCGAGAACCTCAAGGCCGGCCAGCGTCCCGGCGGCTTCCGCACATACAATCGCGAACTGCTCGCGATCTTTATTTGCTCCGTATTTTGGGTAAAGTCGATCGGCTATTTCTTCTAAAGTCGACTGTCCATCGCACAGCCGGAGAAAATCGAACCCGAATTCGTTGATTTCTCGAACCACCGTGCGGCCCGGCGCCTGGGTGAATGCGAGGAAAACTTCCCTTCGCGGGCAATTGTCCGGAAAATGGCCGCACTTCATTTCCAAAATAAGGCTGGGAATATCGAATGTGAACCTCTCGATGAAAATCTTTTCGTTGCGCAGCGGTTTGAGGTCACCGATCCGGGAAGAGTCGATGTGAAACGGTGAAGGAGGCGATCCGGCTGTTCCTGCACCGAGCAGGCATGTTTCATATTTTACAACTTCGGAAATGTAATTCTGTACAACAACGTCATGCCCAGCGAGACTTTGTGCTGCGAAATCACTGAAATGCGCCAGGCATCCCTGAGGGGTAAGGCGGCGCAGAGGAAGCGGAGATGGGGGGACACGGGGACTGGTCGTGGACAGGTCAGGGAGGGACACGGGGACAAGACCCTCGTCGCGTCTCCGCGTCTCCCCATCCCCTTGTCGACCTTTGCTTTCCGCTGCGTTCTCGGCGACCCGGTCGAGAAAATCAAAAAAAAGATCGAGAATGGGCCGCTTTAGTTCAAGGCTCAGCAGAAAGAAACTTCTCGGGTAGAGGGTCGCGATTATGTTGAAGTAACTTGCCGTTTCATTAAGTTCTTCAAGGGTCGCGGCAGGGCAGGGGAGGTTATGGAAGCTCGAAAAAACTGCCGGTTCGGAATCGATGAGCGCATTGTCGGATGCAATACGCTTCCCCTGGTCGAACTCAATGCCAAGAGAAAAATATGTATCGACCTGTCGAACCAGCCGGCCCCTGTATTTTTGGTACAAGTCCGTCCCTGGCAGAATGGTCGTCATCTGCACCAGGATGTTTGCATTTCCCGTGGCTGCGGATTTAAGCGCCAATTCGAGCGTTGCTTCGAGGTCTTGCCTAGTCTCCTCGGGAAATCCGATCACGAAGCTCAAGGTAGGGACGATGCCCGCTTCGGTCGTTTCCCTGACCCTGTCGAAAAGGACCTCGCGGTCGATGTCTTTACGAATGAAAGCCAGCGTCCTTTTCGACCCCGAGTCGATCCCATAGCACATTGTCTCGCATCCGGCTTTGCGCATCAAATTCAAAAGGTCTTTATCGACCGTATCCAGCCTGGAGATGCAATACCAGGGAAGGTGGTTCAGGCCGGCGTCTATCAAGCCGCTGCAAAACTGCTCCGCAAAGCCTCTTTTGGCGGTAAACTGATCAAAAGCGAGGAGAAAGCACTCGGCGCCAAAATTTTCAGCAAGGTTTTTCATTTCCCCGATGATGCGGTCCGTTGAAAATGTGCGCGTCCTTCGTTTCCACATAATCGATTGAGAGCAATAGACACACCGGTGCGGACATCCCCGGCCGACCTCCAGGATGGCAATCGAGCGACTGATGCCGCAGACATCCCGGTATTCGTGAAGAGGGGGTATGAACGTATAGTCGCTTACAGGCAGAGAATCGAGCTTTTCGATCAGCCCCCTGTCCGGATTTCGAACTATCCGGTCCAAGGTGCGGTAGGTAATCCCATCTATTGAGGCCAAAGGGAGCTGCCCTTCGAAAGCCCGAAGCAATTCAGGGAAAGTTATCTCTCCTTCGCCGCGAACGATCGCGTCGATGAACTGAAAGCGCGAAAGGGTGAGCTCATCTACACATGAAGCGTTATGTCCGCCAAAAACTATTTTGAGCGCCGGGTTTAATCTCTTTAGCTCCCCAGCAATCCTGACGGCTGGAGGGTAGGTGGTGCACTGGACTGAAAAAGCCGCAAGATCGGGTTCGAATTGCAGGATTTGCCTGGCGCATGCCCCATAGATGTTTCTGTCCATGGGAAGCGCTTTGCGGCGAATATCGAGCGGAAAGTCCAATATTTTTACACGGTGAGGGGAAGGTTTGAGGACGGTGGCAAGATTTATGAGGCCTAATGGAGGCAGGTTGTACATCGTTTCTAAATAGAAGGGTGGAAAAACCAGAGCTATATTCATTGAGTCTCCACCAGTGAATAGTGAATAACTGGTGAATAGTGAACAATAAAAAATTCACTCTTCATTTTAGTGCAGGATCTGGCTCAGAAACAGCTTCGTTCTTTCGTGTCGTGGATTTGAAAAAAACTCCCCAGGGGTGTTTTCCTCGAGGATTTGACCAAAATCCATAAAAAGAACCCGGTGCGCCACACTCCTGGCGAACCCCATCTCATGGGACACCACCAGCATGGTCATTCCTTCGCGGGCAAGTTGTATCATGGCGTCCAGCACTTCCTTCACCATTTCGGGGTCCAGGGCGCTGGTCGGCTCATCGAAGAGCATCACTTTGGGCTTCATGCAGAGGCTTCGAGCAATGGCGACACGCTGCTGCTGGCCGCCCGAGAGCTGTCCGGGGTATTTTGCGGCCTGTTCAGCAATGTGCACCTTTTCAAGATAATACATTGCGAGGTCTTCGGCTTCGGAGCGGGGCAGTTTTCTAACCCATATAGGGCCAAGGGTGAGGTTTTCCAGTATCGTCAAATGAGGGAAAAGATTGAAGTGCTGGAATACCATTCCAACTTCAACCCTGATTTTTTCGATGTTCTTGATATCGTTTGTGAGTTCGATATTGTCGACGATAATCTTTCCTCGCTGATGTTCCTCGAGCCTGTTGATGCATCTGATCAGAGTTGATTTCCCCGAACCCGATGGACCGCATATAACGATACGCTCGCCCTTGTTGACAGACAGATCGATATCGTTGAGCACGTGAAGTTCTCCGAACCACTTGTGCATGCCAATAATTCGGATAATTGGTTCGGTCGATATTTTATCGGGGGTTTTCGACTCCTGGTCAGTCATATTGCAGTATTTTACCTCACAGAGAGTGGAGTCAGATAAGGGGTTGGCCTCTCAGGTCTGTAATCTTTGTTCGAGGCGGCGGCTAAAGTTAGACATGACAAAACATCCCACGAAATAGATGGAGGCGGTAAAGAGGTAGGCCTCGGTGTTGAAACCCATCCATTCCGGGTTAGACAGGGTCACATGAGTGGTTCTCAAAAGATCGAAAAGGCCGATAATGACGACAAGTGAAGTATCTTTGAAAGCGGAAATCAGGACGCTCACAGTAGGGGGGATAACAGTCTTGAGGGCCTGAGGCAAAATGATGAGGCGCATCTTAAGGTAGTAGTTCAGTCCGAGTGATTCGGCGGCTTCGCACTGACCTCGAGGCATGGCCTGAAGCCCGCCCCGGACCACTTCGGCAATGTAGGCGGCCGTGAACATAATGATTGCCACCTGCGCGCGCAGGATTGTGTTGACAGTCATCCCTTCGGGCAAGAAAAGGGGGAACATCACCGAAGCCATAAAGAGCATGCTGATCAGGGGCACTCCACGAATCAGTTCGATGTAGAGCACGCAAAGAGTCTTTATGGCCGGCAGCCTGGAGCGGCGGCCAAGCGCAAGGATAACTCCGAAGGGATAAGCGGCGGAGAGCCCGAAAATCGAAAGAAGCAATGTCAAAGAAATACCGCTCCATTTTTCGGTTTCCACCGATGGAAGCCCAAAGATACCGCCGTGCATGATCAGGCCAATGAGCGCCAGGCCAACCGGCCAAGCTATGAGCAGGCGCTTGTTCCAATTGCGCTGAAAGCTGCTGTAAAAAATAAAGGCAGCCAGCAAACCTATTGACAATACCGGTCTCCACTGCTGGTCGTAAGGGTAGAACCCGAAGAGGATGAATCGGATGTTCCTGGTTACAACGGACCAGCAAGCTCCGTTCACCAGGTTGCAGGCCTGGCCGTCCGACCACCACACAGCGTTGACAAAAGCCCACTTGATGAAAGCCGGTACTGTCCTGTACAGAACGTAGACAATTAACAGGGTCAGCAGGGAGTTGAAAGGGCTGTTGAAAAGATTCTGCCTGACCCAGCCTGTTGCTCCGATACTTGTGACGGGCGGCCTGACATTTTCAGTTGATTGTACGGTAATCGATGCGTCTTCCAAAGTTTATCTCTCGACCAAGGCTTTTTTCTTATTGTACCAGTTCATGAAAGCGGAGGTTACCAGGCTGATAACCAGATAAACGACCATGATCAAAGCCACCCCTTCTATTGCCTGACCAGTCTGATTAATTGTCGTATTGGCGACGGCGACAAAATCCGGGTAGCCTATCGCAATTGCAAGCGAGCTGTTCTTGGTAAGGTTCAGCATCTGGCTTGTCAGGGGCGGAATGATGACCCGCAGCGCCTGAGGCAGGATTACCAGGGAAAGCACTTGGCCGGGTTTGAGGCCTATGCTGATGGCCGCCTCGGTCTGTCCCCTGGAAACCGCCTGAATACCGGCCCTGACGATCTCCGCAACGAACGCCGAGGTATAGAGCACGAGGCCGAGGAGGAGCGCTCCGAATTCCGGGCTGAAGGAGAAGCCTCCTTCATAGTTGAACCCAACCAAATGGGGAAGGTCGAGGCCGGCCGGCAAACCGAAGGCGAGCCAGATAATAAGAGGCAGCCCGATAATGGCGCAAAGCGAGACCGGCAGAACCGGGAAAATCCGGCCAGTCTTATCCTGGCGCGCCCTGGCCCACCGGCGCAGAATATAGGTTGCGCAACAGGCTGCAAGCAAGGCGGCGGCCATTGCGGGATAGGCCGGGTGATATTCAGGGAGGGGGAAGTAGAAACCGCGGTTATTGAAAAAAATTCCGGAAAGCGGATTCAATGACCGCCTCGGCCCGGGAAGCGCAGTGTGGAACAAGCCGTACCAGAAGAAAAGCTGAAGCAGCACCGGGATGTTCTGAAGCACTTCGATGTAGCCGGTCGCAAGTCTGGCCAAGAGCCAGTTCTTCGACAGCCGCGAAATCCCCACAAAGACGCCGAGGAAAATAGTCAGAATTACCCCGGTGAAGGCGACCTTCAGGGTGTTCAGAAAGCCGACAAACAGGGCCCGGACATAAGTGTCGGCAGCCGAGTAGGGTATCAGCGGCTCGCCGATTTCAAAGCCGGCTTCCTTTGAAAGAAAACCGAATCCCGTAGCGATGGATTGCCTGCGCAAATTGGCCTGGGTGTTGCTGAATATCCAGTAGCCCAGCATGAAGACCAGGCAAAGAGCAGTCACCTGAAAAACAATCCCCCGTTTTGAGGGATCACGCCAGAGGGGAACCTGTTTGTCAGGCAGTCCGGTATTTGCTACCTGCGTTGAAGACATGCTTTACACCAGCACGATTCGTGTCCTACTTGAATGGCGGAGCATACATCAGGCCGCCGTCCTTCCACTGCGCGTTAAGGCCCCGCTTTAACTTCAGTTTTGTGTTTATGCCCAC
>Ga0116110_1001734_pt1 | contig 11420 bp, 8 predicted proteins | sample June2015DPH_8_50_FD_89719 | JGI IMG/M metagenome (GOLD analysis project Ga0116110, IMG submission 89719) | Peatland microbial communities from SPRUCE experiment site at the Marcell Experimental Forest, Minnesota, USA - June2015DPH_8_40 | ecosystem: Environmental > Terrestrial > Soil > Wetlands >...
AAGCGCCGGGAACAACAGCGGTGGTGGCCGAACACACTCAACAGGCGGGCCGAAACCGCCACCTGATCCACCTGTTGAACTACGATTCGGCGCGGGGATCCGTGGTGAACAACGTGAAGGTGGACGTCGAGTTACCAAAAGGGGCGCAGGCGCGGCAAGTGATATTGCTGACGCCGGACAGCGAGGAAGCTTCCGTCAGAGCGGCGACTGCGGTCGAGAACGGGCGCCTTCGGTTCGCCGTGCCGGTCCTGAAGATCTACACCTTGGCTGTCATTGATTTGGAATCTGCGTGACCCCAGGCAGTGCCGGGAGTGCGGGGGTGCAATGAACCGAAGGGAATTTGTCAAACAAGCCGGGAGCCTGCCCTTGGCCTTGACGATGCCGTTTGATGGCAAGGCCGCCGCGGCTGCGGCCCAAACAGGGGCGGCGCCCCTCTATAGCCAACTGATGCCGGATATGCTTGTGAATTACTTCACCCAAAGGGTGAACGCACTGGCCGCGCATTGGGATGGACAGCGGACTCAGATTCACACGCCGGAGCATTTGATGGCACGGAACCGTTTCGTCCGGGAAAAGTGCATCGAGATGATTCACGGGCTGCCCCAGCGGAATCCCTTGAACCCCGTTATCGTGAAATCTTTCGAACGCGAGGGATACAAAGTAGAGAACGTCATGTTCGAGAGTCAGCCCGATTTCTGGGTTACCGGTAACCTCTACATTCCTCGCGAGGGCAGCGGTCCCTACCCGGCGATCATTTCACCCTGCGGCCATTCGTCCCTGGCGCGCGGCTACTCCGAATATCAGGCGGCCTATGTTCACTTCGCGCGCAACGGTTTTGTGGTGCTGGCGTACGATCCGATCGGACAGGGCGAGCGGCGGTTTTTCTGGAATCCCACGACTCACGCCGACGAACTTGGCGGGCCCGTCACCTGGAACCATTCTCTGCCGGGCCAGTTGCTTTTGCTGCTCGGCGACGATCTGACGCATTACTTCGTGTGGGACGGCATGCGGGCGATCGATTATCTCGAAACGCGTCCGGAGGTGGACACGAAGAAGATCGGCTGTGCCGGCCATTCCGGCGGCGGCACACTGACCAAGTTCATTGCAGCGATGGATGAGCGCGTCCAGTGTGCCGCCATCAACGAGGGCGGTACGGCGAACCGATGGCCCGTGGATTTTCCGATGTACATATCGATGGGCACGGGAGACACCGAGCAGCACCTTTTCCCGGCCGAGATCTATGGAATCGACCAGGTTGATCTCCACGTGGCGGTCGCGCCAAGGCCATTGCTCGTTACCATCGAACACTACTCGGCATCCTTCAATCGGGCGGCGGAGGCAATCCGCGAGCGTTACAAACTGCTCAACGTGGCGGACCGATTCTCCACCGTCCCTGCCGATGATCCGCACGCCTGGACCGTGAAGCTGCGAATCGCCAATGTCGATTGGTTCTGCCGCTGGTTCTATAATCGTCAAGGCCCAACCAGCGAGGCCGCCTTCACGCCTGAACCTTGGGAGAATCTCTGGTGCACTGTGAACGGGTCGCTGAGATACTCCCAGCGGGGCCAGACGATATATTCCCGGATTTTAGCAAAGCAAGCGGCTCTACCCCCCGTGCGGAAAACGCCTGCGAACGCAGCCGAACAAGCCTCTTACCGGAGTGGCCTCAGAAAAGAAATCGAAGAGGTCATTCGCTATCGTCGGTCAGACGAGCCGCTTGTGCCGCGGCGCGAGACCACGACTCCGCGTAAGGGCTATCAAATTGAAAAGTTGGAATTCCTCTGCGAACCCGGCATCTATATTCCCGCTTGGGTTTATCAACCCGACTCGGGAGTAAATGACCACACGGCGATTCTGTATGTCAGCGATGTCTCGCGAGAGAGCGATCGGATGGAATTCGGCCTGCTCGAGGAGTTGACGCTCAGCGGCCGCCGTGTGGTGGCCGTCGATGTGCGAGGCATCGGCTCGACCGAACCTCCGCATCCCGGCGATGAACATGGAGAATTCGGCCAAGTGGACAACGCGGAATGCAGCATGGCGTACATGGCCTGGGAAATGAATGAAGACTTGTTCGGGATGCGCGTCCTGGATGTGGTGCGCAGCATCGACTATGTCTTAAGCCGCTCGACCGTTGACCCCACGGGCGTGCACCTGATCGGAAGAGGAACCGGAGCGTTGTGGTCGCTTTATGCGGCGGCGCTCGACGCTCGGGTCAAGGCGGTGGTGGTGCACGGAGGATTGCTCTCTTACCGCGCTCTCACCAGCGGGGATCGGTATCTCACCGAATCGAGCGTGTTCGTCCGCGACGTCCTCACCCGCTTCGACCTTCCTCAGGTGGCGGCAGCCATGGCCGAGCGCCCGCTTACGATCATCGCGCCCCGCGGACCTATGAATCAGGAGATCGAAATCTCAGCGGCGCGAGCCGCTTACCGGTGGACAAGCAGCGTCTATGAAAACCTCGGCGTCCCTGGACGATTTCGAGTGTCTCTCAAGAGCTCGGAGATGAGTCTGGCGATTCAATACCTCACGGCACTCGGGTCAACGCCAAGCAGCGCCTAGTGTCTTGCGTCCAACACTTCTTTACATTTGGCGAGCCTGCCGGCTGTCATCCTGAGCGCAGCGAAGGATCCCCGCAGTTCCTAATGCCTCAGCGGCTTACCAACAACTGCAGAGATCCTTCGCTGCGCTCAGGATGACACATTGCGCGACACTATCGCGGGTAGAACAGATACAATTTGGAAATCCGCTCGCTCTCGCCGATGTAGATTGTCTCGTCGAGCCCCACTGCCATCGTCTGAATCACATAGGCCTGCCAGCTGTAATAAGGACGGCGATTGACGTCCACGAAGCCAAGGATCTGATAGGTTGCAGTCTGCGGGTCGTAGGAAAACAGGCGAGCCATGTCGTCTTCATCGCCCCCCACGCCATAGAGCTTTCCGTTCGAAGCCCGGACCAAGCCTGTGATGCGATATTCCAGCAGCGGCTTGCCGAGATTGCTCACGGTCATGCTTTCGGGATCGAAGCGGAACAGGTATCCGTCAGAGGTTCCGCCGAAAATGAGGCCCGACGGGTCCAACAGAAAAGCGTCCACGCGAGTCCAGGGCTCGCGTCCGGGGATTGACGGCGCCTGCACCGGCAATTTCTCGAGGGCCTGTTTTTCCTGGTCGAATTTAAAGAGGAAGCCATCCTCTCCCGAGGCATAAACGTTGCCCTTGAGATCCAAGACCAGCATTCGCGAGACCATCTTCGTGGTTTCAAACTTCTCCCCTTCAGGAGCGCGGTGTGCGATGACGCCCAGGTCCGCGCTGGTTCCGGTCGCGAGGGTGAACTTGAAGAAGTGCGCGTTGGGGAAAGTAAGCCCATAAATGATGCCCGCCCGGCGATCGATGGCCAGCGCCAGAATACTTTCTCCTCGAACCGCCGGGCCAAGGTCAGTTACCTCGCACGGTTCTTTGACGCGCAGAGGCTGCTCGTCTTCCCGATGGGGAGTGTACTTGAGGAGATGTCCCGTCGGCGCGCTGCCAATATAGACGTCGCCCGAATCTGAGACGGCCAGCGCGCTCGTGACCGCGGTCGCGCCTGGAATGAATCCCAGCGGCTGCACGTAGCCGTGCCGCGGGTTCAGCACAAAGAGGTGCGATCGTTTGCCGCTGGTCGCGCCATAGAGATTGCCGTTGGGAGCCACCGTCAACGCGGTAATCGCTGATTCTCCGTCAGGGATAACATCGATGGGCGGGTAACCGAGGTCGCGGGCATCGATCCGGTTTTGCGGAACAACCACGCTGTCGTAGTCAGGTGTGCGCTGGCCTCTTGCGAGCGGCACGGCCAGCATGAAAAGCGCACAACAGAGGAGTGTTTTTCTCATCAGCGTTTGCTAACGAGGCTTCGGGTGGTAAATGACCAAGGCCAGACGGTAGGGAACATTTCCGATTTTCCCTGCGGACTCGTTCTCCTGGCCCGGGGCGTCGCGAACCTCGATGGCTCCAACGAAGTAGATTGTGCCGTCCGGGGCGGTATCGGCGGAATTGAGTCCAATGACGCGCCGGCCGTCCGCGAGACGCATTTCGCCTCGATCTTCCGCCCTACCGCTTTCGAGATCATACACGATCAGGTGAGACACGCCGATGCCCGAACTGCCCGCGTAATCGAATTCCTTGGCCGGCGGCGCGTAATACAGCTTGCGATCGCGCCCCAACGCCAAGGTCAGTGTGGCGTAAGGGATGTCGCGCCGGTCGTTCATTCCTTCCACGCACAACTGCCCCAGTGGCTTGACTTCCCCATACTGACCCGCGTGGGGCTCGAAAGAAAACAACAGGCTCGCGCTTTCATCGACACCGTAGAATTTCTTTTCCTGAGAATCCCAGACAACCGTGCGCCAGTGCGTTTCTGACTTGTTGTAATCGCGCCCGAGCGTGACGCCTTTCGGCCGGATGGGGATATGCGAGGGCAGTTCGATAATTTCGTCTGTGCGCGGGTCATACTTGTAGATCTGGCCGACGCCGAAGTTGCCGTACACATTCCCTTCGTCATCGATCCCGAGGGTTCGGCAAATTGATTCAAAATTGTTGATGCGCCCCTTGTCCACGGCCTTCCGTGAGGCGACATCGTAATATACGAAGTGGCCGCGCGGATGGGTGAGCCCATAAATACGATTGAACTTCGGATCGTAGGCGCCGGTATTGATTCCTTCGTATCTCGGCCCGACGCCAAAATCTTCGAACTTGCCGGTTTTCGGATCGTACGCCATCCAGTGAGCCCCGGGATATCCTTCCTTGGTGCCCACGCGCGCGTAATTGAACCAGAGTCCGGCATGCGTGCCGAAGTAAATCCTGCCGTCAGATCCTTCTCCGAACTTGGCGTGGATCTTGGATTGAGGCCCGATCCGCAAGCTGGCTTCGCCTGCCAGGCGGGTCAGGTTGCCCAGGTCTGTGACGCGGTCGCTGGCGGGGTCATACATCACCATGTGGCCGTCGCAGCCGTGGCAGGCGAGCCCCGCATACACCTTGCCGTCATGCGCCACCGTCAGCGCCGCCCAATTGCCGTCCATTTCAGCCAGGCCGGGGAAGATACGATAGTCCAAGGTGATGGTCTTCCCAGTGCCAGAAGCGCACGGCGGCGTGGCGAGGCACAGACCGGCGAGAATCAGCACAACACCTATCCGGCGGCATGTGGGTCTTCGGTTCATCTACTCACTCCGATCAATTTGGTTGGCTGGGTGGCGCAGACGTGCCGTTCTTGGGCATGTCTGCGCCCCTCACATGTCAGCGAGGCGCATACACCCCGATTACAAGCGTCGGGACGTATGCGCCATCCGCGAATCGTAGCGGTAGGGCTCGCCCTACCCGTTTCCTGGAAGCGCTTCGCGCGCGTAACGAACCATCGCACGAACGTTTGCAGGCGGCGTGTCGCGCGGCACCTCGCAGCCTGCCCCTACAATAAAACCCCTGCCCGCGTGCCGGTGACATTCGGCCACTGCCGCAAACACCGACGCCGGCGTGCCATCGCGCAGATCGCGCACCGGGTCGAGATTGCCCAGCACGACCTGCCGCGGCCCCATTTTCTCTCGCGCCTCGGCAATCGGCGCCATCGAATCGAGATCGATGAAGTCGCAGCCCAATTGGCCCATTGCGTCCAGGATCGACCGGGTGTTTCCGCAGATGTGCAGCCGGACACGCGCGCCTGAGGCGTGAAGGCCATCCACCATTTTCTTCTCGTAGGGCCCCACGAACTCCCGGTAAATCTTCGGACCCACCAGCGAAGCCGCGGGATCCCCAATGCCGATCACATCCGCGCCGGCCTCGATCTGGGCGCGAGCGAAGCGCAGGCCCACCTCGAGCACGTAGTCGAAGAGGTCGTAGACAAATTGGGGATCGTCGAAGAAGTCGAGCATCAATGTGTTCAGGCCGCGCAAGTCAGCCGACCCGCCGCAGGGGCCTTCGATCCAGCCTTCCACGATCTTGTCGCGCCCTACGCGCTCCTTCATCAGCGCGATGCCAAGCACGCGATCGTGCATGCGACCCCCGCCAAACGGGTCTGGGATTTTCAGACCCGCCAACGTGGTCTTCGCCGCGAGCAGCGCCTGCGCTTCGACGATAGAAGGCGGCTGATCTTCGAAGTATTCCACCACCGCGCCGCAATCCGGCGCCTCGCGAGTCTCGGCAATGGCGGAGACGTGGTCAAAGTCGTATTTCTCTGCGGTGCGGATTTGCGCTTCAGCCAACACGCGGAAATCAGTCGCATAGGCATAATACTTCGCGCCGATCTGATCGACCGCGAACATCATCGTGATGGGCATGACGGGAAGGCAATCTGCCAATTGTCCATCCAAGACTGCAAAGACGCGTTCCCGGCTGTTCATAGGCCGTTCACTTTAGCACTTCCGCCAGCCGGTGACCATCTTGGATTACCCTGACTTTACGGGTGGCGCAGACGTACCGTTCTTTGGCATGTCTGCGCCCCTCGAATGTCAGAAAGGCGCATACATGCTGATAAAAGGGGGTCGCGCAGTATCCCTGCTGCCTCAAGATTCTGGCTCGCCTCCGATTGCCGCCCAGCGTCCACGACGAGTCCCACTTCCGGCTTTGAGAATCTGTGTGCCGAAGGCACCTTGGAGTGCGGCGGCTTGACGCCGCCTTAGGATTAGCGCGGGGCGCAGAGTCACATTACGCCTCGATCCAGTTCGTCCCACCAACAACCTCGGTCCGCGCCGTGCCAAGGCGGCGTCAAGCCGCCGCACTCCAAGGCGCTTCGCGCATTTTCATGCTTTCTGGGTGCTCGTCAGCCGACGGGCATGAGCGACTATTCTGGAATCGGCGTTTTCACCCCTTCCGCGTCTACACCGAAAAGAAGCGCCGGGAGAAACTGAACTATGCAGAGCGACATAAATTGTGGCACGGGCGTCCCGCCCGTGATCACGGCCGGAACGGCCGTGCCACGAAGGGATGCGCAATTATTCAAGTCGTTCTGTATAGTTGCACAATAACCCGGTCCGGCGCGGCCTCGTGAGTTCGCCTGGGGATTGGCCGTGGTCAAGTTGGCGGTATTACTACTTGAATCACCTGTCCGTGCTCCGCATGGACCGACTGCACTGACCGGGCAGCACAGACCTATCCCTTCGGGACATCGCAGGGTCGAAAATGCGATTTTCGTCGGATTTCGCGGGCCGCAGGCCCATGACGACAGACTCCAAAAACCAGGAGTCTGCGCCAGCCCGTCTAAAGGCTTATAATGCAGCTTCGGGCCCGTCTACTATCTTTCCTCGGAGATACATATGGACCTTTCAAAGCTGGGACTTAGGAATCTGCTCGGCATCACGCTGCCCGGGGCGACAGTGGCATTGGCGCTCCTCTATCTCGGTTTCACAATTGCCTCTGGGTTCGTGTCGAACCTCGGCTGGGACTCCCTCGCAAACGCAGTCACCGACCGAACAGCCGTGGTACTGAGTGCGTACTTCTTGGTCAGCTACGTTCTGGGAAGCTTGATTAGGCTACGCGCGGCGGACAAGGTTGACGCGCGTTCTGCATTTTTCTACCGACCTCGCTCCTTTTATCAGACCCTCAAGGCGTTGTTCGGGTGGGCACTTCCTGTGACGGGGCCTGACGACACAAAATGGCTCGACGGAAAATTCGACGCTCTCACCGCCGATTGTTCTCCCCTCCCCTGGCCCGGAGAAGAAGCAATGAGGGAGCTTTGGGAAAAGGATTCGTTCCCATATCCAGTGTGGCAATTCATGAGATTTAGGGTCTACTCGCCTAGCGGCATGTGTGAGTTTTTCAAGAGTTATAGGCACTGCTTCGCGAAGGCTGAGAGACGTGGAAAAGAGTTTCTCAATTACTGCAAGTTAGTGGTTTATCAAGCAAGTCCGGAATCTGGCGGGAATCTTGCGGAAGAAGTCCGCTCGGCAGAGGCGTTTACCCGATTCTTCGCCGGTACATTTTATGCCCTGCTGTGGTCTTCGGGAGCACTGTTTATTAGTACGCTCTTCCTGCTCATAGGGAAAGGGTTTCACTGGACTCGCGTCGGCTTGGCTCTCTCGTTGGCACTCGTGACACTTCACATGTCGCGGCAGATAGTCGCTGGCGGCCGTTTCCGGAACATGCGTATGAAGGAAGTGGATCTCGTATTCGACGCCTTTTACTTGCTTCACCGCCATCCTGGGGTGTGCCCGAAGTGCGTGACGCCCCCGCCCGACAAGTGTCCGAATGAGTACGCTGAGCGGGAGGCACTGGTCAGGGATTCTTTCTCTGCGGATGCCGCCGGTTCACCAACGAGCGGACCAATTCCGCTGGACAGGTTGGTCGGGCTGATGAAAGAGAGAAGCGCAACAGCTAGCTTCTTGTCTTCTTTGTATTTCGCGGGAGCGGAGGGTGACCATCCCTACTTCCTCAAAACGAGTAGTGTCGCGCTCGGGATCGCTGTCCTGCCGGAGGACAATCCTAAAGCTAGTCAATCAAAGCAACACCCACACCAAACAGAGGTGATCTTTGTTCTACAGGGTTGTCTAAATTTGGAAACCGAAGGTGCGGGTAGGACAGTCACGAGGGTACTCTCCAGGGGAGAGGTGGAGATGATTCCTCCGGGCCAATGTCATCGGGTGACCTCGGTCGATAACGAAAGCGCTTGCTATCTCTTTGTGAAGTCGAACCCCGCTCAGGAGCCTAGGGAGCGGAGATGCACGCTTGAACCGTGCGGCGAGGCTGCTTCTGCCTAAGAACGATGGCCATCGCGGGCCGGCCGGCGTAGCGTGTAACCGGCGGGTGGCGCATACGCCGCGACGCCTGTTGTCGCGATGTATGCGCCCATTGTCGGGTCCTCGACCTGCCACAGAGCCACTATAAAGGCCCGCGGCATGCAAATCGTGGCGTGGTACACTCCTACGACCCCGACGGGCGCATACATGCCGACAACTACCGTCGGCACGTATGCGCCACCCGCCTCAGTCGGCGAAAGTATCGAGCCACTTTTCGAAGGATTGCGGTGAACCCATTGTGTCCGAGGAGAGAAGTGATCGCAGCCTGTGATTAGCAGCCACGTCCTGGTTGACTATTTCTACGCGTTCCCGGTCACAGTTAGTGAGAAGTAGTGTGAGAGCCGCGCTATCTGCTGGGGGAAGGCTATACCCAATGATGTAAACCCATTCGGCTTCACGAAGCGCTCTTGCCGCAACCTTCCATAAATCGGTAAACGCGTCTGTGCTTCCGCCGTGCCTCTCCATCTCGTAATTCTTCAAAAAGGTCGGATGAATAAGAATTTGAGGCTCGACAGTCGGAGACATAGGCAAAGAAGCATCTACTGCGGCCACGCCGAGGTCCTGGAGGAACGTGGAGCTTAGCGAAATCGGCGTCTCGAAGGGAGCGGGGGACAAATCTTCGGTTGCGACAAAGCCAGCTCCGCTGGGAACATATCCGTCCCTGAAAACCGGCTTGTCGTACCAACCTGTTGCGCCATGCAAGTGCAGTACCTTAATGGAAGAGGTACCCAGGTCCACGGTGCTGGCGTCAATTCCCGGAATCACAAGCTCTCTGAAAACTAGCTCAAAGCCGTAGCCGTCCTTCGGTGACCACTTCCGTTCGTGCCACAGGACCCGTTCCAGTGTTGCATCGTAGTTGAAGGTGATGACGAAGTCGCCTCTGCGGAGATTCCTCCCAAATTTGACTAGCGTGTCCCATTGAGGGCCGCCCTCCGCGCTCGCATCGGAGTGATGTTTGAACTCAAGATATTGTTCAAGCGCCCGAAGCAGAACCTGCCGGTGCCGCTGGTAGTCATTTGTCGCTTTGTCCAAGGCTTTCCAAGCCTCCTTCGCTGAGGCCGCCGCAGTCTGCCCTCTTTTTCGGGCGCGCCATACCGCAGCGAGTCCGTCCAGCCTCAGCATCTCGGCCATATCAAGCTCCGTGAAGAGATGTTCGAGCTGTCGGTTTCGATACGCGCTAGCGATCAGAGGATTTGTGTTCGACTCCATCCACTTACAAAGTGCGGGCCAGTCTTCATGATAGTTGAAGCGGTCGATCATCCTCCCGGAGCCGCGAACGAACGAGTCGATTTCATCAAATAACTCCGAGCCTAACGGATACCCGACTGCCTTGGAAGCACCAGCGCCCAATACAAACGCTTTCATCACAAGTTCTCCGCTCTTCCTATTTAAGGTCCGCTACGAGTATACGTCCGCAGGCATAGCAGATGTTCGTTGCAGTTTTTCCTTCTTATTCCGCGTATGGTAACGCAGCCGCGACGGAGATACAATGCCAGGCATAGACGTTCCAGGAGGCGCACAATGCCATCGGCATCACAGATACCGAATATGCAGGCTGTACTCGAACGGCTGGAGAAGCTGGAGAGGCAGAATCGCCGACTGAAACAGGCTGGAACCGCGGTCTTGATTGTCACCGCCTTACTGGCCCTTATGGGGCAAGCCTCGCCGAAGAAAACCATAGAGGCGAACGAATTCATTCTGAGGGACGACAGCGGCAACGTGCGTGGGCGACTAACCGTCGATGACAATACGATGGGAGCATTTCTTATCCTAAGCGGAAAGGACGGGATCCATGACTCGGTGGTTTCGTCCGGGCTACCGGCTGGGGAGCCGGGTATACTGATGAATACGGGCCAAGAAAGCCTAGTTCTCGCGCCGAGTTCCATAGGTTTCTGGCATTCAGGAAAGGAAAAAGGGGCGGAGCCGGTCGCCAAAGCGCAATTCTCCAGCGCTGCGCTTTTCGTTAGCGATGACCAGGGGTTCGAGGCGACCCTTGGCACACAGGAGCTCGTAACGCCGCGTACAGGCGAGACCCACAAGACATCAGCCGCTTCTCTCGTGCTATTTGACAAAGATAAGAATGTGATCTGGAAAGCGCCGTGAGTGTCGGCGAGCCGCACAGGACACCCCGCCGTGAAGCGGGCTGGCGCAGAGCGAAGATCTGCGGTCTTGATGTGCCAAGGCTCAGCAATAGGCATAGCTTCGCTGCGCACCAGCCACGCAGCAAGACCAACCGCCTATCATCCTGAGCGGAGCGAAGGATCTCGGCAGTTGCCTATGGTTCGGCGGATCACGAACAACTGCAGAGATCCTTCGCTGCGCTCAGGATGACACAGTCCGCTCAGGATGACACATTCTGGGCTGTTTCACGCCTTCTCTTTATGCATGCGCCACACACGCGGGAGCAACTGACCCCTCACCCGGCTCCGTCAGCTGACGGACTGATGAAAACGCCGGCAGCGGTCCACCCTCTCCCCAACGGAGAGGGTCGTCTGATTACATGGCCTAGATTAATATGCTTACTGAAGTACTATTGACAAGCCTCTAGCCTTCTGATAGCGTGTCAGGCCTGTGAACGCGCGTCTCACCTTTTGTGGGGACGGTTCCTCTGCCGCCCCTGCCTCCGAACTTTCCTGACGATGGAGAATACTATGTCTTTACGCAAAGCTAC
>Ga0116110_1001741_pt1 | contig 11400 bp, 9 predicted proteins | sample June2015DPH_8_50_FD_89719 | JGI IMG/M metagenome (GOLD analysis project Ga0116110, IMG submission 89719) | Peatland microbial communities from SPRUCE experiment site at the Marcell Experimental Forest, Minnesota, USA - June2015DPH_8_40 | ecosystem: Environmental > Terrestrial > Soil > Wetlands >...
AAGATCGGCGCGGGCGACGAGAGCGGTGAGGGTGGGATCGGATGGGTGGGCGGCGAGGGCGGGCGTGAGCAGAGCTTCGGCGTCTGCGGGGCGGCGCTCGGCGAGCAGGACGTGGGCCAGCGCGGCGATAGCTTGCGGGTCGCCAGTCTCTTCGGGGAGGGCGAGGTAGCGGCGGTAGGCGCGCTCTGCGGCGGGCAGGTCGGAGGCGGACTCGGCGATCTCGGCGGCAAGCACGATGTCTTCGGGGGCCTCGGGCGTGAGGTTGAGGGCGGCGAGCAACTCGGCGGAGGCGACCGTGGGATTGGGCGGCGTGGCCTGCTGTTCGAGCCTGGCCAGGGCGCGGAGGGCGCGTGCCTTCAGCGCGGGCGCGATGTCCGGTATCTGGGTTGCGGTGAGCAGCTCGCTGCGGGCCTCAGCGGGGCGCGCCGTGCGGGCAAGCAGCAGGCCGAGGGCGACGTGCGGCGGAGGAAAGAGCGGGTTGGCGGAGATGGATTGGCGGTAGCAGGACTCGGCGGTGAGGGGTTTGGAGCCGGACGCGGTTGGGCCCGGGGTTTCAGGACCGAGGGCTTCGAGGGTGAGGCCGAGGTCGTAGAGCACCTGGGGGTTGTTGGGGGTCTGGGTGTTGAGGCCGTTGAGGATTTTGAAGGCGGCGGCGAAGTCGCTGGCGGCCAGCGCGTCGTTGGCCTGCTGGATGAGCGCGGCTTCGGGCGCGGGTTCGCTGTCGGGGTGGGAGAAGTCCTGTGCGGCGAGCGCGGGTGCGGCGAGCAGAGCGGCGAGAAGGAGTACGGTCGAGCGGCGAACCCACGCGTCGCGGCGAACCCACGCATCGCGATAGAACTGCGATACATGGGGCACCCGATTTCTGTATGCAAAGCTGGAAGCCATGCGCTTTACCGCTCGCCCCACTTCAGCTTGGAGCGCAGGACGTTGAAGAGGCCGTTGGGCTGCAGGCGGAGCAGGCGCACGCTGAAGTCGCTGCGGCGGCAGTGTACTTGGTCGCCGACGTGCATGGGCACGGCCTCCTGGCCATCCACCGTGAGATAGGTCTGATTGGGCACGCCGACCACGCGCACGCTGATGGCCGCCTCGCCCGGCACCACGATGGGCCGGATGGTCAACAGGTGAGGGCAGATCGGCGTCACCAGCATGGCGTTGACCGTAGGCATGACGATGGGCCCGTGGGCGGAGAGGTTGTAGGCCGTGGAGCCGGTGGGAGTGGAGAGGATGACGCCATCGGCGCGGAAGGTGGCCACCGGCTGCCGGTCGATCTCGACGGCGAAGTCGGCCATGCGCGCGATGGTCCCCTTGGCGACCACGACATCGTTCAGCGCGTCCCACTGGCGCGCCGGCTTGCCGCCGCAGAAGAGCTCGGCGTGGATCATGCTGCGCACCTCGATGGCGGCCGTGCCGTCGCACCATGCCTGCAATGTGGTGTAGAGATCGCTGAGCGGGACTTCGGTAAGAAAGCCCAGCGCGCCCAGGTTCACGCTGAGCAGCGGAGTGTTGGTGTGGGCGAAGGCGCGCGCCGCGGCCAGCAGCGTTCCATCGCCGCCGAGGACGACGACCAGGTCCGGCTTGCGCTGGGGCATCTGCTCGCGCTCGACGCTGTCACAATCCGATTGCGGCGCGCCCGCCTGCTGTGCGCTTGCTCCCACAGACGCGCTCTGTGCGCCTTCGCGCAGATACGCCGCGCTCTCGCGGTCCAGAACGCAGCTCCATCCACGCTCGCCGAGCCATGCGCGCAGCTCGGGCAGGATCGTTTCCAGCTCATGCTTCTGCGGCTTGGAGATAATTCCAGCTAAAGGCATCTCGTCAACCAGTGTACCGCTCGCGGCGGGCTTCCCCGCAAAACCACTTCTTAACACCGATCTACACCGATTGAACCGATTAAAGATAATACTTTAACCGAGTAAAGACAAAAACAGCCAGGGTGGAATTCAACAAACGGTTCGCCTTTCTCAGTCCTTGGTCTTATCGGTTTGGTCCGTGTGAATCGGTGTTAGGCCTTTGCTTCACCGAAGCGGGCGTGCAGCAGGTACTCCCAGTTCCCTTCCATGCCGTGGATGGGCGAGTCAATCACCTCGATCTCGGTTCCTCCCAGTTCCGCAACGCACTGCTTGACGCGCTCGATGGCAATCTCGCGCGCGGCCTGTTCGCGCACGATCCCTCCCTTGCCCACATGCTCGCGGCCGGCCTCGAACTGCGGCTTGATGAGGACCACCGCCTCGCCGCGCCAGGCCTCACCCGCGCGAACCAGCGCGCGCAAAACAGCCGGCAGCACCAGCGTCGCCGAGATGAACGAGACGTCCATCGCAAGAAAGGAGATCGCCGGGGCAGCTCCACCAAGGCTCGCCGCGCTCTTCCCTGTTCCCTGTTCCCTCTTCCCTGTTCCCTGCTCCACCAACTCCCCGGCTGCGAGCAGCCGCGCGTTGCATCGCTCGCGCAGAGTGACGCGCGGGTCCACGCGCAGCTTGTGGGCGATCTGACCGTAGCCTGTATCGACCGCTAGGACCGAAGCCGCGCCGTGCTGCAACATGCAGTCGGTGAAGCCGCCGGTGGAGGCGCCGACATCGACGCACGCTCGCCCGTCGAGCGCAATCCGCCAATGCTCGAGCGCGCGCTCCAGCTTCAGCCCGCCGCGGCCCACATAGCGCAGGTCGTCGCCCAGCAGGCGCAGCGGCGCGGCCTCGTCGATCGGGGTCCCGGGCTTCTCCACGCGCTGTTCGGAGACAAGAACGCGCCCGGCCAGCACCAGCGCGGTGGCGCGCTCGCGCGATGCAGCCAGTCCCCGCTCCACCAGCGCCTTGTCCAGTCTGATCTTCATCCGCCTCTACGAGAGTACAGCGCATCGCGCAGAGTCCAGGATAAAGTAAACTGGTCGCTGCCGGTCCGGCCGGGCCAGACCATCCGTGGGTGGGTTCAATGGAGATACAAACCGGAATCTTCGACACAGCATTGCCCCCCATTGCGGACGACGCGTTCCTGCTGTCGCTGGTGCAGGCGGGCGACGGGCAGGCCGTGGCCACGCTCTTCGACCGCTACTCCCGGATCGTCTACTCCGTGGCACTGCGCGTTCTGAGCGACCCGGCCTCGGCCGAAGACGTGCTGCAGGAGGTCTTCCTGCAACTGTGGCGCACTCCAGCTAGCTTCACGGCGGACGGGGGAAGCCTGGGCGGATGGCTCGCGGTGCTGGCGCGCAACCGCTCCATCGCCGCGCTGCGCCGCAGACGCCCCCTCGAGCTGATTGACGCGATCGCCCTCGCCGCGCCCAGCGATCTCGCCAGCGAGGCTGGGCGCAACCGTCTCGCCGAGCGCGCCCGCACTCTGCTGCAAAAGCTCCCCTCCGCGCAGCGCAAGGCCCTTGAGATGGCCTTCTTTGACGGCCTCACCCACCGCGAGATCGCGGAGATGACCGGCGAGCCGGTGGCTGCGGTCAGTAGCAGCCTGCGCAACGCGCTGCTGGCCCTGAGAGAGGCGTTTCAGCCATGAGCGCCAGCGCGCCTAACCCGCGGCCCGGCATGCGCCACGCCGGCCCCGAAGAGACCGTCCTCTACGCGCTGCAGTTCCTCACCGGAGAGCAGGCCGCCGACCTGACGCATCACTTCGAGCACTGCGCCGAGTGCCTGCGCGAACTCGCACTGGTCAAGGGCGATCTGGCGGCGTGCGCCTTCAGCGCCGAGCTGCACTCGCCCCCGGCGCTGGCCCGCCAGCGCCTGAGGACGCAGGTCGCCCGCGAGAACCGCTTGGCCGCCCAGCCCGCGCTCGCGGCCTTCGGACGCAACGGGTCCATTCTCGCTCCGCCCGAAGACGAGCAGCCGAAGCGCAGCCGCGCGCTCACCCTGCTGGGGTGGCTTGGCTGGATTCTGGCCGTGGGTCTGGCGGTTGCGGGGGCAAAGTTCTATCAGCAGGAGGCGGCCCAGAGCGCGTAACTCGGCGCGCAGTCCAGCGAACTGGCCCGCCTCAACGCCGACGCCGCCCGCGCCCATCAGCTTCTGGACGCGCTCGCCGACCCTGACGCCGCGCGCATCACGCTGACCGCCAAGCCGCCGGCCAAAGCCCAGCCGCTGGGCCGCGTCACCTACAACCGCGCCAACGGCAGCCTCATCTTCCTGGCCGACGACCTCGACCCGCTGCTGGCGGGCAAGGTCTATGAGTTGTGGCTCATCCCGGCCGACGGACGCAACCCCATACCCGCCGCGGTCTTCCACCCGGACAACCACGGCAACGCCAGCGTCATCCTGCCCGGCCTGCCCACGGGCGTCCCGGCGCGGGACTTCGCCGTCACGGTGGAAGACGAGGGCGGCGCGCAGACCCCCACCCTGCCCTACGTCCTGGCCGGAAGCTAGGGGCATCTTCCCGGCAGGCGCTCCGCGGAGACTGTGTGGCCTCCTCTCAATGAAGACCGCGCAGCACGCTCTTTGCGGAACCACATTTCCCGTGAAAATGACATGGATGTGAAACTTCGCAAGGCGGTCCGTTCGTCTTCCCATTACGCATTCCACGGTCCCCGGTCCTTTCCGTGTTGCCGGAAGACCGGCGCTCCGGCGATCGTTCTCAAGTTTCAATCACCATCGGCCCATCCTCCACAACTATTGTTCTGAAAGGTTGCGCAATGACGAAAGCAAGGCTCCTCTTTGTATCTATGTTTCTTGCGCTGGCAGTTGTCCTGACATCCGGTGCATCGGCGCAGCAGCCGGCCGCCCACGTACTGCCGAAGATCGCCAAAGTCACGGTCAATGACCCGGTGACCCTCACCGACAACGGCGACAGTTGGACGCTCGCCAACGGCATCGTCAAGATGACCATCCTGAAGAGGAACGGAAACATCTCGTCGTTGATCTACCACGGTATTGAGACGCAGACCCATGGCGAGTACTGGGAACAGGTGCCATCCGGCACCGTCACCGCAAGGGTGACCATCGACCCGGCAGCCAACGGCGGCGAGCGCGCCGAGGTCTCGGTTAAAGGCGTCAATCCCGGCAATCCCAACGCCCCCAGCCCCCTCGGCGGACCGCCTGGCGGCGGCGTGCCCGCGGCGCAGGAGCCTCGCTTTCCCGCAACAGCGCCAGTAGCAACGGGCGCCGGCGGTCCCGGCGGCGCAGCACGTCCCGGCGGAGGAGGCTACGCACGCGGTCCCGGCGGTCCCGGCGGCCTGGCCGTAGGCCCACGTGGCCCAGGCGGCCCACCGTCAGGCCCTCGCGGCGGCGGCATGGACATCGAGACGCGCTACACCATGGAGCGCGGCGTCAGCGGCTTCTACACCTACGCCGAGTACACCCACAAGGCCTCGTATCCGCCTGCGGGCGAGGGCGAGAGCCGCTTCATCCTGGAGTCGATGAACCCAACCTTCAACTGGCTCTCCGTCGACCGGGACCGCAACCAACTGATGACCTCCGATGCGGACCTGCGCAAGGGCGTCGTCATCCACGCCAAGGAGCAGAGGATCCTGCTGAGCGGCGTCTACGCCAACTCCGTCGAGCACAAGTACAGCTACAACGCCGTCATGTACCGGCTTCAAGCCTGGGGATGGTCCAGCACAACGGACCACATCGGCGTCTACTTCATCAACCCGTCGAATGAGTACATCGGCGGCGGCTCGGAGAAGCTCGACCTGATCGACCACATGAGCGGAACCCTGCTCGACTACTGGACCAGCGGCCACTACGCCGGAGGCGCCATCAATCACATCCCCACCGGCCAGGACTGGAAGCACGTCGTCGGGCCGATCTTCGTCTACTTCAACTCGCTGGCCAATCCCAAAGACCCTTCCAAGGCCGAGATGGACAAGCTGGCCGCCACCTCCGGCAGCGGCATGCCCGCCGTTCCGCAGGTGTGGCGTGACAACCAGCTCGCGCTGTGGAACGACGCCGTTGAGAAGTCCAAAGCCGTCAAAGCCGCCTGGCCCTACGCCTGGGTCGAGGGCGTGGATTACCCGCACAAGGACGGGCGCGCCACCGTCACCGGACAGCTCGTCCTCGACGATCCCCAGGCGGCTAAGAAGACGCTCCCGCATCTGACCGTCGGCCTGGCCCACGCGGACTATCAGGGTACTGGATTCGGCTATCAACTGCGCGCAGGCAACGGCTCCACCGTCACCTGGCCGCACGATGGCAACCACTACCAGTTCTGGACCGACGGCTCCGACGACGGCCGCTTCACCATCCGCAACGTCCGCCCCGGCAAGTACACGCTGCACGCCTTCGCCGACGGCGTCCTCGGCGAGTACGCCAAGGCCAACATCACGGTTGAAGCAGGCAAGAAGATCGATCTGGGCAAGCTCGACTGGCAGCCCGTCCGCTACGGCAGGCAGATCTGGGAGATCGGCTATCCCGATCGCACCGGCGACAAGTTCTTCAAGGGCGACGGCGCCAATTACTGGCTCTGGGGCTGGGGTCTGCGCTACGGCGACCTCTTCCCCAACGACATCACCTACACCATCGGCAAGAGCGACTACCGCAAGGACTGGTTCTTCGAGGAGGTCCCCCACTCCACCACCGACGCCTGGAAGAACCCCGCCGCCAAGGACCCCCTGAACCAGCGCTTCGGCTGGGTCAACAACCCAACCGGCACCCAGGACATGTGGCGGGAGTGGGGCCAGGGCCGGGCCACAACCTGGACCGTCAAGTTCACCATGCCCAAAGCCTCGAAGGGCTCGGCTGTCCTGCGCATCGCGCTGGCTGGGGCTGACGGCGGCAATGGCACAACGCCCAGCGCTCCCGGCAGCCTGCAGATCGGCGTCAATGGGCAGGAGGTTGGCACGATCCATCCGGTCGCCACCAACGCCCTGCGCTACAACACCGATAAGGGCGTCTGGTACCAGTATGTCCAGAAGTTCGACGCCGCTCTGCTGAAGGCGGGCGAGAACTCCATGACGTTCACGGTGCCAGCAGGAGATGTCACGACCGGCGTGGTCTGGGACTACCTCCGCCTCGAGCTGAACGACGGCAGCAAGGCCTATCCCACTCCGCCCGACAATCAAAGGCCGGACTATCCAGCCCTGCCCGAGAGCGGTAGGCCGGACGCGCCGCCCGCTCTGTAATCGCTTGGCCGCACAAACGCATTTGCCCCGCATCTCAACATCTGAGATGCGGGGCTTCTGCTTTATTTCCCGATGCAAAAGCGTGAGAAGATGAGGCGCAGCACGTCCTCGCTGGTAGTCGCTCCGGTCAGCGTGTCCAGGCCGCGCAGCGACTCGTAGAGGTCCAGCAGCAGCATCTCATGGGGAATCGCCGCGTCCACGGCGAGGCGCGCCGCCGCCAGCCCGCCGAGCGCCTGCTCCACCGCCTGATGCTGGCGCAGGTTGGTCAGCATTGCCGCCTCACGCAGGCCTCCCTCGCCACCCGCAACCGCTGCGACGATCGCTGCCCGCAGCTCCTCAATTCCCTCGCCCGTCAGCGCCGAGGTCCGCACCAGATTCTCTGTTCCCTGTTCCTTGTTCTCTATTCCCTGTTCCCTGTTCCCTGTTCCCTTGTCTTCCACCAAATCGCTCTTGTTCCACGCCACCAGCACGCTGCTCCCACCCGATGCGCCCAGCTCGATGACCGCGCGGTCCTCCCGCGAGATGCCAACCGTCGCGTCGACGACCAGCAGCACCACGTCGGCCTCGGCCATCGCCTCCCTCGTGCGGGCGACGCCCATCCGCTCCGCCTCGTCCGCGCCCTCGCGCAGCCCGGCGGTGTCGATCAGCTCCACCGGAATGCCGCCCATGGAGACGCGCTCGGTCACAGTGTCGCGGGTAGTCCCCGGCGCCGCGGTCACAATCGCCCGCTCGCGCTCCACGAGCCGGTTGAAGAGGCTCGACTTGCCCGCGTTGGGCCGCCCCACGATGGCCAGCCGAAATCCCTCGCGTACCACGCGCCCGTAGGCGAAGCTCCGCTCCAGCTCCACCAGCGGCGCGCGCACCTCGGCGATCTTCTCGGCGATCCGCTCCGCCGCCATCACATCGATGTCGTCCTCAGCGAAGTCAATGCCCGCCTCCATCGCGGCGATCAGCCCCACCAGCTCCGCCTTCACCGGCGCAACCACCCGCGCCAGCGACCCGCCCATCTGCCGCGCAGCCACGCGCGCCTGCTGCAGCGTCGATGAGCCGATCAGATCGTTGACCGCCTCGGCCTGGGTCAGGTCGATCCGCCCGGCCAGAAACGCGCGCTGGGTAAACTCCCCCGGCTCGGCCAGCCGCGCGCCACGCGCGCAGCACTGCTGCACCAGAACCTCCAGCAGCACCGGCGAGCCGTGCGCCGCAATCTCTACCACATCCTCGCCGGTATACGAATTCGGCGCGGCAAACAGCGTCACCACCGCCTCATCCAGCACGCGAGGCTCCGTGTCCTGCTCCGCCTCTCCCGCGCTCGTTCCATTGTTTGTCATCCCGGAGGGATCTGCTGTTGTCTTCGCACCGCCGGAGAGATCCAGCACCTCGCCGAAACGCGCTTGCCCCGCGGCAAGCGGATGGCGCAGGCGCACCAGCGGCGCAGCGATCTCTCGCGCGCGCGGGCCCGACAGCCGCACCACGCCGATCCCGCCGCGTCCCGCCGGCGTCGAGACCGCCACAATCGTCTCCTGCTCCATCTCGCCCATCACACTAGGATAGTCGCCCGGTGCGCAGTCTACAGGGTGATGGCGTGGGCGCCGCCGGAGGCGCGGCTGGTGTAGATCTCCGGGGCGATGCCGGTGGCTTCCCGGTAGCCGGCGCGCATGGCCTCGGTGAAGGCCTCGACGTTGGCGGCGGCGACCAGGTTGACGGTGCAGCCGCCGAAGCCTCCGCCGGTGAGGCGCGCGCCGAAGCAGCCGGGCTGTTTGCCGGCCAGCGCGACCAGGATGTCGATCTCCTTGCAGGACGCCTCGAAGTCGTCGCGCAGGCTGATGTGGGCCTGGCGCATCAGCTCGCCGAAGTGGGTGAGGTTGGAGGAACGGAAGGCATCGGCGGCGGCCAGCACGCGCGCGTTCTCGGTGACGACGTGGCGGCAGCGCTTGAGCACGTTGGCGGGCATCTCGCTGCCCCACTTGGCGAGGTCGGCCACGGTGGCGTCGCGCAGCGCCATGATCTCGGGCCGGTGCCTGCGCAGGATATCGGCGCCCGCTTCAATCTCTGCGCGGCGGGTGTTGTACTCGCCTCCGGCTACCGTGTGCCGCACCATGGAGTTGCAGATGACGATGCGCACGGTCGGGGGAATGGGAGCGAGCTGGTACTCCAGCCAGCGGCAGTCGATCATGACGGCGTGGTCCTGCTGTCCGCAGCAACTGACGAACTGGTCCATGATGCCGCAGTTGGCGCCGACGAAGGCGTTCTCCGCGCGCTGGCAGAGCAGGGCGATCTTGGTCGGCGGCAGGTCCAGGCTGGTGGTGCCGAGGACGGCGAGCGCAGTGGCCACCTCGACGGAGGCCGACGAGCTGAGTCCGGCATCCAGCGGAACGTTGCCGGCAATCGTCATCGAGAAGCCGTTGTCCACCGGGACGCCGTGCTCGCGCAGCGACCAGATCACGCCGGCGGGATAGTCCGACCAATGGACCTTGCGGCCGGAGCGCAGCGAGGCAAAGCCGTCGTCGAGCAGCTCGTGCACACTCTTGTCGATGCGCTCGTCGTAGTTGACCGAGTGGATCAGGATGCGGCCGTCCGTGCGCGGCGAGATGGCGACGACCGTGGCAAAGTCGATCGCCGCGGGCATCACAAAACCGTCGCTGTAGTCGGTGTGCTCGCCGATCAGGTTGACGCGGCCGGGCGCGGCGTAGAGCGCGCCGGGAACATTGTAGGAGGCGAAGTGAAGGGCGGCAATTTCAGCGTGGGTCAGCATGGGCTCTTTCTACAGGTTCGTTGCGTTAAAAATGTAAAGCCTAATACAAGATTCTGGACCATCTTCCGCATCACAAACAATACATCAATCGAGGTAGTGCTTTTCGGGCAGGGCGCGCAGGCGTTCGGCCGCGGTCTCCGGCGTAAGGTCGCGCTGCGGGCTGCCATACATCTCGAAGCCAACCATGAATTTGCGAATCTGGGCCGAGCGCAGCAGCGGAGGGTAAAAATGCGCGTGGAAGTGCATGGAATCGTGCGCCTTGCCGTCCGTGGGCCGCTGGTGGAAGCCCAGGCTGTAGGGAAAGCTGGTCTGAAAGAGATTGTCGTAGCGCGTGGTCACGGCCTTCAGAATCGCCGCGAGGCTGGTGCGCTCTGCCGCCGTAAAGTCGGTGAGGCTGCCCATGTGGCGGCGCGGCAGCACCAGCGTCTCGAAGGGCCATGTGGCCCAGTAGGGAACCACCGCGACAAACAGCTCATTCTCGGCCACCATGCGCTCGGCCTGCGCCAGCTCCGCGGCCACGTAGTCGCAGAGCAGACAGCAGTGATGTTTGTCGCTGTACTCCTTCTGCGCGGCCAGCTCGCGCAGAGGCTCGTCGGGAATGTGCTGGGTGGCCCAGATCTGGCAGTGGGGATGGGGATTGCTGGCGCCCATCATCGCCCCGCGGTTCTCGAAGATCTGCACGTGGTTGATATACGGCAGCCCGCCAAGCGCGGCTGTCTCGCCGGCCCACGCATCCACCACGGTGGCGATCTCGGCGACCGTCATGCGCGCCAGCGTCAGCGAGTGGTCGGGATGGAAGCAGAGCACGCGGCAGCGTCCGCGCTCCGGCTCGGCCACCAGCAGCGGAGAGTCGTTGGGCTGCGCCTGCGGCTGGATGTCGCTGAGCAGCGCGGGAAAGTCGTTGTCGAAGGCGAAGACGCCCGTGTACGCCGGATTGAGCGCGCCGCCGGAGCGCTCGTTGCCCGGGCAAAGATAGCACACCGGATCGTACGCCAGCCCCTGGCTGACCACCGGCTTGCTCGTCTCGCCCTGCCACGGCCGATCGGTGCGCTGCGGCGAGACCAGAATCCACTGGCGCAGAAGCGGATTGTAGCGGCGGTGCGGAACGAGATCGAGTGGACGGGCCGAGGCGGGCAAAGGAGTTCCTCTTGGGCGAAAACTGCAACGCCTTCCAGTGTAAGCGATTGGCTGAATTGTTAGGAGGAGATCGTTGGGCCAGGAGTGTCGTCCGTGGCTGCTCCGGCTTTGCTCTCGGCCGCCATCTTCTTCAGGCTGACGTGTTCGATCCGCGCGAAGACGAGCCCTGTGGGAATGATGCACAGGAATGTCACAACCAGCAGCAGCGCTCCGCAGGCCGTCGCGGCCTCGATCGGCGCGCCATAGAACTCATGCATCGCAGCCGCAGTGACGGCGATCTGCGTGAACCAGCCGATGACGGGGAGCTGCAGCAGTGAGCCGCCAATGCTGGCGCCCATCAGAAGCATGGTGCGCGAAAATGTGATGGTTGCCAGTTGCGGCGTATCGGCGAAGGCATGCAGCGTCTCCACGTAGGCGCAGCCGATCATTCCCCACATGGCGAGCGAGATCAGCGAGACGGCCACAAAGTCCT
>Ga0116110_1001748_pt1 | contig 11377 bp, 5 predicted proteins | sample June2015DPH_8_50_FD_89719 | JGI IMG/M metagenome (GOLD analysis project Ga0116110, IMG submission 89719) | Peatland microbial communities from SPRUCE experiment site at the Marcell Experimental Forest, Minnesota, USA - June2015DPH_8_40 | ecosystem: Environmental > Terrestrial > Soil > Wetlands >...
ATAAACAAACAAATAGGGGACATGGTGCACCGGTTCATTGGCGTGGTTGTAATAGTCGTTCCATCCAAACGAAGGGGGCGTCTTCTCAAATAAGTCCTCCAGCAGCCGGGAGAATTCCTCCGCGCCGCCCATCAGCTCAATGAGTCCGGCAACGTCGTGGGGAACGAACCATGTTTGCTGCAGCGGATTGCTCTCCGTGCATCCCTGTCCAAAAGCAGTTTTGCCGAGCCAGGGAATCCATGCGCCGGCCGCATCTCTCGCTCGCATACTTCCAACGCGCGGATCGTAGATGTTCCTGTAATTTACCGCGCGGGCTGAAAATATGCCTGCGTCCTCCGACTTACCCAACGAGGCCGCCAGGCGTCCTACGCACCAGTCGAAGTATGCGTTGTCGAGGGTCCAGGAAACCTGATCGGGAACATAGCCGTGCTGCATATAGAAATCGTTGTCCAGACGATTGGTCGAGCCCTGTGTGCCCGCAGCTGTCTGCCGGCAGGCGGCGTAGGCCTTCTCGACATCGAAACCTCTGATCCCCTTCGAATATGCATCCAGGATTACCGACGTTGCCGGGTCGCCATCCATGCATCCGCTGTATGAGTTCATGATCTCCCAGCGTTCGAGATACCCCTTGCGGCTGGTCGCAGCCAGCGTGACAAGCGAGTTGATCTCGTCGCTGACCATGGTCGCATTCAATAGAGTCAACAGGGGAAATTCGCCACGAAAAACATCCCAGCCACTGAAGATCGTTCTTGGAGTGTACCCATCCGCTGCGTGGATTTCGCCGTCGGCGCCGGTGTACTTGCCGTCAACGTCTGCAATCGTGCGCGGGTCGATCATGGCGTGATACATGGCGGTATAGAAAATTCTTCTCTCGTCATCCGATGCGCCCTCGATTGCAATGGAGCTCAACGCATCATCCCAAAGCGCCCGCCCCCTTTGGCGTACTTCGTCGAAATCCCATCCCGGTATGTCATGCGACAGATTCCTGCGCGCACCGTCTATGCTCACGAAGCTAATTCCCGATTTCACCTTAAGGGTCTCGCGTACAGTGGGTGAAGAGAACTCGGCGAAGAAACCGATATGGTTTCCTTCCAGTTCTTTGCAGCCGGCCAGCACTTCTCCCTGCCGCACAAGCTCCTGATACTTGTCAGTTTGAAAATACGCAGTGGTCAGTCCGTGTGGCACGGGAAATGCGTCATCGGGAACGTCAATCTTCCATACTCCGAAGGCGTCGAGGGGTTTCGAGAATTCCATGCGAAAATAAGCCGTATAGTTGACGTGGCCGTCGCCATTACCCCAGCCGCCGCCACTCGAGGGACACCGCATCCAACCCTCGATTGCTCGATCTCCCACCACCTTTACATATTGACGCGTTGATGTGCCGCCGATGCGGCGCGCCAGATTGACCTGAATGCGCGACGGATCGGTCTCCGGATAAGTGAACTGGAGCATTCCTGCGCGAGGCGCAGCCGCTAATTCCGCCCGGATGCCGTAGTCGCCCAGAGTTACGGCATAATAGTTTGCCTCTGCGCGTTCGCTCGCATGACTATATGTTGAGCGCCATCCTTCGCCGGGATGATCGACACGCCCGCTATCCAGCTTCATGGGGCCTGTGGTTGGCATTACTTGCAGGTTTCCGAAGTCACCGTACCATCCCACGCCGCTCATGTGCGTAAAGCTGAAGCCCTCAATCGTAGTCATCTCGTAGGAGTATCCGGGAGCGTTATCGCCTTCGTAGGCATAGCCCGGGCCTTTAGCCCCTCCTGTGATCGTGTCGGGGCTGAGCTGCACCATACCAAACGGCGTCGCAGGACCGGGAAAGGTCTTGCCCTCGCCCAATAATGTGCTCGTGCTGGCTCCGATGAGCGGATTGATGAATCGCGAGGGAAGATCTGAAACGTGTCCCTGTTCTCCCCGTAATCGACACCGGAGCCATAGAGTCGAAATCCACATCAGGGAGCCCTTCGCAAACGATCGGCGAGAAATGGATCGCCTCAATGGCGCGATGCTGTTCTTCATTGTTGCCCCGTTCTCAGGTCGTCAATGTTATCGAACAATTTCAATCCGATTGGCGGGCATCGCTTCAAAAGCGCACACTGGTTGTGGTAAGTCGATGCATTTTGACCCGCAGATGGCCTGACCGCTGAATCGCGTTTCTCAAAGCTAACAATCGCGGAGAGTCAGGAGCGGGAGAGCGGCGGTTGAGAATACCCCATTTCTTTCAGTAGGTATTTCTCCAGGTATCGCGAATTGCCTAAGCATCGAGTGCTGCTGCGGAGACGTGTAAGTAACCGCCCCCGCAGTTCGATCCCAAATCCGCCGCGCTCAGAAGTTCAGATGGACGCCCAACTGTATCAGGCGCGGGTTGGTGACGTTCGAGGTGATTGTCCCAGCACTTGGATCTTGCGCAATAACATCAGAATCCGGCGGGCCGTAGTTCTGGATGTTGAAAACATTGAAGGCCTCGGCACGGAAGTTGATCGAAAACTGCTCGCGGATCGGAAAATCCTTGAACAGAGACATATCCGTGTCGGCAACATGCATCGAATAGAGAGGAGATGTTGCGGCGTTACCGAAGGTGCCAAATGTCGGCACCGTGAAGGCGTTGACGTTGAACGCCTCGCTCTTGGAGGGCTTAGCGAGTTTGGGACTCGCGACCTCATTTGGCCTTTCGTAGCTGAACCAACCGGAGCCAGAGCCGGGCGACTCGATGTTCGCAACGTCCCCGCTCACATCAAAGTTGTATGGCTGTCCCGACCGAATTGAAATGTTGGTGAGCGCTGTCCAATTCCCCAGAAGAGAGGCGGCGAGGCCATGGCTCATGTAGCGCTGTCCGACCCCGAAGGGCAAAACATACTCACCCTCCATTGTGAGAATCTGAGGAACGTTGAAGGCCAGCGCGCCCTTGGATGCCGCAAGATTATAGTAGTTTTGCCAAACGGAGAACCCGCCCGGTCCGTTCTCCACGGCGAACAGCCCGCTACCGCCAGTGCCGAGGGCCTTTGACCAGGTATAGTTGGCCAGGTACTGGAGGCCGTTCGAGAACTTTTTCTCCAGTTTGATCTCCAAGCCGTTGTAGTTTGACCATCCGTTGCTTGTGCTGTAAAAGGCCGAGGTGTTGTACCAGGGGAATGGAGTGCGGGCCCGAACCTGGCTCGCAGTGCCATTTCCCGGGGTCCGTGCAGTGTTCCACTGGCCGGTGATCGCCAGCCGGTCATCCCTGCTACCCACGTAGGCCACCGACAACGCCGTACTCGATCCCAACTCGCGCTCGATGGTGAGGTTGTATTGCAGGGAGCGCGGATCCTGGATGTGCGGGTCGGTGTACCAACTGTTCAGGCTCCACGGATCGGATGCCGGCAGTACCTTCTGCAATGTGGACAAGGTCGTCGTATAGCTCTGAGGACCACCATTGGCAGCCACCGTCGAATTGGTTGTGTTCATGGCGAACCCGCCTCCGACCGAGCCGTTGGCAGGCCACTGACCCGCGTTGGCCTTCCAGTCCTGGTCGATGCCCTGGGTAGCGTCATAGGCAAAGCCGGCGCCGCCGCGAATCGTTGTCTTCGAGTTGAAGCGCCATGCCACGCCAAGCCGCGGACCGTAATCCCAACCACCGTTGGCTCCCCACGCGGTGCCATAGGGCGACAACTGAATGGGAGGAGCTGCTGCGTTGTACCACGGTGACCCAGTGTCTGGATCGACTGCGGCGACGCCGCCATCGATGCCCGCCAGCGTACCACTGGCAGATGGAATGCAAGGTTGCTGACCCACTAATGCGCACGGCCCCGGCAGCGCGTTCATGCCAATCCACCAGACACCATCCGTAGCCGGACTGGATGTAAAAGACCCAGCGATTGGTGCGAAGGGACGACGGTGGTCAGCGCGCAACCCATAGGTGAAAGTGACGCTCCTACTTATCGTCCATGCATCCTCGGCATAGCCCGCATAATTTGACACCCGGTTGCCCTGGGTTGTGGGCGGGGTGTTACCATTCGTCGCCGGGAAGCCGAGAAGCGCGGAGGCCAGGGAGTTACCCGTGGTACCAACGTTGTTCGGATCGCCAGTCGTTGTGTTGGTAAAGCCGAAATTGCCGTATTGGGGCTGGTAGGTCTTACTGCCCTGCTGGATATACTGCATTCCCAGCTTGAAGTTGTGCCCGCCATGCACCCAGGTCAGGGTCGGCGTATAGCTATACACCGGATTGGTGATGGTATTCGGAGCCCAGCTGCCATAGCCGTTCTGAATGCCGGGGGCGTCATAGGGCGCTTGTAAGTCAAGGATCGTTCCGCCCGCAGCGGTAAAGCCCAGCGACTGCAAAGGGCCCATTCCGAGTGTATCGACGGCCGGTCCGCGATTGAACGGCCTTGTCGCGATTCCGAAGCGAAGATCGAAAAGAACGCTCGGCGTTATCACATAGGTCCATCCGGCAGCCCAGTTAACGGCGTCGACGCTGCTGGAAGTGTTTTGCGTGGCCGAGTTCGGAGTCAGATCTACTACATTCAGTTGGTCGAAACGGAAGAACAAGGAGTTTCTGCCGCCGAGCTGCTCGTCGATCCGGAACATATAGTGGTCCGCGTTGTCTGAGTGTGGACTTGAGTAATAAGCGTTATACCCGCCGGGAGCGTTTGTAGCCGATGTACCCGTGTCATAGGTCTTGAGGAAGTTGACGATGTTCGGGTTCAATCTCGCAGGATTGATGGTGTTCGGGACTCCGTTGTAATCGAACTGCGTCCGCACATATCCCGATGCAGAGCATCCAGCGGGCACATTCGTGGCTGTGCATACGCCTCCAGGAGCCAGCGTTGTTAATGTGGGATCGTAGATCTTTGAGGCGAGGGAGGAGTGCGAGAAGTCGCCACCAAGTTCCGCGGTGGTGGGCAGGTCAAAGAAATGTTCGCCCGACTGTGCGTACCTCCATCCCTCATATCCAAAGAGGAAGAAGGTGCGGTTCCGGCCATTGTAGACGTGGGGCAGCAGGACCGGTCCGCCCGCAGTGCCGCCGTACATATTCTGCCGATAGGGCGCAGGCCCTGGGGTGACGCCGTTCTCGGGCGCGTCCTTGAACGTGTCGCGCGCGTCGAAGATGTTGTTGCGCACGAACTCCCAGCCGGAGCCGTGGAACTGATTGGTTCCGCTCTTGGTGACCACGTTGACGACGCCGCCTAGTACGCCCCCGAACTCTGCTTTGTCGTCGTGCGACTGCACCTTGAACTCCTGCAGGTCATCGATAATCGGCGGAATCACGTAGACACCGTTGGTGAAGTCCGTGTTCACCACGCCGTCCAATAAGTAAATGTTCTCGCGGGTGATCTGCCCCTGCATCGCCGGCAGCTCAAACGTCGACCCTGGAACACCCAGCACACCTTGATCGTCTACGTAGACTCCATTACCGGCAGCCTGCGACGTCATGACTGGCGACGCGCCAGGGGTGAGGGTCAGCAACTGCGTGAAGTTGCGTCCGTTCAAGGGCAAGTCGTGGATCTGTGCCTCTGCGATTTCAGTACCCAATTCTGAGCTCGTTCGAGCCACCATCACGTCGGCTTCTTCGGCCGTAACGGTCACCGTCTCACTGGCGGCGCCGATCTGAAGAACGACATCGCGCGAAATGCTGCTTTGCACATCGGCCGTCAACCCCGAAATTGTGATGGTACGAAACCCAGTGCGGCTCACGGTCATGGTGTACTTGCCGGGTTTGACCGATGGGAAGGTATACAACCCCTCCGCGTTGGATGTCGTTCTTATTGCGATGTGTGTATTGGTATCTGTCAAGGTCACCGTAGCATCAGAGACCAGAGCTGACGTGGAATCGATGACGTGTCCGGATATGGTGGCGTTCGTGGTCTGTGCTACGCCTGTCTGTACTCCGTAGAGTCCTATTACGAAAAGAACGAGAGCGAACAGCCAGCGACTCGTCCCCCGTATGCGTCTGCCAGTATGCCTCGCAATTGACTGCTTCATTGCTGGAAATCTCCTTTGCGTGTGACTTGCACTTGGTTCCGGCTGTCTCTTGACTCAGCCATGCTCCGTTTTCGAAGTCGTCAGGTCTCAGCGCAACCGTCTGTGATGCCTGGCAGTTTCGTAATACGTGTCGGTTCAGACTTCCAACACCCGTCGCGTGACGGGTGTCCAAAGAGGTGGGTGAGGATCAATTCCCAATGTCATCGGCGTCTTCTGGCGAGCAATGACTCCGCTAACGGCAACGTTTTTGCTGCAGGCCGATTCTTCACTCCTTCGAGGAAATGGCGAATGCAAGAAGCAGCCTCTGCCCCGCTCCTGCGAAAACTAGTCATGAAAATACCTGATTTCACCAAATGCGCAACGTATTTAGCAGTGTGCTGCAAGCGCTGTCGCGCATAGCGTTTACTTTCCTATGCTTACGCGCCAAGCTGCGGGCGGCGTTTCTGGCGTCTGATTGGCGTACGTAACTGTTTGCTGGAAGTCCAGTTGAGTGGATCCTTTATTTTCAAATACATACATTAGGTGACGTTTGTTGCCGGTTCAGGTGTAGTTTCGCCGTGGTAAACTTCCGCACAGCCATGGAACAGACAAGAATGCTGGAAGAAACAAATCCGGCTGAACTTCCTCCCGAGCGGGTGGCTGCCGTGCGCAGCCACCTCCAGGAAGTGCTTTCCAGCGAAGCGTTCATGGGTGGTCATCGCGCACAGGACTTCCTTCGGGTGGTCGTAGAGCATGCACTGGCCGGACAGTTGGATTGCCTCCGTGAGCGAATGCTTGGCGCCGAGATGTTCGGCCGCCCGATCGACTACGACACTGGCAACGATGCCGTCGTGCGTGTAAAGGCTTCTGAGGTCCGCAAGAGGTTGACACAGTACTATCTGAGTCAAACGACTCCGCCGACCGTGCAAATCGAACTCCCGGCAGGCTCCTATGCACCGCATTTCCACTGGTCACCGGTAGAGGTACTGCCCACTCCCTGCGAACCTGCGAGTTCCCAACTGGACTCTGTCAGTACTCAATCGCAGCCCTCGGCCGGTTCCAGCCCGGATGCGGAGATTGCCCCTCGATGGAATTTGCGGCATTGGGTATTCCGTGCTTTGCTGCTAGCAGCATATAGTTCAGTCCTTCTATCCCTTGGGTGGTTCGCAGCGGTTCGATTCACCACGCCCCATCGGACTCCGAAGGCTGCTGATCCCATCTGGGCGGCGATTTTCGATGGCAAGAGGAACACCTACATCGTACCCGCCGATATAGGGTTCAACCTCCTCGAAGACCTGTCGCATCATCCCATGGGGCTTGCCGACTACTTGAAAGGCGAGTACCTGGAACAGCCGCTTTCCGGCGTAGATGTGCACAGTGCCAAAGGTCTGCTTTCGCAAAGGCTGACAAGCTTCGTCGACGCCCAGGTTATTGACTATCTTGCCGCACTTCCGGAGTACGATCCGCAGCGGACCTTCCTCCGCTTCCCGCGCGATCTGCGGCTTGACGATCTAAAGGATGCCAACACCGTTCTCATCGGCTCTGTGGGCAGCAACCCCTGGGCCGCCATTGCCGACAATAGCGCCAACTTCCACATCGTCTATCACCAGGGCATGGAAGGGGCAACCATTGTCAACGAAAAGCCACAGCCCGGAGAGCAAACATCCTACGAAAGCCACTGGGACGAGCCGTCGCATGAGACCTTCGCGTTGATCGACTTTCTGCCAAATTTGGGCGGCAACGGTCGTCTGCTCCTTATACAGGGACTGGACGTAGCCGGCACCCAAGCGGCTGCCGAAGCGCTATTTAATTCGGACGCAGTGGCCCCCACCCTCCAGCGCGCAACGCGACCAGACGGCTCGATACGCCCATTTGAGATATTGGTGCGGTCGACAAGCATCAATTGGAATGCGGCTGACTCTCAGGTGATCGCCGTAAGGATTCACTGAGACTTTCCATTCCGGAAGCCACCTGCAGCGGTTTACGTCAGGTCAATACGAACGCCTGTAGACTCCGAGCTTCGGGCCCGGCATCTACCTTTGCCGTACCTCCGTTCTTTAGTGCCTCGCCCCATCCACAGAAGAAAACTGTCTGCGAAATCTCGGATTGAGATTGCTCACTACCGATGCTTGGCAAGCAGGGAATGGATCCCCTGGTTGGACCTCTGATTGTCTCCAATCACCCAGTCCCCGTAAACTTCATCTTGCCGGACAAAGGATCAACCCGTGAGAGATTCCGAGAAGCAATCGCAAGCCAATGTATTCGATAGGCATCTAACGTTCACGGTACCAATCGGGTCAATGAGTGACTTGGCGATTTACCAACAACTGAGACTGAAAAGTTATCCCAAATACCAAATAATTGATAGCGTCGTGAAGAAGCCCTTGGTGCTTTGCGACCTGCAACGCCAAAATTACGCGCACGCTTTCAGCTCACGGAAGGCGGAGCGAGCGACGCACGCTGGAGGTTTGGAGGTAAGCCCATACGGCAGAGATGGTTCCTGCCAGGATCACTATGAAGTAGGGGATATGGATGATGGTTGCCGACAAGGTGAGCCCAACGAGAGGCAGCCACGGTGCACTTGATCGCCACGCTGTTATGCGTGACTTGGTTTCGCGCAATTCCAGAAGGTACAAGAATGTGAAGAATGTCACGATTCCATTGCACGCCAATCCCATATGGAATTGCCATCCCGGGACCTTTTTCATTTGGCTTCCCCACACATCCATTACGTCTGGAAGCGTCGTCTCGACGGCAATGAGGGCGCACAAACCTCCAAGCAATGCAACCATCAGCGTTGTAGGGGTGTGATTGTATTCGTAACTCGAACGATACTTCCGCCTTCCCATCTAATTCTCCGGCAAAGCGATCCACTTCTCAGCTTCTAATCGTCAGGACTGGGCAAGGAGCATCTACTATGATCCGAAAGGCCCCAGATGTTCTCATCTCCATGTCGATATGCGAAGTCCTCCGGATACCAAGCACCAGGAGTTCGATAGATCGCTCTCCGATGTGTTCAAGGATTTTGTCGTGCGCCCCGCCGATAGCCACATAGGTTCTTGGATCACAGAATTCTTTGGCAGATTGCGGCACGAGTGCGTCAAGGGCGCTGAAGAAGCGATTCTGAAGATCGGCGAGACGATCTGGATGCTCGATTACGGCCTCCTGAATCACATTGAGCACATCAATCTTGGCCGCGAAAACCTCAGCGAATGTAACCGCATAGGTCGCAGCATTGGCGGCCGCCTCAGTGAAGTCGGTCGCAAAAAGAATCCTCTCGAACGGGAACGTTTGTGAGGTCAAGGGCTGAACCTGAGGTCCAACGGTAAGCGCTGGCCAGCGGGTAGACCGTAGGATCTTCTCTGCGGTCGAGCCGATGATTCCCCGTTCGAGCCTGCCTCCACCATGCGTTCCCAGAACGATCAAGGACGGCTCATGCTTATTCGCCAGATCCGGAATCACATCTTCCGGACTTCCTTCCAAAAGTGTGGGAATGATCTCGATCGAATTTGCTCCCAGGAGATCAGCCTCTCTCGCCAGGAGATGGGTCAAGTTCTGTCTCTGCTGGCTTAACCGTCTGTCACCAACTTCAACTTCCAGCGCGGCTTGTTGCAGCGTGAAGGCATGAGTCACCAGCAGCTTTGCTGAGAAATAGGCAGCCATGCGCGCGGCGTAGAGGCCGGCGTTCCTGGAGCAAAGAGAAAAATCTGTTGCATAGATAACGGTCTTCAGGTTCAATTCGGGCCTATCGCCAATCACTGGCATGGTCGCTATCTCCTCAAAAACAAGGCTCAAAATCAGAATGATCAACACGGTCACACTCACTGCGGCATAGAAACGGTCCCTTAGGAGCGAAAATCCAACCACGCCGAAGACGACATGGCAAATTTCACAAGGCTACTGGCCGGTCTGGAACCGCACCACCGCCAGCGCGGTTTGATAGGCGTAGCGGGCATTGGCATAGTCGATCTCTGCCTGCGTTTGTGCGAGTTGCGCCTGGGTCAGCTCCACGATCCCGCTCAAGCCGATCTTGTACCGCTCCTCTGAAAGATCGAGAGCCATGTTCGACTCGTTCAGCATTTCCTGCGTGACGCCGATGCGCTGGAACGCATTCTGTGCATTCAGGACCGCGGTGCGTAAATCGCGCGCAATCGCATCGCGCAAGTTCCTCACTTGTTCCCCGGCAGCATTGGCGCGCAGCTTTGCCTCCTGTGCGCGGGCGTTGTACAGAAATCCATTGAAGACGGGAATACTAATGTTTGCGCCAACGGCGCCGTACCACGAGGACTGAATCTGATCCGCGCGCACCGGCGTGCCACCCACCGCGGCGAGCGCCGAAACGGTCGGCATCCACAGATCGTGTTCGGCAGTGCTGAACTGGCGGGCAGCGGTGTAGCTCGAGTTGAGCGCTGCAAGATCGGGACGCGCGGTAAATGCCGTCTGCAAAAGCGCCTCGGCGTCCTCGGGTGCCGGGTCAGGACTGGCGGCAGTCTCATCCACGAGCGTGTATTGCTCGTCCCGTTCGGAGCCCAACACCGTGTTGAGGCTCGCCATGGCGTTGGCGGCGTCATTCCGGGCGTCAAGCAAAAGCAGCTTGGCCTGTGAGAGTTGCACATCCGCAAAGCTCAGATCGAGATCCGACCGCAGTCTTGCCTTGGTGAGGGCTCCAACCTGGTCCACCGTCGCCTGGCGCTGGTTTACCGTTGCTTCCGCCACCTTAAGAATCGCCTGGCTCGTCAACACTTGATAGAACGCCTGATCCACTGTCAGCGTGATGTCGAGTTCCGTGGCACGCTCGTTTTCGAGTTGCGCCTGTGCGTTCGATTGCGCGCTCCGCACCAGGTTGTGCGTACGCCCGAAGTCGGTGATCAGTTGGCTTACCGTCAAGCCGCCCGCGGCGCGGTCGTAGATCGATGGGTTGTTCAGAGCTCCCGCCGTGATGCGGCTGTTGGGGTGCGCGTCCACAGCGGTCAAGTCACCCTGTACCGTGGGCAGTTCGGCAGAACGGACTTCACGCGTTACTTGCGCCTGCGCCAGCGCTATGAGCCGCGCCACGCTAATGTTCGGGTTGTGCTCGATCGCCATGCGCTCCGCGTCTGCGAGTGTCAGTCTCGGTCCCGAGGACACCGCAGGCCCTGCTGGCGCTTGTGCAGCCGGAAGTTGCAGGGAGGGCATTTGTGCTATCGGCGCCTGCGTCTGTTGCGAACGCACTGCGCATGGCAACAAGACCAGTGACACAAACGCGCACGCGGCAGGGAACAGTCTTCTCTTTACGGATTCAGTCATGTCTATTCCTCTGCGACCGCGATCTTGGCTTCGTCCCGTCCATGGATCACCAGGTACACCGCTGGAACCAGGAACATGGTGACAACAACAGATAGCGCCAATCCGCCGATGATGGCCCGCGCCAACGGTGCATACTGTTCGCTACCCGCTTCCA
>Ga0116110_1001755_pt1 | contig 11337 bp, 5 predicted proteins | sample June2015DPH_8_50_FD_89719 | JGI IMG/M metagenome (GOLD analysis project Ga0116110, IMG submission 89719) | Peatland microbial communities from SPRUCE experiment site at the Marcell Experimental Forest, Minnesota, USA - June2015DPH_8_40 | ecosystem: Environmental > Terrestrial > Soil > Wetlands >...
CTCGCGGCGCCGGTGGCCCCTATAACTGCCGCAGCTGCTGCGAGCGGCAAGATGACCCCATAGCAGATGGGCCTCATCCTGTCTGGACTCGACGCTGCGCTCACCACCGCCTCGCCACCGGAGGAACCAAGTGAACCAGAACGACACCCGGGCCGCTCTTGAAGCGGCCGCACGCAGCACGTACAACGCCTACTGGGACGTCGTCAAGGGCGCCGCGCTCAAGCAGCAGCTCCTCGACCTGTTCGGCAACATCTCAGACGTCTCCACGAAGCTCAACCAGGGAGATCTGCAGTCGCGTGACGACGAGTTCAAGGACGCAGCCAGTGCAATGTCCCAGAAGGTCCTGCCTGGCATCAAGCAGCTAACCAAGAGCGTGGCCGAGATCGCCATGATTGAAGGCACGCTCAAGACCGCCATGTCGGACCTGGTCAAGGTCTCATCGAGTGTTGACTTCTTCGGGATCCCGGCGATTTAGTAGAGGGTGATCTGCAAAAGAGAAGGGCCAGGTCTTCGGATCTGGCCCTTCTCTTTTGGCCGTGGTGTAATGTGGTGAAGGTATGGAACGTACCTCAAGATCTGAAGACATGGATGCGTCGTGCCCCGAGCACGAAGCCGCAGCCCATGCAGCTATCAGCTTTCCACGCGATCTCTACGAAACGCTCGAAGAAGTTCCGCAGCAGAATTAAGGTGTCCCTGGTGTGGGTAGTGCGTGAGGCTGCTGAGAGGTATGTCGTGAACGAAGCGAAAGAAGAAACACGAAGAACATGACCCGCCTCGAAGACCTTCAACCAAACGCGGCAGTCCGGGGAATTCTACCGGATCAGCTCGTCACGGTGGTCAGCGTACAGTGGTTTGGCTCTCAAGCTTTGGAGTTGACCTACAAGGGACCCTCCGGGCGTGTCGCTAATGAGCTGCTGTATCGTTCTGACGAACCGCGCCTAGAGGTAGTGGAGCAGGGTCGCCCGTGGAGCTTCGATGGGGACGGCCGGCTGTTCCGTCTAGTATCCGAGGCACATCGCATCCGTCTGGCCCATTTGTTCGATCCCGTTTTGGCCGTCCACACTTCCCTCGTTGAACCGCTTCCACATCAGATCACTGCCGTTTACGAGGCAATGCTCCCGCGTCAGCCACTTAGGTTTCTGCTAGCCGACGATCCGGGCGCGGGCAAGACCATCATGGCGGGGTTGTTCATTAAGGAGTTGATCGCCCGCGGCGATCTGCAGCGGTGTCTGGTGGTTTGCCCAGGTAGCCTCGCCGAACAGTGGCAGGACGAACTTTACCGCCGTTTTCACCTTTCCTTCGAGATTCTGACTAATGACAAACTAGAGGCGGCTCGGACTGGCAATTGGTTCCTCGAAAACAACCTCGTCATTGCCCGACTCGACAAACTCTCTCGGGACGAAGATGTGCAGCAGAAACTGCAAGCCCCGGACTGCCGTTGGGATCTCGTTGTCTGCGACGAGGCCCATAAGCTCTCGGCCACGATATTCGGCGGCGAAGTCAAGTACACCAAGCGCTATCACCTTGGAAAACTCCTTTCGGGACTCACACGGCACTTCCTTCTGATGACGGCAACGCCCCATAACGGCAAGGAAGAGGATTTTCAGTTGTTTTTGGCGCTGCTCGATGGCGACCGCTTCGAGGGCCGCTTTCGCGACGGTGTACACCAGGTGGACATATCGGACTTGATGCGCCGGATGGTGAAGGAGAATCTGCTCAAGTTCGATGGTACCCCGCTGTTTCCAGAACGCATCGCATACACAGTCCCATATAGGCTTTCAGAGCCGGAGGCACGACTCTACAAGGAAGTCACTGAATATGTCCGCGATGAATTCAACCGTGCTGAGGCGCTCGCCAATGACAAGCGAGCGGGGACCGTCGGATTTGCACTGACCATCCTCCAACGGCGACTCGCCTCCTCTCCGGAGGCCATATACCAATCGCTCCGCCGGCGTAGCGAACGTCTGCAAAAGCGCCTGCGGGAACTTGAAATCCTGCAACGCGGCGCGCAGGCAGAGGCCATTGCCACCGTGAGCCCTGCCCTGGATGCTGACGACGTAGAGGATCTTGAGGATGCACCTGATAGTGAGTTGGAGGCTGCCGAGGAAGAAATCCTCGATCAGGCAACCGCCGCGCGCACCATTGGTGAACTAAAAGCCGAGATTGCCACCCTTGGTCGCCTTGAGTCACTTGCGCTTACCGTACGCCGCAGCGGCGAAGACCGGAAGTGGCGTGAACTGGCCAGTCTGCTTGGGGAGATATTCTCACCTAATGCCGGTCCAAGGGAGACGCCAGCCGAGCCTCCCAGCATCGCGCCGCCGATTCCTTCGCCGCGACAGAAGCTCGTTGTTTTCACCGAACACCGTGACACACTCAGCTATCTCGAAGCCCGTGTAACAACCCTGCTTGGGCGCAAGGATGCTGTGGTCATAATCCACGGCGGCATGGGGCGCGAGGAGCGCATGAAAGCGCAAGAGTCGTTCAAACACGACCCGGAGGTGCAAGTTCTAATTGCCACGGACGCCGCGGGCGAAGGTATCAACCTGCAACGCGCACACTTGATGGTGAATTACGACTTGCCGTGGAATCCAAACCGGATTGAGCAACGCTTCGGCCGCATCCACCGCATCGGGCAGACGGAGGTGTGCCACCTCTGGAATCTAGTTGCTGAAGAAACCCGTGAAGGCGATGTTTATTACACCCTGCTAAAGAAACTCGAGCAGGCGCGCCAGGCTCTCGGTGGCCAGGTCTTCGACGTACTGGGCAAGATTCAGTTTGAAGGCAAATCGCTGCGGGATCTGCTAATTCAGGCTATCCGTTACGGCGAGAGCCCTGAGATCCGCGCCAGGCTGACGCAAGCCATCGCAAACGCCGTCGATACATTGCAGCTGCAAAACCTGCTCGAAGAGCGCGCCTTGGCGCACGACGTGATGGACGTAAGCCGGGTAGCCCGGATTAGGGAGGATATGGAGCGCGCGGCAGTCCGCCGTCTACAACCTCACTTCATCGAGTCGTTCTTCCTGGAGGCATTCAGCCAGCTTGGCGGCATAGCTCGCCAACGCGAACCACGCCGCTATGAGGTGACCCATGTTCCAGCACCGGTGCGTAACCGGGATCGCCTGATCGGAACAGGAGAGCCGGTGCTGCCTCGATACGAGCGGATCGCCTTTGAGAAGTCGCTGATTGCGCCGCAAGGCGAACCTCTGGCCGCTTTTATCTGTCCAGGTCATCCTCTGCTCGATGCCACGCTTGACCTGACGCTGGAACGCCACCGTGACCTACTGCGGCGCGGATCGATGCTTGTCGATGAACGGGACCTCGGAACGGCGCCTCGCGTTATCTTTTATCTGGAGCACGCGGTGCAGGACGCCAGTGTAATTGCCAATGGTGACCGTCGCACTATCTCGAAACAGATGCTCTACGTCGAACTCGACGAGGCGGGCAGCGCGCGGCATCTGCATTACGCGCCTTATCTCGACTACCGGCCCCTGCGGGACGACGAACCCGGCGTCGATCAGCTTTTTGCCCGGCCCGAGTTTTCTTGGATAAACCGAGAGTTGGAGAAGAAGGCACTCGGACATGCAATCGCTGAGGTGGTTCCGGAACACCTCAAGGAGGTACGCGACCGGCGATGCGCTTGGATCGAGAAGGCCCGTGCTGCTGTCAAGGATCGGCTGACGAAGGAAATCGGTTACTGGGACCATCGCGCGGAGGAGCTCAAACTACAGGAGCAGGCCGGCCGGCCCAACGCTCGCGTGAACTCTCAGGAAGCCCGCCGCCGCGCGGACGAACTGCAAGGCCGCCTGCAAAAGCGCATGGAGCAACTCGATCTCGAAGCGCAGGTCTCTGCGCTTCCGCCAGTCGCTTTGGGCGGGCTTGTAGTGGTGCCTTCTGGGCTTCTAGCGCAGATGACCGGACAGCCGCTACCCGAATCTGCCCGGTGCATAGACACCCAGGCAGCGGCGGCTCACGCTCGTGCCATCATCATGGAGGTTGAGCGTACACTTGGCTTTGAGCCCACCGACCGCGAATTTGACAAGCTTGGCTACGACATTGAGAGCCTTGAACCCAGCACTGGCCGACTGCGATTTCTTGAGGTCAAGGGCCGCGTATCGGGTGCCGCAACCATCACCGTCACCAAGAACGAGATCCTCTACTCCCTCAATAAGCCCGAGGACTTTATCCTTGCCATAGTCGAGTTCCTTTCGGGAGAACTGGAAGGGAAAACACACCGGGTGCATTATGTGCGCCGTCCCTTCCAACGCGAGCCAGATTTCGGCGTGACCAGCGTCAACTACGACTTTGCCGATCTTCTTGCAAGAGCTGAGGTCCCAGCATGAAAGATTCCTCCCCGCCGTGCTCAGTCATCAGTCTTCCCGATATTGACATCGAGAGCCAGATCAGTTGCGCAAAGCACCGGTTGGTACTCATTGCGCCTGGGATCTCCGAATCCGTCGCAAAAGTCGTTGCTGCGAAGTGGAACGAACTCGGAAGGAACGGCGTTCAAGTGGTCTTGGACCCTGACCCCGAAGTTTGCCGTTTAGGGTTTGGTGATTTGGCAGCCTTGACTTTGCTGCATAACGTTGCGACACGCTTCGGAAGTCGAATTCACCAACAGCAGGGTCTGAGGGTGGGAGTCATCATCACAGATGAAACAACAACCATCTATTCCCCCACTGCACGGCTTGTAGAAGCAGGTGGTTTACCGGGGGAAAAATTCAATGCGATCCGATTTGATGCTCCGGTTCTCGATTCTCCCAGCGGTGCCTCATATTTCGATCTCAGTGGCCTTGACCTCCATCCCGCACCATTGGAGGTCACGGATATCGCGAGAACCACTGAAGACCTAGCGGCCGATCCACCCGTAAAGTTCGACTTAGCGAGGAAAGTCCGCGTCTTCAACGCAAGGTTTGAGTTTGTTGAATTCGAACTCCATGGGCTCTTCCTTTCGCGCAAACGAGTCCGAATAGAATCCGATCTGGTTGGGCTGGCTGAGGATCCAAAGGCGCAGAAGCTCCTGCAAAGCTCCTTCCAGTTGATTGAAGACAGTAGTGAGTCGTCGGGGAATCGGGTCATCAACCTCAAAAAGTACATCGTTAAGGAGTATCTCATCAGTTTGACGGGGTACGGGACCGTCATACTCAGAACCAGGAAGGAGCAGTTCGAGAAGGCAGTCAAGATACTGGAACGCTATGTTCAGAGATTTCAGAAGAGGTTGAAAGAGCAGCTTCAAACTGCCATTGATTCGAACCGGGAGACCTTGACTCAAGCGCTTTTACCAGGAGTTGTGGCGAAGCCGCCAAAGCGCTGGACTCGCTTTCTCGGCAATAACCCAAGACGAGAAGAAGTAGAGCGCATGCTTCGCGCGGAGTTGGGAAGAACATTTGGCAAAGCAGAAGATGTGATCCAGGACATGGAAGTGAAGTCTATTTTCAAAGGCGTCACTTACGAATCCTTGAACGACCCTGAGTTCATCCGCGTTGCATCCGAGCAGATTCCGTCGCTCGATATCCTGCACGATGAGTATGACGCCGCAAAGGCTGATAAACAACCACAATGACAAGCGCCAATTGACTTGGCATTGCCGCCGCGATCCTTCACTTCAGGATCGCTCAAGCGCCAAGAAATGAGGGATGAATGAGCCTTTTTGAAGACACAAATCCAAAGAAGCTGAGCGATCTTTTGGGCGAGATAAACTCCCGAACAACAGTTCTGCCCGACTTTCAGCGCAGCTTCGTCTGGGATCCCTCCGCAACACAAGAGCTGATTATCTCAATCGCAAATAACTATCCTGCTGGGAGTTTGCTTCGAGTTCGCGATAAGAACAAGGCATTTGCTGCGCGGGAGTTCGAGGGTGCGCCTGCACTGAATGGGCATGTCCACACATTCCTTGTTCTCGATGGACAACAAAGGCTGACTTCCCTCTATCAGGCTTTTTATGGAGTTGGCGAGCACCGCTATTTTCTGGATCTCGGCAAACTGATGGCTGGGACGGATTTCGAAGAAGCCATCTTTCATTTGCGTTCGGGCGGCAAATGGGTAAAGGAACACGAGGAGCCCAAGGCTCAGGAGAAGGACCGAATGATTCCTCTTTCTATTCTGAAGTCCGGCTCGGGCGCGTATCTCGAATGGATATTCGATTACACAAATAGTTTGCCGGATGACCAAAAGGTGCCCACGCAGAAAGCGCTCAAGAAGATCAATGATGAGTGGCTCAAGGTGATCGATGAATATCAATTCCCCGTCGTAACGCTATCCGATGAAGTGAAGCCCGACGCTCTTTGCACTATCTTCGAGACACTCAACCGTACCGGCGTCAAGCTGAGCGTATTTGAATTGCTCACTGCGCGCTTCTGGCCAAAAAACATCAACCTTCGTAATCTTTGGGACGCGGCGATTGAGAAGTACCCAATCATCAAAGAGTATGAGGTGGATCCGTATTACCTCCTCCAGGCAATCTCGCTTGCTTCGCGGCCGACTCCCTCGTGCAAACGCAGCGAAGTGCTAGCTCTTAGCCCATCAGAGATTACTGACTGGTGGGATAGGGTTGTTGAGGGCTTCGGTACAGGCCTAAAGATTCTTCGAGATGACTGTAGGGTCGTCACCGCAAAGTGGTTGCCATATCAAACGTTGGTTACCCCGCTCGCGGCTGTACTCGCAAAGCTAGAACCGACCAAAACGCCGGAGTTCGGAGCAAGGCGCGAACAACTGAAGCGATGGTTCTGGTGTGCGGTCTTCGGTCAGCAGTACGAGAGTTCGCCTAACAGCCAGTCTGCGAAAGACTTTTCGGAGTTGGTCGGATGGCTCAAGGGTGGGGCCGAACCGGAAACGGTTACCTCGCTCAAGTTTGACCCGAACACTCTGCGCGATACTACACCGCGCCAGCGCGCCATCTACCGCGGCACTATATGCCTCATACTTGGTTGTGCGGGAGGTGCTCGGGACTTTCATACTCAGTCGATCATCACGGGGAACCTGATCGACCAGGAAGGCATCGACGATCATCACATATTTCCGGCCTCATATCTCGAAAAGAAGCAGGGCATAAGCGAGAGTAAACGCCGGGATTGTGTGCTCAACCGTACGCTTATTGATCGTGCCACAAACCAGATGATCGGCGTCCGGGCACCCTCCGACTACCTGGCACAGATAAAGAACACGCTAAACTTTCCTTTCGATGCGGTACTAAAATCGCACTCACTCCCAGTCGGAGACGCCTCACCGCTGATGGGCGACGATTTTGAAGCGTTCCTGACGTGGCGTCAGAAAGAGTTGTGGAAGGAAATTCAGCGGGTCACGAGGCTAACGGACGCGGCTGCTCTCGAAGCGACGAACGGGGCGACAGCATGAAAGTGCGTAAGAAGCTGATTGAGGTGGCGCTCCCGCTTGAGGCGATCAATCGGGGCTGCGAAGACGACAAGAATCGCAAAACAGGTCACATCCGAAACCTTCACAAATGGTTTGCCCCAATGCCTCTGCCTTCCTGGAGAGCGATGCTCTTCGCAGCCATTGTTGACGACCCAGGGGAGTATCTTCCTGAGAAGGAAGCAGAGCGCGAACGCCAACGGCTTTTGCGCTTAGTCGAGCGTCTTTCTGTGTTTGAAGCCCACAAAGACCAGAGTCTTCTGGCAGAAGTGCGTACTGAGATTACGAAGGCAGTGGGGTCTAGCCCCCCTACGGTCGTTGACTTCTTTTGCGGTGGCGGTTCTACCCTGCTTGAAGCGCAAAGGCTGGGACTAGCAACGCGAGCCTCAGACTTGAATCCGGTCCCGGTCCTAATCACGACAGCCCTTTGTCGAATTCCAGCACTCTTTCGAAGCATGCGACCGATCAACCCTGGATATGACGGTACCCTTCTCGGTCAATCGTCAAAAGCCGACGGCCTAAAGACAGATGTGACTTACTATGCGGCTCGGGTGCGCGAGTCAGGATGGCGGGCCCTGGCCAAATACTACCCACCAATTGATGGCGCTGTCCCCTACGCTTATCGGTGGGCTTGGACCGTTGAGAGCCCTGATCCGTCCGCCTTGGGCATGCATACACCGCTCGTTTCCAACTGGTGGCTTTCACGTCACACCACGAGTCGTGCATACATTCGACCTGTCCAGCACAGTGACGGAATCCGATTCGAAATCCAAAAGAACGGAGATCCGGGACCCCCTACAACATCTCGAACGGGCGCAAAATGCTTGTTCTCAAATAGCCCTATTCCCCTCGAGACTATTCGACAACAAGGAAGGTTAGGGGGATTGCGCCAGGTGATGTTTGCCATCGGAGCCCGCCAAACCGATAGAACGGTGTATCTCGTACCTGACGACGAGCAAGTTACCGCAGCAAATTCGGTGCCGCTGACTGAATTAGATGGAATAGAAATGCCCGAAGCAGCATTAGGTTTTCGCGTTCAACAGTATGGCATCAATAACTTCTTACAGCTCTTCACAAAACGGCAGGCCTTCTCGTTGAAGACTTTCGCTCGCGAAATAGCTCTTGTGCGGGAAGAGATATTGCGGGATGCGGTAGCCGCTGGTCTTGCCAATGACGGAACTAGGCTTGACGCCGGTGGAAAAGGGGCGGCTGCTTATGCAGATGCAATCGCAACGATACTTGGCCTTTGCGTCGGGAAAATGGCTCAGAGCAACAACATCTTAGTGCGCTGGTTTATCGATCCGAGGAATGGAAGTGGAAAGGCAACGCCATCATTTGATAGGCACGCAGTACCAATGGTTTGGGATTTTGTAGAAACTAACCCGTTCGGTGGCTCCGTCGGAGATTGGACCGGACCTATCCTCGATACGGCTCTCAGGGCGTTTGACTTGTGTCCACCCGATGGAATTGCCACAGAAGTTGTCCAAGAAGATGCCCGAAATGCGGCCGACGCTATGCCTCCATGTTCTCTCGTTGCTACTGATCCACCTTACTATGCGAACATCGGTTATGCAGATTTGTCAGACTTCTTTTACCTCTGGCTGAGAGAGGCGCTTCGGACTATTTTCCCTCAACTTCTTGGCACGGTGGCCACACCTAAGCATGGTGAACTCATCGCTAGTCCGTTCAGACATGGGGGTAGCACGGAACAAGCTAATGTCTACTTCCGTGAGGGGTTTGGCAAAGTATTTGGCACAGTTGCCCGAAAATCAGATCCGCGGTTTCCGACACTTATCGTCTACGCCATCAAACAATCCGAGGAATCAGAGGAGGCCTTAGGGTCGACAGGCTGGGAGGTTTTTCTTGGAGGACTCGTAGATGCCGGTTTGGTAATTGTTGCCACGTGGCCAGTCCGGACGACGACTGACACACGAATGATTGGAATTGGAAATAACGCTCTTGCATCGGCGATTTTTGTTGTGGGAAGAAGGAGGTCGGCAGACGCCAAAACCATATCACGCCGTGAATTCCTAGCTGCTTTGAAGAGCGAGTTACCACCAGCACTCAAGCACCTTCAGCGCAGCAATATTGCGCCCGTGGATTTAGCGCAGGCTGCTATTGGTCCCGGGATGGCGATCTACACGCGTTATGCGAAAGTGCTTGAGGCTGACGGTACAACACTTTCGGTTCGGGATGCATTAGCGGTTATCAATCAAACTCTTGATGAGACTTTGGCCGAACAGGAGGGGGACTTCGACGCCGACACTCGCTGGGCCTTGGCATGGTTTGAGCAGTCTGGATTTGAAACAGGCGAGTACGGCGTAGCCGAGACGCTCTCGAAGGCCAAAAACACCAGCGTCGCCGGCATGGTGGACGCGAAATTCCTCGAATCAAAGAGTGGCAACGTGCGCCTGCTCCGTCCCAACGAACTGCAGGCAGATTGGGACCCCGCAACCGACCAGCGCCTAACTGCGTGGGAGGTTGTGCATCAACTCATCCGTGTTCTGGAGGTGGGCGGCGAGGGTGCAGCAGCCGATCTGGTAGCCAAACTCGGCAGCAAGGCCGAGGCCGCCCGTGAACTGGCCTATCGTCTCTACACCATCTGCGAGCGCAAGAAGCGTGCGCCGCAGGCTCTTTCATACAATGCACTTGTGCAGAGCTGGCCGGAGATCACCCGCTTGGCAGCCGACGCCGCGAAGCACATCCTACAACCCGAGCAGACAGAATTTGAGCTGACTTAATTCAATACCTAGGACAGGACAATGGCGATTAGCAATTACGACCGTGTATCCAAGGTTATGGACCTGTTGAAGGCTGGCCTGCAACCCTTTGTTGAACGGGAGATGAAGGCCCAGCACAATCAGCTTTGGTTGCAGGAAGCGCGTGCTTCCGTGGCCGAGACGCAGGTGCACCTCTTTAGTGGCAGTGCGGAGCCTGAGTGGGACGCGGCGAGCGTGCTGGCGGTGATGTGGAATCAGTGGGAGAAGGTCTTTCGCAAGACGCTGGGACGTTCCGAGCGGTCGCTGATTAGTGAGTTGCGCGACATTCGCAACAAGTGGGCGCACCAGAGTCCGTTTTCGAGTGACGACGCCTACCGCGCGCTCGACTCGGCGGGAAGACTGCTTACTCAAGTCTCGGCAACGCCCCAGGTGGACGAAATCGAGAAGATGAAGACGGAGCTGCTGAGGGTCCGCTTCGATGAGCAGATGAGATCAGAGAAGCGCAGGACGGCGGGCACCGCGATTGAGGGCGCTGTCTCGGCCAACCTGAAACCCTGGCGCGAAGTGGTGACTCCCCACAAGGACGTAGCGAGTGGCCGCTACCAACAGGCCGAGTTTGCCGCCGATCTGTGGCAGGTGTACCTGGGCGAGGGCACGGACGAGTACAGGAATCCGGTAGAGTTCTTCCGCCGGACGTATTTGACCGAGAGCCTGAAACAGATGCTGGTGGGGGCCGTGCGGCGCATCTGTGGGCAGGGCGGCGACCCTGTGGTGCAGCTTCAAACCAACTTCGGCGGCGGCAAGACACACTCGATGCTGGCGCTGTTCCACCTGTTCTCTGGTGCGAAGCCAAGTGACCTTCCGGGTATTGATGCCGTGATGCACGAGGCCGGGATCGACAAGCTGCCCGTTGTGAGGCGTGTGGTGCTGGTAGGCAACAAGATATCTCCCGGCAACCCCGTGAAAAAAGCGGACGGGACGATTATTCGCACACTGTGGGGCGAACTGGCCTGGCAGTTGGGGTATGGACAAGGTGGATTGAAGGAGGCCAAGAAGGCCTATTCGCGTATTGCGGCAGACGACGAGAGGTCGACAAATCCAGGCGATGCGTTGCGAGAGCTGTTCAAAGAGTATGGACCATGCCTGATCCTGATAGACGAGTGGGTAGCTTATGCCCGCCAGCTCCACGATCAGGGCGACCTGCCGGCCGGTGGCTTCGAGACGCAGTTCACCTTCGCCCAGGTGCTCACAG